>JACCDO010048147.1_pt1 | contig 10354 bp, 7 predicted proteins | sample 7446101 | NCBI WGS metagenome assembly JACCDO01 (sample SAMN15323440, study PRJNA562643) | freshwater metagenome | isolation source: river surface water | place: USA:Blue River Watershed | collected 2017-08-16
TAGACCTATTTACAATCTTTCCACCCCTCATTTAGAGGGGCTTGAGCACGTATCAGCGGCTAAGCCTGCGCTATATGTTGCGAATCATACGACGCTCGGTATTTTAGATGTGCCGTTTTTTTGGTTGGCTTTAAGAGATCAAGCCAATATTACTCTTAAGGCATTAGCCCATGAAATTTTTTTCAAGACAAAAGCAACGACCCGAATGATGCATGCCGTCGGGGCGGTGGCTGGGACTCGTGACAATTGTGCCAAACTCATGGAAAAAGGGGAGCATATTTTAGTGTTCCCAGGTGGCGGCAGCGAGGTATCGAAAGCAAAAGGCCAGAAGTACCAGCTACTTTGGAAAGAACGCCTAGGCTTTGTGAAAATGGCGGCACAATTTGGGTATCCCATTATCCCATTAGCTTCAGTCGGTGCGGAAGAGGTGTATGATATTCGCTACGACTATCGGGATCTGCAAGAGTCGATCTTTGCACCCTTACTTAAATTTGCACCAGTAAAAGCAGAAGAGATTATTCCGCTGGTAACCGGGTGGAAGGGTACCCCTCTGCCGAAGCCCGAGCGTTTCTATTTTAAGTTTTCCCAGCCGGTTTCCACTCACGGCATCAATGTTCATGATGACGTGCAATGCCGCAGAGTGCGCGACCAGGTGAAGGCAGAAATTGAAGGATCGATTCAACACCTTTTAAAATTGCGCGAGGGTGATCCCCATCGCTATCCCTTAAAGCAAAAACTTGCGTCAATCTTGTCAAAGTGAAGCAAGGGCTACGAGTCCTATGAGAGCTGCATGGGGTTCTTTTACTAATGCGACTGGGATGTCTTTAAGTAAGTTTTCAAATCGTCCTTTGGCTGAAAATCCTTGCATAAAAAAAGTTTTTAAAAGCTTTGGATCGAGCCTGAGGGCGATACCACCCGCAATATAAAGCCCACCGTAGGGCAAGGATTTTAAGGCGAGATTTCCCGCCTCTGCACCGTAAAGACGAATAAAGGTTTCAACCACCTTTCTTGCGATCTGGACGCCGTCTTCGTAGGCGCGAAGAACGTCTGGTCCAATATCCAATTTACCTTGGGTTAAGTGCTGAAGCTCACGAGCAGCAGGGGACTGGTTTTTTAATAAGAAAAAATCGAAAAGATTGCGAAACCCGTCCAGCCCTGACACGACTCTTTCCCAGCTTACATGAGTATATTTTGCACTGAGAAATTCTAGGAGCTCTCGATCCTCGGCAGTTTGCGGTGCGAATGAGGCATGGCCCCCTTCCGAGGGTACGGACAGGTAGGTTGAAGGCCCTTGATAGGAGGTGTGCGATAAGATGGCTAGCGCTTCTCCAAGTCCTGTGCCCGCAGCGATAAGAGCACGGTTACCAGTCGGCGGAGATTTATGGTTTCCCTGTAGCCAGTCAAATTGGTTGGGCTCGATATATGAAATGCTGTGTGCATAAGCACCGAGGTCATTGATTAGGAAAACTGGTTTCGCAAGCTCTGTGCTTAGGTTATCGGCATCTATGACCCAAGGGAGATTAGTCATCTGGACGGTTCTGCCGCGAACGGGACCAGCCACCCCGATTGAAATTTTGTCGGCGTTGTCAGTGCCAATTTTTTTGAGGATGGTCTCAAAAGATGGAAAATCTTTTACGGCAAGGCGTTTAACCTCAGTCAGTTGGATGCGGCCGCTAGTTTGAGTGCCACGCGCATAGGCGACTTTGGTACCTCCGACGTCGAGGGCTAAAATTTGCATCGATAGTCTCCCTTGCGATAAGTATGCGGGCAATTATGAGGGTTTTAGGTAAAACTTCCTAGTATGATTTGTGGTTCTTTTGTTGAGATTATATATTCGTCCATGGTTTTATTTTAAATTTATATTAAAATATAAAATATTTTTAATTTTTGTTCTGGTTTTATGCCGTGACATGATAGGGAAAGTTTTGCATACTCACTTCCTCAAAATGAGACTGTTTTACGTTTTATAAATAAGGAAGAGTCATGGGGCGGATTGTTTGTAAGTTTGGTGGCACGAGCCTAGCGGATGCGGGGCAATTCAGCAAAGTTAAGGCGATAATCGATAGTGACTCACGTCGTACCCTTATCGTTCCATCAGCTCCAGGCAAGCGCTCACCACAAGACGCGAAGCTTACAGACCTTCTTTATTTATGTCATCAGAGTGCCGCGATCGGCGCAGATTTTAGTGGTGCATTTAGCCGTGTTTCACAACGTTTCCTTGAAATCGAGCGTGAGCTCGGTGTTGATGCTGATATGACCCACCACTTAGATGTTCTTAAGGACGAAATTACAAAAGGTACGACCACCGATTTTGTCGCATCGCGGGGCGAATACTTAAATGGACTGATCATGGCAGCTTACCTGAAAGCGGAGTTTGTAGATCCACGGGATTTTGTGGTGTTAAGTGCGAATGGCAACGTCCACCCAGATTCCTATCTTGCGCTCGGTGAGAGACTTAAAGATAAGTCAAAGCGGTATGTGATCCCAGGCTTTTACGGCCGAGATCAAGAGGGAAATATTAAGACGTTTTCGCGCGGGGGATCGGACATTTCCGGAGCGATTGTGGCGAGAGCGGCCCATGCCTTAATTTACGAGAATTGGACGGACGTATCCGGGCTATTGATGGCTGATCCTAGGATTGTAAATAATCCGAAACCAATGGAGGAGGCCACTTATGCTGAAATTCGAGAGCTTTCTTATATGGGTGCTACGGTGCTGCATGATGAAGCGATTGCCCCGGTTCGTGAAGTTGGGATACCGATCGTTATTAAAAATACCAATGCGCCTTCGCATCCAGGGACAAAAATTGTTCGCAAATTAAGCCCCGAGGTAGAAAAAGCGACTGAAATAGCAGGAATTGCCGGAAAAAAGAATTTTGTCACGATTAATATTGAAAAGAATCTGATGAATAAGGAAGTCGGATTTGCGTACCGGCTATTTGGTGTTCTCGAGCGTTACGGCATTAGTTTTGAGCATTGTCCCTCAGCGATTGATAGCATGAGTGTTATCATCGATGCGTCTCAAATTGATGGCAAGATGGACTTAGTTTTAGATGAGATTAAGAATACTCTTCATCCTGACAGGCTTGATGTGGAGCGTGATATTGCGTTAGTTGCCGTGGTAGGTGAGGGGATGGCACGTACGGTCGGTATTGCGGCTAAAGTCTTTTCTGCGTTGAAATCTGCGCATGTGAACGTTAGGCTTATTAACCAAGGTGCTAGTGAGCTCAATATCATTATTGGAGTGGCTTCAAAGGATTTTGAGACGTCACTCGATGCGCTTTATAAGGCTTTTGTCGCTCAGGCATAAAGAAGTTTTCAATCTCTTGAGCTCGGCTTAATGCATCATTGAAGCCGAGCTCAAGTAGGTCATTTAGAAAGCAGGGTTCAAAAAAGAGGTAACTCAGGATGGGGGCTACGTCTTCAATCGGCCCTAATCCTAAAAGTAGATATTTAATGATCGGTGGAATGCTGTCCACGTGGCTTATCGCGATTTCAGCGAGCGACTTAGAGGGTGAAATGTAAAGCCAGTCGATGGGGCGCAGCGGTGAATCGCTCGCATGATTATGATCTATGAGGGATAGGGTATGATTTATGCGTGCAAGGCGCTCTAAGTCCGTATCGAGGCCATCGAGTAATACAGCGTTGATTAAGCTACTGAGAATAGTTGCGGAAGTAGCCCTATGGGGTGAACCCAGGCTCTGGGGCTTCGAGTGTCTTACGCCAATGGCAATGATACGGTTTGCGCCAAGGTGAATAGCGGGGCTAAGTGGTGCGGTATTACGGATGCAGCCATCACCGTACCAGGTGTCTGCAATCGCAACCGGGGGAAATAGCAAGGGAATAGCAGCAGAGGCGAGCATGTGCGAAAGTGCAATTGAAGTTTGTAGGCCCACGCGATTTTTGCGTTGCCATGGTATGACTGGTTGATTTGAGGAGAAAAAGGAGTGACACTCAGCGCTGTGATAGGCTGTCGCCGAAACTGAAACCGCGTCAATGTGGCCGAGTTTCAAGTTTTTTTCGATGCGTGGGAAATTGATGTGTTTTCGGCATAGATTTGTAAGTGGTGTGATATCAAGTAAGGCATTTGCGCTTCTTGTTTTACGCAAGTCTCCTGATACAAGATCAAGCGCCCAATTAAAGCCGATTTTACCGAGGGATCCTATTCCTGTTTCGTAGACATTTTCAGAATGTAGGTTCCCCCAAAAGCTGCTTAAATCACGGGACGCAGCCACAAGATGGTCTGAGCGCGAAGCAAGGTATGCCGTATTAATCGCGCCAGCACTCACTCCGCTTAAAATCTGGAACGGGTGATCAATATTTAGCTGCCTTAGGACAGATAAAATTCCATGCACCACACCGACTTGGTAAGCTCCGCGTGCTCCACCACCAGATAGTACAAGTGCTGTTTTCATAGAATTCACCTCGCGAAAAAAAGCTCGGGTGAGAACGACAGCCTGCACCCTCTTTCTAACAGATTTTGCTGGTAAAGAAAACTTTAAGCGATTCTATGGGTAAACCTAGGGGGGGGAGGCAAGGGTAATTTTGCTACAGTTACTTGATCTTGTTGAGTAATTTGGCGAGGGGGCTTGAATTGTCTTAACGTGGGACATTGAAATTTACGATGTTTTTTTGCGAACGAGCCGCACATCGACTGCGACCATGCCGGCACTCCGTGCGGACGTTAAACCGATGTCTGTATCGTCATAAGCAAGGCACTTTTCAGGCACCACATTTAAACGACGCGCTGCCTCTAAAAAAACGTCAGGAGCTGGTTTGTGGTGCGTGACATCTTCAGCACAGGCGAGAGCATCGAAAAGTCCGAGAATTCCGATTTGCTTTAGCTGCGCTTCAGCCACGCTGCGTTGTGAGCCTGTGGCAACTCCAAGTGGAATTTTGCCGTGATAGGCCTTTGCCACATCAACAACCTCGTGGATGGGCTTAAGTGAGGAGAGAAAATTGCGAAAAAATATTTCCTTTTCCTGAACGACAGCCTCGATATCTAAGTCTAAGGAGGCTTCTTCAGCCAAGGTTTTAAGAATTTTTTTGGTGGAGATTCCCCCCATCTGATAAAACCTGTTTTCCGGGAACTGAAGTCCATATTTTGAGGTAATCATTTGCCAAGCTTTATAATGAGTGGGCATAGAATCTATAAGAGTTCCGTCACAATCAAAGATAATGGCTTGGTATAATTTAGAGAAATCTTGCATTTAAACGTCCTTGTACGAAAGGGTCCTGGCTATTTTACACAGAATTTTTAAAAAATTACATGGTACTAATTTTGGAGCCTAACTAAGCCATTTCACAATATGACGTGCATCCTCCTTAAAACTTCAAAATGTTTGAGATTCTCTGTGGTTTGGCCCTTAGACCTCAGTTAGTAGGGAGCCTGTCCATTTATGGTGATAATATCCGGAGAAGAATTGACGTTTTAATGTTCAAAATATAGAGATAGTCATGACCATGAGTGAGATATGATTTTGAAGCACTGAATTTTTTTTAAGTAGGTAAGAGGAGGGGTTATTTATGAAGAAGCCGATTATGTTAGGTCTATTGCTGACTATGGCAGCATGTACCCATACGGAAGCAGGAAACCAAAAATCAGAGTTTGAGGTTGTTTCGGAAAAGCGCATTGAAGCGATGGAATGCCAGGTTGAAAAGCTTTCTAAAAGACGTGATCAGCTTTTAGGTCAGCCCAAAGCTGATTTAGCAGCGGCGATAGAAGCTCTAAAAATCCAAGTCACTAAGGCAAATGATGAGCTAAAAGAACTTAAAAAGACCGATGAAGCAAAATGGTTAGAGAAAAAAGCGGTGTTAGACCGTGAACTCTACAATATGGATTCTGCACATGGCACAGCTTTGAAAGTCTTTTTGCAGTAGTGATGTTCCTAAACGGTCTATTAGACGTTTAATTTTAAATATCTGCCTGCCATAAACAGTGGCAGGTTTTGATTTTTCGCTAGTTTAGCTTTGTCTTTTTCAAAGCAGGTATCGTTTTGTGTCTACTTTCGATAAGCCAGCCATAGAAATTATGAACCGAGGTTGCAGGATGTTCGTAAGAGGATGCAAACTCGACACCATCGCACGGAGTCCGGTAACGTCATAACCGCTCAGATTCGCGCTTATTGCTTACCCATAAATCTGTATGCTTAGTATCTCTAAACACTGACATCGCAATGGTTTAAAGGTTGCAAGAAACTTAAGCCAAAACAGAAGAGACGTTTCAGTGGTGTGGAATCAAATGGCAGAGATGGAAGCGATCACTGCCATTTTAATAAAGTTATCGAGCAAGACGGGCCTTAAGGCCCGTTCTTAAAGCGATAAGCCTAGACTTACGCTTTACGTAGACGTCTGCGAACCAAAGCCATAGCACCAAATAGCAATCCTAAAAAGGAGGTCGAAGCACTCATTGGAGCGTCGATTGGTGTTCCCCGACCGTAGATGGAGATGTGGGAAATATCATATGGAGCCGCGGTGAGGTCTGCTTTGTACAATGGTGACTTGATCCAATCTAGCACCTTGCCAGGTTTCACAGAATATCCGATTATCCTACTCTCTTCGCCACCTTTAAATACTACGAGGTATTGGCCGAAACTAGGTTGGTAGTTTAGTGGTAAACTTCCCTGATTCCCTGGCTTATCGCGTTTTTCTATAAATTCCCAGTCCTCTTTGCCAAAAAAACCGGGGTTTCTGTTTACTGCTGTTGGATCAGTATTTAATACGTCGTTTTTTACGTCTTCCACGCTACAATCGTCCCACCCGTTTACAGCCGTCTTCATCTCTGGCAAGCATGATGTGAAAGTCGCACTCGTTGGATCTGGTTTCTGAGCAGCCCACGCACTACTATGAAATGCAGCGCACATTCCAATTATTAAAATATTTCTCCCTAAAAAACTCATTGTTGTAGCCCTTTCGTTTAAATTGCTTTTAATTTGTGCCGAACGCGCATATGCACGTCAGCCGGGCAATATCAAGCTGTGAGTTGATTGTCAATTGATTTTATGTAAATTAATTTTATCTCATTTTCCCAAAACGTTTTTTTTAATTGTCCGTCCTTCGAGAACTTGAAACTGTACTTCCAAAAGAGTTGTGGGTTTCGTTAGTTACACCTTGTTCCTCCTCGCAAACCATTCCACCAGCATAAGGATACTGACGCTAGCACCCCCCCACTCTCTTGGTGGCGTCCAGCTATAATGTTGGCAAAATTCGGCGAACCCTTCGAGCTCAGGGGGGCACTGGTCTAAAAAAAGTCGCAGGATACCTTAACTATGGGTGGCCTAGCTCCGGTTAAAGGAGGTATCGGTGGATGCATGGACTGCGATTGAGTCAAAAGCTGTCCGTTCAACATCTGAACTTTATCCTTAGTAGATATTTTTTACTTTAATATTGACAATAATACTAAAATAAAATAATAACTTTTTATTTAATTAGATCATTTAATTTTAATTTCTATGAGGTTAATTAAAATGTTGAATATTAGATCTGTAGGCATCAATCTAACATTATTGGTTTTTTGCTCCTGTAACCAGATCAAATCCTATTTTGCCCTCGACAAACAGGAGGAGAAATCTTCCTTTGAGGCGGCCGCACGCACTGTAAGGCCCCAGGACAATTTTTATGAAGCTGCCAATGAGGGCTGGTTAAAACAAGCACTAATCCCTGTCGAAATGTCGGCATTTAGTGCATTCGATGAACTTGCTGCTTATGCCGAGCAGTCAGCATTTCGCCAGCTTGGTGATGTGGCAGAGGATTATCAGGCTAATAAGGAGCTCACTCCCTCTGAACGCCTCTGTGCACAGATTTTTTTGGATTATACGGCCCCTATGAAGGCTGGTGATAAGGAGCTCGGAGCATTAAAGGGCATTTTCACGGCGATAGACGCTGTCAAATCCTCTGATGAGCTCATGGCTCTATGGGGGAAACTGCAATGGCTAGGTGCACCATTTCCGTTAGCTTTAGAGTTAGCTCCCGATAAGAAGACGCAGACTTATGCACCAATTTTTACAGTGCGCCAGGAGCTTACTGCCTTCGAACAGGCAATTCAACGGAAGAAAAAGCCTGAAGCGGCGCGTAGCGTGCTGCAAGAAACAATCGGAAATGTTCTTAAAACTCTTGGCTATACCGACTACAAGGACGTATCTGGGCAAATAATTACCTTAAATGAAGCCTTGGTTGAGGCGATGGCCGATGCTAGTGCTCAGGCAGCTGCTTCTAAGGATCAGGGGGGTAAGTCGTCTAGCAGTGAAAAGATGTTAGCACGAATGACTGTATCCGAAACAACAGCAGCTATTGTCGGCATACCGTGGGCTAAGATTCTCGATGCTGCTGGATACTCAAAATCCGAGTTTATATTCGTCGACCATCCTCCTTACTTCCGTAGTTTAAAACGCATTTTAAGTACGACTAGTCTAGATACCTTAAAAGCTCATACGAAATTCAATATTTTAGCAAAGTACGCTGAAGTGTTACCGCAATCTTATTATCGCCCGTTGATGTCGTTTAAGAAAAGTTTTTTTGGGTCTACCGCTTCTCTTGATCAGCGAGGCCGAGAGTCAGGTTACCTTTTCGTGCGTGAGTCTTTGCCTTATGAGCTCGATTCTATAGCAAGAGAGGTTTTAGCCTCGCCAGAAGATATTAAGGAAGCCGAGACGATTGTGCGAGGCATTTTGGCAAGCTACCAGGCTCTTGTGCCCACAGCCCAAGTCTGGTCTGACTCTGGCATCGAGACAATCAAACAGTACCTTACTAAAGTGAACACGAGCATTGGTGAGGTGGATCAAGCGGGTCAACTCGACTCTATCACCTTTGAGAAGGGTGCACTGATCGGAAATGTTCTGGCTGTGCAGGAATCTAAGTACAGGAAGGTGGCAAGCCGGATGGGAGCGCAAGTTGATGCTAAAGATTATTTGCGTCCCGTACGTGCCGTTCGAGTATTTGCTCATTATGTAAAAGACTCTGACCGTATTCAGGTCACTGCGGCAGCTCTTAATCCGCCTTTGTTCTATAAGGCAGATGCTCCGCATTCGCTGAATTATGGATCATTCGGCTATATGATCGCTCGCGACATTACAGCCCGATTTTTCGAAGACCCAAGTCTGATGCCTGACGACGTGAAACAAGCACTTTTTACTAAGTATGAGCCCCTTAAAAAATTATTTGCTAAACACATCGATAAAAATCTGGTTCTCAGTGATGATATGCTTTTTTATCAAATCATTCCTGACTTAGTGGCGCTTGAAGTTGCTCACCATGCGATGAAGCAACGTATGGATGCTAAAGAACAGAAGTCGTCGACAGCAGTCGAGCAAAACTTTTATATGAGTTTTGCCAATGTACTTAGACAAAAAATTTCCATTGATTTTGCTAAAAATCTCAAGACTAGAGCCAAGCCTTTATTAAACAATGAGCAACGAGTCAATCTCCTGGTACTGAGCTCTGCACGATTTCAATCGGCATTTGGTCTGACAAAGGCAGATAAGCTTTATAATAATGCACCATTGCCCCCATGGTAGGACGCATCCTCACTCACGTATGTTAAACGTCGACGGGATTTACGGTGCTAGTATCAATAGCTCGTCGGTATTAGCACAAACTAGAACACTCTGCGAAAGGTCGTGCGTCAAAAGTTTCTTTGCAAGATTGATTTTCCTTGGCAGTCTTTCGGAGGTGCTACCCCTAGCACCGCGCTGAGGGTTGGAATAGCGTCGATGAGGTTTATTGGTCCTAAGTCCCGTGCGGGAAACCTTTTCCCTTTGCCGATAAAGACGGTCTTCATATCAGTCGATGGATCGCCCTTGCCGTGCATGCCTTGGGCTTTAGGTTTACTAAATATATCTCCCGCGGGAGACTGCGCCTGCAACCACACGCCCTTTGCACCAGAAAATACGGCAATCGCATCTCCGTATTGCCACTCCTCGTCCGGGGAGTTTCCTGGAATGGAGGGACCCGTGTGACGAAATTTAGCAAACCTTAGGATAGGTTTATCCTGATGGGTCTGTGCCCTAAGCCTTTCACCGAGCTCCTTTGCTGAAGCTATGGCTTTTTCGGTGTCGTTGCCTTTCGCGTAAGCAAACAAAAGGTCACCACTTCCAAAGAGCGATAAATGATTTTGTCCTTCTTGCGAGAGAAGTGGGGCAGCATTGACAGCAACCCTAATGGGATCCATGCCATGGTCACCGAATAGCATGATCGTATCGCCTTCAGAGCCATATAGTAGCTGGTCAATATTTTTATCAATTCTCTGAAATGCATCAAAATAGGCGTTCGTAACGTCATCAGAATTTCTTTTTTTGATAGGTTCTGGGAGGCTACCCCTGCGGTAATGCCCGAGCCCATCAATTAAAGGCTGATAAAAA
>JACCDO010337598.1_pt1 | contig 10354 bp, 12 predicted proteins | sample 7446101 | NCBI WGS metagenome assembly JACCDO01 (sample SAMN15323440, study PRJNA562643) | freshwater metagenome | isolation source: river surface water | place: USA:Blue River Watershed | collected 2017-08-16
CACCAGCACCGGCGGCGGCACCAGCTCGACCGACGCCACCCTGCAGAAGATCACCGATACCGTGCAGCGCACCGTCCAGACGGAGACCCAGACGAACCCCTCCCCGACCGGCGGCTGAGGTCGGCCACGAGGACTCGGCGACGACCCGGCTGCCCGCCGGGTCTTTCTTTTGACGGTGCCGCCTGCTTTTCTCCTCTCGCCTTGCCGGCGCCGGCGGGCATCCTCACCCCTCATGCCCATCGCGGGAAAGCTCATCACCCTGGAAGGAGGCGAAGGCGCCGGCAAATCGACGCAGCTCGCCCGCCTGGCCGAGCGCCTCGAGGCCGGCGGCTCCCGCGTCCTGCGCCTGCGCGAGCCGGGCGGCACGCCGCTGGGCGAGACGATGCGCGACGTCCTCAAGCGTCCGGGCTCCGTCATCGCGCCCGAGGCCGAGGCGCTGCTCTTCGCCGCCTGCCGCGCCCAGTTGGTCGCGGAGGTGATCGCCCCGGCGCTCGCCGCCGGCGCCGTCGTGCTCTGCGACCGCTTCATCGACTCCACCGTCGCGTACCAGTCCGGCGGGCGCGGTCTCGAGCGCGCCGCCATCGAGGCCGCCAATCGCCTGGCCTGCGGGCCGCTCCGCCCGCACCTCACCTTCCTGCTCGACCTAGACCCGACCCGCGGCCTGGGGCGCGCGTCGCTCCGCGACCATGGGCGCTCCGACCGTTTCGAAGCCCTGGGCGAGGAGTTCCACCGCCGGGTGCGCGCCTCCTACCACGCCTTGGTCCGCGAAGAGCCCGGCCGTTTCCGCGTCCTCGACGCCGACCGCTCCCCCGACCTCATTTCCGAGGAGATCTGGCATGAAGTCCAAGCCCGCTTCGCCTGAGGTCGACGACCTGCCGGCCCTCAAGGTCCTCCAGCGCGCCCGCGCCGAGGGCCGCATGCCCCACGCGGTCCTGCTGACCGGCGCCGACGGCGAGGTGCTGGCGCGCGCGGCCGAGCGCCTCGCCGCCATCCATCTCGGCGTGCCGGATCCGCTCGCGCAGGCCGATTGCCGGGTGCTGCGGCCGGCCAAGAAGTCCCGCCGCATCAACATCGAGTCCACCCAGGAGGTGGTGGCCGCGCTGCGCCTCACCTCCGTCTCCGCGCGCCGCGTCGTCCTGGTCCATGAGCCGGACCGCTTCATGTCCGAGGGCGCCAACTGCTTCCTCAAGACGCTGGAGGAGCCGCCGCCCGGCACGCTCATCGTCCTGCAGACGGCGAACTACTACCGCGTGCTCCCGACGATCCTCAGCCGCTGCCTGCGGTTCCACGTCGGCGGCGACGCCCCGTCCATCCAGGATCCCGCCTGGACCGATTGGCTCCGCGAATTCGACCGCCTGCTGGGCAAGCTGGCGGGACCGTCCCTACCGCGCTCCGCCGAGCTGTTCATCCCCGCCTACGCGCTCTGCGCGCGCTTCGAGGTGCTGCTCGAGCTGTTCACGGAGGAGGCCCTGAAGCTCGCCCCCGAGCCGCCCCCCGGCGACGACGACGAGGAGGAGGCCGAACTGGCCCACGAGGAGTCGATCCGCCGCGGGCTCCGCGCCCGCCTGCTGACGGCCATGGAGGAGCGCCTCCGGTTGGCGGGACGCCAGCATCCCGACTGCCTGCCGCAGGTCGCCGCCGCGATCGACCTCCTGGAGGAGGCGCGCGCCCGCCTCGAGCTCAACTACCAGGTCCTCGCCGGCCTCGAGCAATTCTTCCTGCGCCTGCTGCGGCTCTTCGCCCTGCGGGCGCGCGCCTGACCTTCCGCCATGTTCCGCCTCCTCGCCCGCCTCCTGCTGCTCGCCGCGCCCTTGGGCGCGGCCGACGACGCCCGCCGCCCCGAGGTCGAACGCGCCATCGCCCGGATGTCCCCGACCATCGTGCGCATCGAGGTCATCTCGGAGGACGGTTCCGAGGGGCGCATGCTCCGCCAGCACGCGGTCGGTTCCGGCGCGATCATCGACGCGCAAGGGCGCGTCATCACCAACTACCACGTCGCGGGCCGCGGCGCGACGTTCCTCTGCCGGCTCGCCGACCGCGAGGAGCTGCCGGCGACGTTGGTCGGCGCGGACGCCATGACCGACGTCGCGGTGATCCAGCTGGACCTTTCCCGCCGCCGGTCGAAGGCGCCCCTGCCGGTCGCCGAGTTCGCGGATTCCGACCGCGTGAGGGCGGGGGATACGGTGCTCTCGATGGGCTGCCCGGCCGGCCTCACCCAGTCCGTCACCCTCGGCATCATCGCCAACGACGCCATGGTCATGACGCGCTTCGTCGGCGCGATGAGCCTCGACGGCGAATCGGTCGGCGAACTGGTCCGCTGGTTCGGCCATGACGCGGTCATCTTCGGCGGCAACTCCGGCGGGCCCCTGGTGGACACGCAGGGGCGCATCGTCGGCATCAACGAGATCGGCATCGGCAGCCTCGGCGGCGCCATCCCCGCCAACACCGCCCGCGCCGTGGCGGCCGAGCTCATCGCCGGCGGCCGCGTCGTCCGCGGCTGGCTCGGCCTCGATGCGCAACCCCTGCTGCGTTCGCAGTCCGGCGAGGGCCGGCGCGGCGTGCTCGTGCGTTCGGTGCTCCGGGGGTCCCCGGCCGCGGCCGCCGGGCTCCGGCAGGGCGACGTCCTCACGGCGCTCGCGGGCCAGCCGGTCCATGCCGACTGCGACGAACTGATGCCCACCTACCACGGGCAGGTCGCGGCCCTGCGCCCCGGCCGCGAGGTCCCCGTGGAATTCGTCCGCGACGGGGCGACCCGCACGGTCGCCGTCACGCCCGACGAACGCCCGGCCAACATCGCCCGCGAGGCCGAGCTCGCCTCCTGGGGCCTCACCGCCCGCGACCAGACCCGGCTCTCCGCCCTGCGCGCCAAGCGCCCGAACCGCGACGGCGTCGTCGTGGATTCGCTCCGGCCCGGCGGTCCCGCCGCCGAGGCCAAGCCGCCCCTCCTCGAGGGCGACCTCCTCCTGTCGGTCGGCGGCCGCCCCGTCCGGGACGTCGCCGCCCTCCGCGCGGCCTCCCGCGAACTGCTCCAGGGCAAGACCGAGCCGGAGCCCGTGCTGGTCGCCTTCGCGCGCGGCGGGGCCGAACTCATCTCCGTCGTCCGCATCGGGCCCGAGGTCGACGCCGCCGTCGCGCCGCGCGCCGCCCGCCCGTGGGCCGGCTTCGCCAGCCAGGTGCTGACCGCCGAACTCGCCAAGGCCCTCGGCCTGAAGGGGAAGGCCGGCATCCGCGTCACCCAGGTGGTCGCCGGCTCCACCGCCGAGCAGGCCGGCCTCAAGGTCGGCGACCTTTGCTTCAAGCTCGACGGCAAGGTCATCCCCGCGCGCCGGCCCGAGGACGCCGAGGTCTTCGGCGCGCTGCTCCGCGACTACCCCGTCGGGGCCGAGGTCGAACTCGAGGGCCAGCGCGACGGCCAGCCGCTCAAGGTCACCCTGCGGCTCGCCGAACGGCCGGCGCCCGCCGCCGAACTGCCCGCGCTGAAGGAGACCCGCTTCGGCTTCTCCGTCCGCGAGCAGGGCTTCGACGACCGCGCGGCCCGCAAGGACGACGACGTCCCCGCCGGCCTGCTCGTCTCCAAGGTCGAGCGCTCCGGCTGGGCCGACCTGGCCGGCCTGCGCGGCGGCGACCTGCTGCTTTCGGTCAACGGCCAGCCGGTGCCCGACCTCGCCGCGCTGCGCGCCCGGCTCGCGGCCCTCGCCCGGGAAAAGCCCCGCCACGTCGTCCTCCAGGTGCGCCGCTCGATCTCGGGGGCCTACCTCGAATTCGAACCCGATTGGAACGCCCTCGAGGCGGCCAAGTGAACGTCTCGCCTTTCCCCATGATCCTCCGCTGCCTCCCCCTGCTGGCCCTCCTCCTCGGCCTCGCTCCCCTCGGCGCCGCCGACCCCAAGATCGAGGAGACCGCCCGGCGGCTCTTCAAGTCGCACGCCGACGCCATCGTGACCATCCGCGCGACGGTCGCGCTCACGATGACGGCCGGCGACGCGCCGGCGCAGTCCCGCGACCAGAGCGTCGAGGAACTCGGCACCGTCGTCGGCGCCCAGGGGCTCGTGATGATCTCCGCTTCCTCCATCGACCCCGCCACCGCCATGGATGGCCGCACCGTCAACATGCGCGGGGCCCCGGTCAAGCTGGCGGTCACCAGCGAGGTCAAGGAGGCCCGGATCATCCTGGCCGACGGCACCGAGGTCCCGGCGACCGTGGTCTTCAAGGACCGCGACCTCAACCTCGCCTTCCTCGCCCCCGAGCCGGGGGCCGAGGAGGCGAAGGACGCCAAGTTCGCGCCCATCGACACCTCCGCGGAGCAGGCGTTGGAGGTCCTGGACGAGGTGGTCATCCTTTCGCGCATGGACAAGGCGATGGGGCGGGTCGCGGCGGTCGAGTGCGATTTCGTCCGGGCCGTCGTGACCAAGCCCCGCCGGTTCCTCTCCATCCACCTCGCGTCGACCGGCCTGCCCGTCTTCGGCGTCAGCGGCAAGTTCGCCGGCTTCACTTCCGTCCGCTTCGGCAGCTCCGGCGAGGGCGAAGGCATCTCCGCCACGCCGGTCGTCCTGCCGGCCGCCGAGGTCCGCAAGGCGATCGCGGCCGCCTCGGCGCGGCCGGTCCCGGCTCCCCGCAAATGAGGTCCGCCGGTCGGTCGCCCCAACCTTTTGCCGCCGGCGGGGTTTTCTCCTGAGCGATGTCCCCGGAAGAGCTCCCTCCGCCCGAAGACGAGGAGGACAAGCGGCTGATGACGCTTGTCGCCTCCGGGGATGACGACGCCCTCCGGTTGCTGGTCCACCGCCACCATGCCCGGCTCGTCGGCTACCTCCGCGCCGAGGTCGGGTCCCAGGCCACCGCGGAGGAATTGGCGATGGAGGTCTTCATCCGCCTGCACCGCGCGGCCGGCCGCTGGCGGCCCGAAGCGAAGCTCACCACCTACCTGATCCACATCGCGCGCAACCTCGTGCTGAACGAATGGCGCCGCCGGGGACGCAAGCCGACCACCGCGCTGGAGTCGGCCCCCGAACCGGGGGACCTCAGCCACGACTCCGCCCGCCGGGTGGGCGAACTCGACGAGGCTTTCCGCCAGGCCGTGGCCCTGCTGCCGCCCGAACAGCGGACCGCCATCCTGCTCCTCGTCCAGCAGGAGATGCCCTACGAGGACATCGCCGCCGTGATGGAGGCCCCCGTTTCCTCGGTGAAGACGTGGATCCACCGCGCCCGGACCCGCCTCCGCGAACTTCTCAAAGACTACTATGGACCAGCCTGATGCCTGCAACTTGCCCGCCCCGGCGGGGTTTATCCCATGAACCGACCGATGCACCCGCCCGACGGACATGACTTCGACCAGGACCTCGCCCGCGCGCTGGCCGCGGGGAAGGACCTGCCCATCCCGGGGTTCGCCGAACGCGCCGTGCTCGCCGTCCGGGCCGACCGACGCCGCCGGACGCTGCTCCGGTGGGGCTCCGGCCTGACCACCGCCGCGGCCTGCCTCCTCGCCGCCTTCGTCCTGCAGGGGCGCGGCGACGACGCGCTCGCCCAGCGCGCGCACGCCCTCGCGGCCAGCGACGAGTCCCGCCAGCTCAACGACATCCTCGGCCTGGTCGACGAGCTTTCGCTCCTCACCCCGGTGGTCGACCGCCATTCGGTGGTCGAAGCCCTCATCAATCCCGAGCTGTGAACGCCCTTCGCTTCGCCTTGCTCCTGACCGGGGCGCTCGCCGTCTCCGCCCAGGCCGCCGAGGGCGATGGCCCCTCCCGCCCCGCCGGCGGCCCGCCGCGCGGCCCGGAGCCGCTGCCCTCCACCGAGGAGATCCAGACGATCCGCCGCATCATGGAGCTGCCGCCGGAGCGCCTTTCCCGCATCCGCGTCGCGATCGAGAAGCTCGAGCGGATGTCCCCCGATGCCCGCGCCGACTACGCCACGCGGCTGGCCAAGTACGAGCAGGCCGGTCCCGAGGAGCGCCAGAAGATCATGAAGGAGATGCGCGAGCGCGGCTTCAGCGCCCGCCTCCTCGAGCACCATTTCAAGGCCATGCCGGCGGCCCAGGCCAACGAGGAGCGCGCCCGTTTCCTCGCCCTCGGGCCCGAGGAGCGGCAGGACTACATCCGCAAGCTGGCGGAGAAGTACGCGGGCGAATTCGGCAAGGGCAAGAAGGACGACGGCAAGAAGGACGACGGCAAGCGCCGCAAGGACGAACCCGCCGCGCCGACCGAAGGGGCGAAGTAGGCCCCCCTTCAGAACTGCTCCCGCCAGGCGGCGTCGCCGTCGCGCCAGCGGTCGTGCGCCCAGAGCCAGTCCGCGCAGGCCTCGTCGGAGGACCGTAGCCGTTCCTCCAGCCAGGCGTTGGACTCGCGGGTCAGCCCAGCGGCGTCCGTGGACCGCAGGACGGCGCTCCGCAGGACGCAGCGCCAGAAGCCGAGCCGTTCGGCCCAGAAGACGCGGGCGGCGGCCTTGTGCTTCTGCGCGACGAGCCCGGGCAGGTTGGTCACGGCGGCGGGCCGGCCCAGGAACGTCAGCCGACCGCCGGACTGCACCTTCTGGTCGAAGAGGATGCTGCTGACGCCGCCTTCGCGGACGTTGCGCATCAGCTCGCCGAAGCCTTCGCGGCGCGAGGCCAGCCGCATGCCGAAGCGTTCGCGCGCCGCCTTCACCCAGGCGTCGGCGGCGGGCTGGTTCAGCGGGCGGTAGAGCGTGACCCAGGGCCGGTCGCCGAGGGCCGGGGCCGCCAACGTCACCGCGGTCATCATCTCCATCAGGGTGAAGTGCGGCACGAAGAGCACCAGCCCGCCGACGTCGGCGGTCAGCCGGGCCTCGCCCGCGAGGATCTCGGGATGGACCTGCAGTCGGCCGCGGATCTCGTCGGCCGACAGCCGCGGCGACACGATGGAGAAGAGGCCCATCTCGGCGGCCCGGCGGCAGGACAGCAGGCCGATGCGCCGGACCCAGGCCTCGTCGCGGCCGGGGAAGGCCCCGCGCAGGTTGGCCCGGATCACGCGGCGACGCAGGAGCCAGAGCAGGCACCCGAGGGCCGCGGCGTTGGCCCGCGCGAAACCCTCGGGCAGGCGGGCGAGCAGCCAGGCGTAGGTCGCGATCAGGGCCCGCATGCGCGTCTCAGGCCCGCTGCTCGCGGCGCAGGATCTCGCCCATCTCCGGCACGGTGAGCATGCGCCGGCCCAGTTCGTCGCGCGCGAAGTACTTGTCGGGCTGGCGCACGAGGTCGAACGGCTCGTCGGGCAGGTTGTCCTCGTCGAACTCCATCTCGTCGACCGCGTCGATGTCGTCGAAGATGTGCGTGCGGCGGAGGGGTTCGCCCTCGATCAGCATGGCCGGGTTGGTGAGCGTGCCGTTCTTCAGCAGGTTCACGAAGAGGCACGGGTAGAAGTCGGCCTCGTAGGGTTCGAGGAACTTGTTGACCCACTGGCCGGGCACCTCCCAGCGGCGGTTGAGCACCACCACATCCGCGAAGTGGACGCAGGGTTCGAGCCAGCGGGCCACGTCGGGGTGCCGTTGGGTCAGCGGGCAATCGACGACGGTGACGATGCGCTGGACCTGCCAGCCCGAGGCGGGCAGGGCGCGGTGGAGCGCCTCCATCTGGTCCACGGCGGAGAGCCCGCCGTGCGTGACCAGGATGCCGGCGTCGGCGTCGCCGGGCGAGGGGAGGGTCGCGGCGCCGTCGGCGAACGACCAGGCGTCGTCGTCGGCCGCCGCCTCGCGCGCCTCGCGGAAGGTGCGGACGCGCTTGCCGTCCGCCCAGCCGTTCTCGGCCAGTTCCTTCGCGACCGCGAGCCGGCCGGAACCGCGGAGCCCGAGGATGAGGATGAGCGGCTTCATGCCTTGCGTCCGCAGCGGCCGAAGGGCGCGTTCTGCCCGCGGTCGCGGAGCCAGTGGTCGACGGCCACCAGCGCGGCCATGGCCTCGACGATCGGCACGGCGCGCGGGAGCACGCACGGGTCGTGGCGGCCCTTCGCCGTCAGCTCGGTGGCGCGGCCGTCGGGGCCGACGGTCCGCTGCGGCTTGAGCACGGTCGCGGTCGGCTTGAAGGCGACGCGGAACACGACGGCTTCGCCGTTGGTGATGCCGCCCTGCGTGCCGCCGGAGCGGTTCGTCGCGGTGCGGATGCGGCCGCCCTTGCGGACGAACGTGTCGTTGTGCGCGCTGCCGCGCAGGAGCGTGCCGGCGAAGCCGCTGCCGAGCTCGAAGCCCTTGGTCGCGGGGAGCGAGAGCATCGCCTTGGCGAGGTCCGCCTCGAAGCGGTCGAAGACCGGGGAGCCGAGGCCGGCGGGCAGGCCCTCGATGGCGCAGCAGATCACGCCGCCGACGGAGTCGCCGTCGGCGCGGGCCGCGCGGATGAGCGCGTCGATCTTCGCGGCGGTGGCCGGGTGGGGGCAGCGCGTCGGCGTGGCCTCGACCTGCTTCAGGCTCGGCGTCTTCGCGGGCGCGGGCATGCGGAGGTCGGCGACGCTTTCGACCCAGGCGGTGATGCGGGCGCCGCAGGCGTGCTTCAGCACCGTCTTGGCGACGGCGCCGGCGGCGACGCGCGCGGCGGTCTCGCGCGCGGAAGAGCGGCCGCCGCCCGCCACGGCGCGGATGCCGTACTTGGCGTCGTAGGTGAAGTCGGCGTGCGAGGGCCGGTAGGCCGCCCGCATCTCGGCGTAGGCCTCCGAGCGCTGGTCCGTATTGCGGATCACGATGGCGATGGGCGAACCGAGCGTGAGGCCGTCGGGCGAGATGCCGGAAAGCACTTCCGGCTCGTCGCCCTCCTTGCGTTGGGTGACGAGCGCGCTCTGGCCGGGCCGGCGCCGCGCGAGCTCGGCGCGGAGGAAGGCCGGGTCGAACGGGACGCGCGGCGGGCAGCCGTCGATGACGACGCCCAAGGCGGGGCCGTGGCTTTCGCCGAAGGTGGTGATCCGGAAACTGTGGCCGTGGATGTTGCCCATGGGGGAGAGGGGAGTGCTGAAAAAGGAACGCCGCCGAGCCTGGCGGCCGGGCGGCGTCCGTGGAGCGGTTCCGCCCGGCGCTTAGCGACGGAGGTTCTGGGAGATGATGGAGACCAGCTTCTGGCTCTGCGGCAGGTTGCCGAAGAAGCCGTACTTCACGGAGACGGAGATGAAGGGCTGTTTGGAGATGGGGTCCTCGGCCTTGACGAGCTCGACCTTGACCTCGAGGTCGCCGATGGCGCGAGCGATGACGACGACGCCCAGGAGGTCGTTGCCGGTGGCGTTCTCGGGGTCGGGGGTCTCGCCCATGCGCTTCATGTCGGACTGGGAGTCGATGGCCCGCTTGACGGCGTTGAAGACGCTGTCGATGTCGGCGGTGTTGTAGCGGGTGGACAGGGTCCCGGTCACGTTGGAGAAGCTGGCTTCGCGCTGGTCCGGATTGTCGACGCCGATCAGGGTGTTGCAGCCCGTGACGGCGAGGGCGGTGGCGAGGAGGGCGAGGGTGGCGGCGAGCTTCATGGTCAAGGTCGTGGTTGAGTGGCTTCAGACAAAGCACAGCGGGGGCGGCAAGGCAACCAGTTTCGCCCCCGGCGGCGGCGGGGCGGCGGGGCGGAAAAGCGTAGTTGATTTATAGATACAACGGACGGCGCGGCCCGCTTCCCGGGCGCTCCGGCCAGGGGATCGGGACGACCCGGCGGCGGGGGTCTTTTTGCCTAAAAACAGACATTAATTGTAAAGCATTGATATACATATACTTAAGTTTTTAAGACTAAAATCAATCGATTAACAGGATCCAGGCGCGTGTTAATAACAAAATGGGGCAAATTTCTTGACCAGTGGGGGGCTGTGGCGAAAAGTGGGTCGATAGGGGGCTTTACCCCACGAAATGTCCAATGGCGCTCACATCGGTCTCTTCACCGGCATCCATCACGGAAAGCTGGACGAGAAGAACCGTGTCACGATCCCGGCGGCCTGGCGTTTCGAAGGCGGCGGCGAGACGAGTTTCCTCGCGATGTTCCACCCCGCGCTCGGCTCGATCGTCGTGTTCCCGCCCGCGATGGTGCGGCGCATCTTCGACGCCGCGACGCAGGTCACGGTGAGCGATCCCGACAAGATGGACGCGCTGCGGCTGCTCGGCGAGAACAGCGTGGAGGTCGCGTGCGACAAGGCCGGACGCATCACGCTCAACGAGCACGTGGTGGGCCAGGCGGCGCGCGGCCGCGATATCGTGTTCCGCGGCGGCTTCACGACGTTCCAGATCACGTCGGTCAACCCGCCGGCCGTCGACCGCGACTCCGCGCGCACGCTCGTCATCCTGCGCGCGCTCAAGGAGCTGGGCATCTGAGTCTGTATCCAAAAGTTACTGACACAACTCACACCTTATTCACAGCCCGCATGACCAGCCACGTCCCAGTCCTGCTTGAGGAGTGCCTC
>JACCDO011211457.1_pt1 | contig 10354 bp, 3 predicted proteins | sample 7446101 | NCBI WGS metagenome assembly JACCDO01 (sample SAMN15323440, study PRJNA562643) | freshwater metagenome | isolation source: river surface water | place: USA:Blue River Watershed | collected 2017-08-16
AAACCATTTTCACAACGTCGAGCAAAATAACCTAATAAAGCTGCATAATTACATTGCATCACTAAACTGGTTTGTTGGGAATGCATGACTAAATAACGACAGTCTTGAGGTGGAATATCAGCATTATACATGTCGTCATATAATTCTTGAGACAATCTAACTAATTCAATTGCTCTATCTCTGAATCTATCGTCTTGTGCAATATTCATTGGAATAGTGACGGCATGTTTAATATGTTGTGGCATTTGACTTTCCACCACATACGCCCAACCAACACGACCACGAGTAATTTGAGCCAAAGCTACACGACTTAAACCAGTAATTTTAATTTCGAAATTTAAAACTTCCATAGGTGTAGGTAAAGCATGTCGATTAATCACATCTAAACACGCCTGAATATGTTCAGGATTATTAGGGTCAAATGGAATGTCTTGTAAAGTAATCCACGTTTGACGAAACCAATTCCAAAACATTTCAAAAGGTTTATCATGTGAAGATGACATGATTTCAACGTTAATAGAATCTAAAAAACTGGTAGTAAATTGAGAAGAAGTACTCATCTTTTTCCTTTTATTAAAATAGAATAAAATTTAAATTTAAGATTATTTTAAAAAGATAAAAGACTTTTTACAAGTTTTTATTTAGAAAATATTTGATTATATTGTTTAAAACTTAAATTTTTTAAATTACCTATCGATTTACCCTGAATCAACACATTCCCATATCGTCTGCGTAATTCACTGTATGTAAAGACATTAAATAATGATGAACTTTTATATTTAAATTTAGTATAACTTGCATCAAACTTTTTAGATGTATTATCGGTCGGATCAATAATATCTACAACCTTTTTAACACTTTCAGTTGAAAAAGAATTCTTATCAAGATATGGAATTCCATAATATTCATAAATTTTCTTTTGTTTTTCACCGTTATTAGTGTTTAAAGGTGTCTGTTCTTTAGTGAAAGTCATAAAATAAAATGATGAAATATCGACTTCATAAATATATTCCATTTTTTCTAAATACTTATTACCCTGTTCGAATCCGATTTGTTGCATGCCTACATTTGAAGAATAAATAATTCTATTTATAAAAAAAGCATCAGCCTCAATCACTTCTTTAAATTGTTTATAATCATTCTCTTTTAAATTACTTTTCACTTTTTCTAGACTTGCCAACATCGATTCTTTGTTATAATAAAAACCAATGATGTTGTCATTTTCATGTTTTCTAGAATCTAACACAAAATCAGCGCCAGCAGCATCGCCAAAAACAGGTTTTAAAATTAAATCAACATAATCATTTGTAATATTTTTTATAGTTGTTTCATCTACTGTAGGATCATCATTTTGACCCGCATCAACATTTATTGCTTCCATTTCCACAAAAATAGCTGAATATATATCTTTAACAGATTTACCATTGTCAATATTTTTAGGAAAATTATTTTTCAAAAATGTATAATTAACATCCACAAAATCAGTAACAGCATACCTTTTAGCTATACTTTGAAGTTGATTATCTTGAATATTATTTAACAGCATAACATCATTCTTATTAATAGGATTCATTAGTACTTTACTAGCTTCATCATTATTTAAATAATAAACGGGTTCTAAATCACATAATGTTAGAGGTGCTGTTGTTTTTTGAGATGATAAACTATTTAAAATATCAATACTTTTCTTGTTTATCTCTTGAATTGCCCTGGCAATTACAGAAAACAATAAATTACTTTGAGAACTCTTCAAATTGGTAGATAATGCATCAATATTTTTTTCAATGTCATTTAAATCTAAACCCACTTGTTCTTTAGCTTGCATACATAATAATAATTTCGTAGTATCATTTTTAAATAATGATAACTTATCATTCAACGTTAAATCAGTTTTAAATTTACTGTCTTTCAAAATTTCTTGTAATGAAATACTACTCCTAGGCTTTCCTAAACAAATACCTTGTTTAGCAATATTAATAGATAATAAATTAATATTATTCATCAACACTTCAACTTGCTTTCCCTTAGACTTCTCAACAGCTTCTTTTAACTTTATCATGTTTTCCTGATAATTCTTTGCTAACTGCTGCGTTGCCTCTAACTTGGGTACGATCTTTGTCAGATAAAACTCTCTAATAAAATTTAATTTGTCATATTTCTTAATATCATCAGAAGCATATGCATCGGTTTCTATTCTTTGAATTTGCTTTAAAGCGTTTTGATGCATCTGATCAATCAAACCTGGATTTTTCATAATTTCATCAACAGTATAATTTCTAAACTGTTCCAACTCCTTCAAAATTAAAGCAGATTCCCTATCTTGCTTTTCCACTTCACTTTTCAATTTATTTTTATAGTTAGCAAAACTAGCTTCCAAATTCTTACGAACATTTTTACTATTTAACTCTTCAGTCGCACGTGTCAAATCTGCATTAAACACGTCTTTATTATTAACATCATCACTAACAATTGTCCCCTTTCGAGCTGTATTGAAATTCATCAAATCCAACTTCAAATTATTCATTACAGCTTTTTCATAAGGCTGATTCAACACTCGAATATTTTTCAACTCCAAATCTTCAGAATCACCATATAATTCACCTCCTCCACCTTCCCACTCAACTAACACTTTCTTACCATTTTTAAAACTTAATTTATAATCAAAATTCTCATAATGAATATCTTTCCCTTCTGTATTTTCTATCGCCTCAACATTCCAATCATCAACTAACCCTTCTTTATTTAATTCTTTCAATCTGTTTAATTCACCATAATGTTCAAGCTTTTTTGACTGATTATTTAGGCCCGTAGTTTCAGCTGTCCACAATTCAATAATTAAACTATACAAGTCCTCAGAAATTTCACCCGCTTTAATCTTTTCTTTTAAGTTTAGTTTTAATGCATCAAGAGTCGCAAAATTTGAACCATTTTTATTATTGTTATTTGGATCTCGATTGTTAATAATAAATGTTAGAGCTTTATATCGATTGATGAAGTTTGTAGGTGGTTCACCTGTCAAAAGATATCCTACATCAAAATCAAAGCCAGCGCTAGAATTATTTATAACGTTAATATCAGAATCAAGCACCGCAGTTGTCAATCTAGCATATACTTTTGCTACTGATAATAATCCTTGTTTAATTGTCGTCAACGTACTCATATCTGGAATAAATCCAGTTATCAGAGAATTTTTCTTAGGTTGCCAATTAGATACCCACAAATCTTCACTTAATTGACTTGCCGCTGTTCCAGGCGCACTCTCACTAAACTGTCGTAAATATGAAAGTGTCATTTTTTGTTCTTGATTGTCTTTATCAAAATACTTATATTCTTTAGGCTTGTAATCGTCATTAACAGCTGCTGTTTGTATTGATATTTTCTTTTTAACACCGTCATTAGCATTTTGACCATTTTTATTTATAATTTCACTAGTGAAAGTGACATTATATAAACCACCCGTTAACATCGCTTCAAGATTTAAATGTCCTTCTTTATTAAAATTCGTTTTTTTCCTTCTGTTAATTAAATTTTTCTTTTCCACTTGAATGTCATGCAAAAATTTTAAAATAATTTGACAGTCATAAATACTAATGTCTGCGACGACAATTTGTTTTAAATTACCCTCGACAACGTCAACATCAATTAAATCAGCATCAATAAAGAATTGTTTTATAGAATTCAATCCATTAATATTTTTTGATCTAGATGCATTCTTAACACTAATAATATTACTGAAATATAGCGAGGCACTCTCATCAATTTGAATACTTGTTGTATCTTTTTGATTTGAATGAGGAAAAATACTAGATATTTTTTTATTTCTTAATTCAGCATGATCATTAGAAAATTCGTGTACAATAAAATTATTTCTATTAGCAGGGACATTATTACCTGACTTTTTTAACAGATCTGTCAAATAAAAATAATACAATATAGGTTTTGTAACATTCAAATTGCTTTTTTCTTTTTCATCTGTAATCGATTCATCTAACGCCGTACTAAAACTCTGATAATTCTTCATTAATTTCTGAGCAGCATTTCGACTTAAATTTCTTAATGATAATTTTTCATCACGAGCAATATTAGGGTTTCCAATATCACCATATTGACTGTTCTTTTCTTTAAAAGAATTTGAATAGACTTCACTTTGTATTAATTTTATAAATCTGTCGAAATTGTTTTGAAAGTTTCGAGCGTAGTCAGTTTCAAGAATTCTTAATTCGGAATTATTAGATTGCTTTGTTTTTATGTTTGGCGATTGAGAAGAATTTTTAATATCATCGAGCTTTTGTTGGGTGGCGATCTGTTTTACATAATAATCTTTAATTGTTCCTGCGCCTGAACCACTGGCCTTACTTAGGGTCCAAAAAAAGAGCCGATTAATAATACCTTCTGGTGACCATGAATTTTCAAGTTCTTGTAAAGTTTGAACTTTGTCAGCTTCGTTTCTAACCCTAGCATGTGTAACTGATAATTTAAGACATATCTTAAGAAGTTTATTGGTAACAGACAAAATATCTGTTACAAAGCTTTTTGAAGCATTCATGACATTTTTTGATTTACTAGTAATACACCACATTAAAAATTTAAAACCAACGCCGGAAGCTAATGCATTCAACATTTTTAAACCAAATAATAAAATTGTCTGAACAAAAAAGATACTCGAGGCACCTGACAATACTGACGCATATGATAATGCCTTAAATGCGATAAATGTCATTGTGGGATGTTTAATAAAAAAATTAATAGGTGCTAACGGGATTTTTATTAAACAAAATTCTAATATAAATTTAAGACCATGCCACCAATTTTTTGGATTCCAATATGATTGTTCTTTAGGTAAGGGATCAACTAATAATGATTTTCGAAAACTACCTAACTTTTCAATAAATGACTGCACTCCTATTCCATTACTTGATACTGAATCAACAAAATCAGGTATTTCATCAAATTTATTAATAGTTGAATCCCACCAACCAGTATCTGCTGTAACATTTTGCATAATTAATTTAACATCTTGCCCAAATAAAGTCTCTTGAAATAAAGACCTACAACGAGCCCAAAAATTATATATAGATTGCATCCATGATATACTACGATTAAAATAAATCGCCTCAGGAGAAGAAAACTCAACTAAAAAATCCTTAATTACACTTTCTTTATTTAAAGCTTCCTCAGTATAAGCTGAAGTATTTTCAACTTTAGTATATTTACTTAAATTACCCAAAATATCTAAACCACCATTACCGGCGATAGAAGCAGATAAATCTGTAAAACAAAGATTTATATTATTTAATAATTCTTGATAAATTTTTTGTGTCAACTCTAACATAGCCAATCTAGCTTGTGCATCTTGAGAAGTAATATTACTAGATTTTAACCTTCTTATTTCCTCAGAAAGAGTAGCTAAATCATTAACTAATCTTTTTTGAGTAGCCTTTAAAGACAAAATTGATTTTTCCAAAGATTCTGATGCACTTTTCCAAACAGCTTTTGTTAATCTCCAATCTTTTAAATAATTCGTTGCTTCACTATTAGAATCAAGCATCTTTTTATTAATGGTAAGCATAATTTCTGGGATTTTATTTATTAATTCATCACTACCTGTCGCCATATCTAATGTCTTCTTTAATACTTCTTCATCATCAACTTTTTCTATTAATTTTTGAAATACATCGTCACCCGTCTCTTTATCTGTCCCTATAGAATCTAATGCATTATCACCTTTTAACATCCTTTCAACAAATTCTTTACTTTTCACAGTATCAGGATTCAATATTAATAAAATAGAATTAATATTTAAAGTCATACTTGCTTTCATTAATTTTAAAAAATCTAAAGTTTGTTTTTCATCAATATTAATATACCCATTCATAATATATTGCAAATATTTTTCAGTTTCAGCCGTACGTCTAGCTACTTCCAAATTTTTTTGACTACCACTCTTCGACGCATCAGCAGCGACCTGTCCTGCAGAATCACCTGTCTGTGATTGAAAACCAAACAAGTTGTTAATTACGTTTTGAGATTTCTTATCGTTTGCCTGCGCAACCTGTACAGCTTCCTCAGAATAAAATTCAAAACATCTTTGTGAAACATCTTGCTGCTCTTTACTTTGTTTCGTAGCTTTTGAAATGTTAGTTCTAATCTTGTCTAATCTATTTACAAAATTATAATTTACACGCCTAAAAACATATTCTTTCCCACGACCCCTACTCACAACAGCCATTATTTCTTTTAATTCTGCATCTTCTTGTATATACCCATGTATTTGATCTTGTTTTTCTTTTTTAAGTTTATCGATTTGTTTATTAATTCCGTCGTTGAAGTCAGATATTTTTTTCTCTATTTGCTGAAAACTTTTAAGATTGTTATCATTTGCAAAATATTTTGTAAGATTAGAAAGTATTTCTTTCTCACTATCTGGCAGCACAAGTTCTGCTTTTGATTTAAGTTTTAATCTTTGAAAAGTAGTACCAAACTTAAAAACTTTCTTTTCATCATCGTTAAGAATAGAAGTAAATTGAGTTTCTGATGATAGTCTTTTTAATTTTAAATCATCTATTTTATCGTCAACTGATTTTAAATTTACACTATACTTTACATTGATATATGTGTTTATGAAATTATCATAATTATTGTTTTCTGTTGCTGTTGATAATGATTCCCATAACGCTTTATCAATCTTATATCTTTTTACTTGTTCAGGATCTGATAAATCATAATATTTTTCTTGTGGACCGGAGTCAGATTCATCAATTGTAGATTCTAAATTAGTTTTCCCTGATTTATTTGGTAAATTTTTACTTAAATCTTGCGCAAAAAATTCACTTTGTTTCGGCCTTTGTGCATTTAATTTATTAGAAATAGCAGCATACAATTCTTGTAATTCTTTTATCTGTGCTGATGATTTATTTAATAATTCACTCTTTTGTGTTTCAACTTGCTGTCTAGCTGCATCTACTTTTTTTAAACTGTCGACATAAGTTGTATGATCGCCACTTAAAGAATACCATATATTATTTAATCCATTTATTATATTTTTATTATCGACATTATCAGAATCTTTACTAGCTTTTAATTGTTCAAACATTTCTGAAATTTTATTTGTTAATTCATCAATATTTTGAAATTCAATAGTTTTTTCAGGATTATTAATATCATAAATTATAAATTTATTATTTTCAGAGGGGGAAGGGATTTTCTTGATTAAATCATTAAAGTTATTTGAAAGTTCTTCAACCTTGACAACATCAATCTTTTTATTAATGAATATATCGTTTAACGACGGTATTTTTTGAGTTTGTTTTGTGATTTGTTGAGTTTCGACGTTTGAAATAGTGTCAATCTGATTTTTTATTTGATTAATTTTAGTTGTAATCTCTGTGATTTTAGCTTTTTCTGTTTTCATTCCTAAGGAACTTAAAACATCTTCAAAAGCTTTAATTTTTTCGAGATATGTATCTAAATTATTAATATTTAATTCGTCAAATGGTGGAAAAATTTTATTAAAAACTTCTAAAAATTGTTCATCACCTAATTTACCAATAATTTCAATAATTTCATTATTTATTGAATTTGAAGCAAAACTTAATAATGCATTATTCTTAATATTAGCAATTTGAATTGTTGTAAAAGCTTCATCAGAAGCATTTTTTAATATTTCATTCATGTGACTTGCACTAGTATCTGCAGTATCTATTAAGGTTTCAAAAAAACCATTTTTTAAAAGAGAAGCTTCTTTGACTTGTTCCGTAGCTTTTATTACTGCTGCATCTGAATTATTTCCTGCATCGGCTATTTTATTGGCTTTCTTTGCAAGTTCTTTTTCATGTTGCAAAATAGCTTGAAAAAATAAGAGTTTTTTTTGCCCGTCATCTAATTGATCATATTGGTCAGCTGCCTTTTCAAATGGTTCTTTTCCCATTATTTGATTTCTGATTTTTGTTAATTCTGTATTTTTGGTATAATAAGTATTAAAGGCACTGACATCTTTGTTTAATAAAATGGTATTAAATATTGCATAAATTTGATGGGGTTGTAAATTAAGTGCATCTAAGTTTTTGAATAGTTCTGGATTTGAATAGTATAATAATATTGCATGTCCTTTATCAAAACCGACTTTGTGTAATTTTGCAAGAATTGGGTTAGAATTAAAAAGTTGTATCATATCAGAAGTTTCAATAAGCTCTCCTTTATCATTTAAATTAAATCCTGCAGCTTCGGCAGATTTTTTTGCTGGAGTATAACCATTATATTTGGTGAAGAAATCTGTTTCTAAATCTGCGAATTTTTTTAATTCAATACCTTTACCATTTTTGGTATATCTAATTATTCTTGGTTTTTTAATAGTTGTTTTGCCAGCGGTACCGCTTAATATCCCTTTTTTACGTAAAGTTACCCCAATATATCCAAAAATACTGCCAATTAAAGGTACGGCGCCTAATAAATCTAACCACCAAAAAATTTCTTCCCACCAAATAACGTCATCTAAAGTCCCTGCTATTTCGCTGTTTTCAAAATAATTAATTTTTTGGGTTTTTTGAGGTTGGTTTAAATTATTATCTGAGTTTGTGTTTTGAGAGGGATTTTGAAAAAGACTTTCGTCTTCACGACTTTTTATGAATCTACCTTGTCCTTGATTAGCTTGACGTAAATTATCTAGACGATTTGAGCGATTATAAGCTGAGGCGATTGAAAGGGCAGCGTCTATTAAAGTTAACCAAATATTTGTAGGTTTTATTTTTAAAAGTTCAGTTTTACGCACAAATTTTTGATAAGCAAAATATCCTGGTTCAAAGGCCATAGTAGAAATATCAATAACAGGTTGCAAATCGCCAAATTGAGTGACAATATTTACTTCTGCACTGTTTGGAACGTTTCTTAAAATATATTCTTCAGCTTCTAAAGTTTCATTATCTTTTAATCCTAACTCATCTTTTGTAAAAGTTTCTTTTAACCAAAAATCAAAAAAAGAAGTGTCTGGATTCCATCCGAATAGTGTATCAGAATGTTCTTTTGTAATTTGAGCTAAAATCATAGCTCCTATCTTTTCTTTACTTAAATTAGACTTTGTTACAACTGCTGAACGTTTAGAAAGACTTTTAATTTGTTCAAGTGAGGTACCTAACGCCTCTTTTCCTTCGAAATTTAAAACTTTTCGAAAATCATGACTGAGGTCATTGCCTGATTGGTTATCAATATAACTTTTGTCAAGTGTTGGTGTTGGTGGGTCACCGCCTTCCTTTAAAAGTGGCTTTTTTCTATTCGTGTTAGTTTTAATTTTAATATTTTTTTTATTCTCTTGCACATTTTTGTTTTCAAATTCCTGTGAAAAAGTTTGAAATAAAAATTCTCGTAATTGTTGTTCAGTTAATTTTAGAGATGACATATCGAATTGATACCTTTAAAGTTTAATTTATTTTATATATATTTTTAGGCAATTAAAATGGAATAATAAAAGTCAGTAATAAAGAAAGATAAACATTAAAAAGTGACGTCAGATTTAATCTTTAATGCGAATTGATATAAATCTATTCTTTATATGTTTGTGTTAAAACTGGATTATCTGGGGTATCACAGAGCGCACGTTTAGCTTCACGACTTAATTGTTTTAATTGATATTCTAGTTGAGAAGCCAACGAGCGAGTAGAACGGGTCGTATACCAAGCTAATTTAACAGGGCGACGACTGCGAGTATATTTAGCACCTTTTGGAGAGTGATTATGTTCCCAAAGACGTCGGGTTAAATCAGTGGTAATGCCACAATAAAAAGTGGAATCATGACAGGTCAGGAAATAAATGTAATACATATTCAGTTTTTGTCCACGTAATAGATAGATAATAGATAGTTTGGTTTATTTTCATTTTAATCGGGTATTTTGATTCCAGCTACATAATAAGTATTATCTCTAATTAAGGCATCTGGATCAATTTGTTCATAAAATTCTACAGGAATGGCACCTACTGAATATCTGTTACACGAGAACCATTCACCTTCAAGACGCCAACGTCTTAATTCTTCATGCAACATCTTTTCTTTATTACCTAAACCTTTAAAAATATGAACGAGTTTTAATTTAATAGAGCTACCAGTTTGTAATTGTTTTAATCTTTTGTTAGGATCTTTAGCACGCCCAATTTTAAAATGATAAGGGGCTTCTGCCATTTGAATAAAATATAAATCATCAGGTGTTTGTGTTAACTTTTTTTGTAATTTAGCTAAGGTTGCGTTATAATCTACCATTGTGAATATCCTTTTTAAATATTGATAACGATATTATCTATTTTTTTAAAGATTTTTGCAATTTTAAGAGAGTAAATGTCTGAGATAAGAACGTAATAATCTCATTTG
>JACCDO011751388.1_pt1 | contig 10353 bp, 9 predicted proteins | sample 7446101 | NCBI WGS metagenome assembly JACCDO01 (sample SAMN15323440, study PRJNA562643) | freshwater metagenome | isolation source: river surface water | place: USA:Blue River Watershed | collected 2017-08-16
CACGAGGCGAAACCCTATCGGTTGCTCGGTAGAATTCGTGAACTCAATGCGCCCGTAGCTCAGTCGGATAGAGCACCCGCCTTCTAAGCGGGTTGTCGCAGGTTCGATTCCTGCCGGGCGCGCCCAGCGTCGTTAGATTTCTAATCTTTCGAGGGCAGATACCAAACTTTCATTACTTTGCAATTGAGTTGAGTTGTATTCCAAACGAGGCTTTACCTTATTTTCTAATCGAAAGATCAAATGTTTTGCTCCAGATAAATCACCTAAGAGAAGCAAGACAAATACTTCTTTCCCCATTCGAGCTAAGAGATCACCACCACGCAACTCTTCGGTTAGTTGATGGGCAGATCCTGTTATTTCATCCTCGCTCAGCCCTAATAACTTGATCGAGATGAGAGTCAAAGGTTGCTCTCTCCGGTTTGCCCAAGACTGCAATCTGCGAGCGCTCTCGTAGAAATAAAAAGGTGTCATCAAGCCGGTAAGTGGGTCGTGAATAAGTTCACTCATGCACCAACCTTGCCGGGCGTCAATGGGAAAGAGAACTCAAATCTCATCCCCTATTCTTTGACTATGCGCATTCGTCGCGTTGCAGCACTACTTGTAAATCTTGAAGCGCTTTTCTTAATTCTCCTAGCAATTTACCTTTTTATAAGAAGTGCAACATCCGAACTGACTGAACTTGATGCGATGATTGCCGAAATACTATTTCTATTAGTCGGTGGTACCGGCCTCTACTTTGCCGGGCGCGGCATGGTTCGTTCGAAGAGATACGGACGTGGTGCAATTGTGATGGCAAATCTAATTGCCCTGGGGGTTGCGTATTACATGATTGAAGGTGACCGACTGGCTTGGGGAACTATCCTTGGCGCAGTCGCTGTCGCAACTGGCGGCCTTGCAATCGCCGCAACTCCAATGGAAGGTTATAAGAATGATTGAGACTGATATGTCGATTGATCATCTTTCAGAAACTTCTATAAAGAATGCAAAAGACTTAATTGCGGGTGCTGCCAAGTTGCGAAAACTTGGCGAAAAATCTAACCGCAAACGGATTGCAAGATTATTTAAAGATAGTGGCGCTATTGAAGCCACCATCACGTTGACTGATGAAGTTATGCGAATTAGTTCGCCAAGAGCTGCAACGAGATTGCTTCGTCGCGCCGCTGCCAAGGCATCCATTCGAGGATTTGGATTAATTAATTCTCTTGGAATTCGCTTTATTGCATTGCTTTCGCCAATTCTTCCAGGATTCATCGTCAGGATTGTTCACTGGCGAGTTCGCTCCTATTCAAAAGATTTGATTCTCGATTCGCGAACTGAGAAATTAAGCAAGCATGTTAAGAAACGTGGTGCTAGTGGCGTTGCGCTGAATATCAATGTGATTGGAGAAGCAGTTCTTGGTCATCAAGAAGCCGAGGATAGATTCCAATCAATCGTTGAAATGATTCGTCGGCCAGAAGTTGGATATATCTCAGTAAAACTCTCAGCAATAGTTGCTCAATTGCTTACAGTAGATGTTGCTGGCTCTCAGCAAAGAGCTACCCAAAGACTTCGTGAGCTATATCGTGAAGCAGACTCCAATGATGTCTTTATCAATCTAGATATGGAGGAATACCGTGATCTTGCGATGACGGTTGCTACTTTCAAATCCGTTCTCGATGAGCCGGAGTTTTCGAAGACCAATGCTGGAATTGTTCTCCAAGCCTACTTACCGGAATCTCATGAAGTATTTCTTGATCTATGTGAGTGGTCCAAAGAGCGATATGCAAAAACTAAGTCGCATATAAAAATCCGAATAGTTAAGGGTGCAAATCTCGCCATGGAACATGCCGAAGCTGAAATGCATGGTTGGTCTCCAGCGCCCTATCGAAGCAAAGCAGATGTTGATGCATCATATTTACGGCTTGTAGACATCGCGCTTCGAAAAGAAAATGCCAAAGCGGTGCGAATTGGAATCGCTTCGCACAATCTTTTCCATCTTTCTTGGGCATTGGCGGTTGCAAAAGATCGCGGAGTATTAGATCAAATGGATGTAGAGATGCTCGAAGGCATGGCAAATGCCGAAGCGTTATCTCTGACCAAATCGGGACATCCTGTTCTTCTGTATGCACCAGTAACTAAGCCCAATGATTTTGCTGCAGCAGTTGCGTATCTAGTACGACGCTTGGATGAAAATACTTCACCGGAGAATTATCTGCGGGCTGCTTTTGAGATTGGCGATAATCAAAAAGTATTTAAAGATCAAGAAAGCAGATTCCGAAGATCTCTCGATGAACGGCACACGATAAGCACTAAATCGCTTCGCCATATCCCTGCTACGCAAAAGCTTGATAATGGATTCTCAAATCACAGTGAAGCAGATCCAACCGATCCAAAGTTCCTCTCAGAGCTTCACAAATCCCTTAAACGCTTTAAAAACGTAAAAGACTGGGAGATTCCAGCGGTCATCGGTGGAAAGGAATATTTCGATGGCGAACTGGAAGAAGGCAAAGATCCTTCTGACGGTGAGCGAACTTGGTATCACTATGCAGTTGGAAATAAGAAACTAGTTGATACTGCCATCAAAATTGCGAAAAGCGCAGAAGAAAAATGGAGTTCTCTTTCAATTGATGATCGCGCTGAAATTCTTCGCTCAGCTGCCCAAGCTATGGATCGCAATCAGAGCGAAACCATTGCGGTAATGACAAGAGATGCTGGAAAGACAATCGCCGAAGCCGTTCCCGAAATTAGCGAGGCAATAGATTTTGCAAACTTCTATGCGCACTCGGCGCGAGACTTTGGACCCTCGACTCCTCTTGGAACGATTCTTGTTGTTCCACCTTGGAATTTCCCTTACGCAATTCCAATGGGTGGAGTTTGCGCTGCACTTGCCGCAGGCAATACGGTAATTCTTAAACCTGCTCCAGAAACCGTAGCGACCGCTTATGAAGTAGCAAGCCATCTCTGGGAAGGTGGCGTACCAAAAGATGTCCTCCAATTTTTGCCAATGCGCGATGACGAAGATGGCAAATATTTGGTTACACATCCAGAAATAAATGGTGTAATTCTTACTGGATCATTTGATACCGCCGCACTATTTACAAGTTGGAATCCAGAAATTAATTTGCTTGCTGAAACCAGCGGTAAGAATGCAACTTTGATATCTGCTTGCGCTGATATCGATTCTGCTGTTAAAGACCTAGTCCAATCAGCATTTGGCCATGCCGGACAAAAGTGCTCAGCATCATCGGTTGCGATTGTTGATACTTCCATCTACAAGCACCCGTCATTCTTCCGCCAATTGAAAGATGCGGTTTCGTCGCTACAAGTGGGAGCTGGTTGGGACCTTTCAACTTCTATTGGTCCGGTAATTCGCAAACCAGAAAATGCTTTATCTCGCGCGCTTACAAGACTGGATGAAGGAGAAAGTTGGTTAGTAGAACCAAAACAATTAGATGATTCAGGATTACTCTGGCAGCCCGGTGTGAAAGTGGGAGTTAAAGCAGGTTCCTGGTCGCATCGAAACGAGTGGTTTGGACCAGTTCTCGCCGTTATTGAAGCGCCAGATTTTCAAACGGCAATCAAGTGGCAAAACGAAACGGATTTTGGTTTGACCGCGGGCATTCAATCACTAGATCAATTTGAATGTGAAGAGTGGATTAATAGCATTGAAGCCGGAAATCTTTATGTAAATCGTGGCACAACCGGTGCGATTGTGAATCGACAACCTTTCGGTGGTTGGAAGCGATCCTCGGTAGGCCCTAATGCAAAAGCCGGCGGTTGGAATTACGTAAATGCTTTAAGAATTTGGCCTCGTGTTACTGATATCCGAGCAGCCAAGTTCGGAGTTGAGAAGTGGTGGAGCTCGGTCGGATCCAAAGCAATTGATCATTCTGGATTAAGTGTCGAAAAGAATTACCAAAGATATCGACGTTATTCGAAACCAATTTTGGTATTTGTAGATGAGACAACGACAAATGTTGAACTTGAACTAATCAATCACATAACCGCAATCACCAAGGCAGAAGTTGCTATATCAAGCGATTATCAATTGCTGTCAGGAGATTTTGCCAAAGTCCGCTGGCTAGCATCATCAAATCCGCCAAAAGCTGAATTACTAAGTAGAGGAATCTCAATCGATCATCGTCCAATCGCACAACGCGGTGATATTGAAGCTTCACGTTGGCTACTTGAACAATCTGTTTCAGTAACTCATCATCGATACGGAAACATCAACGGCGGTCCAAAACCGCGAGTATCTGGGCTCTAAATCACCATTTTCTCGATGTAAGCGGAGACGAATAGTTGTTATAGAGTTTCCTCCGCTCCACGGGTTGTTAGCTCAGTTGGTAGAGCAGGTGACTCTTAATCACCGGGTCGTAGGTTCGATCCCTACACAACCCACGTTATTTTCCGCAACTTTTCGATTACTCATAAAGTCTTTACTGGAATCAAACGAACAATAGTCGCAGCGGCTCCGATCAACACATAAATCGCAATCAAGTTCCAGGCTAATTGTGGATTCCAGAACGGCATACTTAAAATAACAATGCCAATTGCATTTTTAATTATTTCTATTGCAAATTCAATAATCCTGCCCTGAGGAGTAAGTCTAATATCGCGTTTTCCGCGATTGCTTGATTTTGTGTATTCGGTAACTGCGGACTTGTTTGGGTCACGCATTCGTCCCCAAACCTCTGACCATCCAAAAATTAGCGCTTCCAAGGATACAACGTAAACTAGATTCAAAAAGAGATTGTAGAAAATTTCGGGGATAATGCTTAATGTCAGAGCGATACAACGCCATCCTCCTTTACGAACAGAAAACGTTTGTTCAAAAATATATAGAACAAAAACGCCTAACCAGAGTGGCGCTGTCCAAGGCAATTCTTCGCCAATCCAAATCGCTCTTCCTAGGGACATTAAATATAAGGCTACAAATATGACACCGGAATACGTCAACATTTGACGCAACAAGTATGGCGCCGTATGTCTATCAATACCGTGCGCGTAGATATTTTCTAGAGCGCCCCGCTGCCATCTCCTTCTTTGCTTGTATAGGCTCTTGAATGTTGGCATCATCGCAGTTTCAACCGTGCACTCTTTTGGCGAAAGCACTCGGTAATTCAAACGTTTGGCGCACAAAGTAAGTTCGTTATCTTCAGTTAGGGCCGCAGTGTCATAGACAGATAAGCCATTGCCTAGGTTTGGAAACTTTCCATTTTTACGAGCTAGTACAACTTCGCGTAAAGTTCGAATGTTAAACATCGTTCCAGTTCCGGTCAGAACTAACGCCCGGCCGCGTCGTCTACTAAGTCGCCTTTGGTATCGCACGTATTCATTAACTTGAAGTTGAGAAGCCAATGACCATTTTTCATGTAGCCCCAGGAAAATTCCTCCAACACCAGCAACTGGTTTTTGACCTTTCTTAAGAGGAGCAAAAAGGGTATGCATGGCAGCCCTAATGAAGTTTGGCGAGAGTACGGTATCGGCATCCATCACAAGAATTGAATCCGTTTCATCCAGCAATGGAAGTAGCGTGTCGAGTACTTGATTTAGTGCACCGGCCTTCATGTCGGTATTTCCATGAGTTTGCACGACATTTGCTCCCATGGAGAGGGCAATTGTCTTAGTTGCATCGGTGCAATTGTCTGCAATTACGATGATTTCATCCGGCGGTCTACTTTGAGTGATTAGAGAATGTAAAGTTGCATGAATTCTTTTCTCTTCATTGTGACCAGGAACTAGTGCAATTACGAATGGATAAACTTGATCTTTGTAAAGAGGATCAGAAGACTTTATCTCATGCAACTTAAAATCATCTTTATTCTCTATTGCCGATTTGAGATACTCCCTTACCTTTTGACGCGCATCATGAGGTTCAAGCGTAACCGCGCTCGGTATTGGTGCGTCACTGGATCTATCGAATAGACGCACCAAGATTGACTAAGTTTCTTTAGATTGAAGTAATTGATGGCTTGGGTGCGAAACATCCCGTTCAACGATTGCTCGAGCAACTTCGATAATTGGACAGTTACATTTATCGCTCACGCTGCGAATTCTCACTAGGGCAAAATCAGCAGAAACAGAAAAACGCTGGGAAATCATGCCTTTAGCCTGTTCCACGATGTTACGTTCTTCAATCGTTGAGAAAACTTTTCGTGCAAGAATTTCAATATCGGCTACCGGATCTAATTGAAGTAACGAGAGCGTTGCTGCATCTGCCAAAGTTTGGGCGACTAAAACCCTCTCATCAGTTAAGTTTTTTTCCGCAAAGAGATTAAGGGCGCCTAGGACTTTTCCTTTGGATTGCAATGGCAGCGCATAAGCCGCATGAAAACCTTTGTTCCGTGCCAAGTTTGCAAATCTCGGCCAAGGTCCGTTAGAGGCTAATTCGGTATCTGAAACTTGCTTTCCATTGCCACAACATTCAAAACATGGCCCCTCTTCATTTTGAATTTGAAAGAGGTCTAGAAGATGGGCTGAAGGATTTGATGCTGCAATAACTTGAAGTATTCCTGCTTGGTCTTTAATCAAAATTCCACTTGCTTTAACCGGAAGTAATTCCACGCAACGTTCGGAAAGCATTGATAAAACTTCATAACTATCTTGTCCTTGTGACAAAGATTGAGCTACGTCAACGAAAGTTCTCGCCAAGCTTCCAGATTCGGCCAATGTAGGGATAATCTTGCTATCTATTGTCATTTCTATTTCTCCCAATCTGTGAACTTCATATTACCCTCTGCAATTTCTGTAGCCACGGTCAAAAGTGGCAAATCTTTCCGGTAGGCATAAGCTCGTAATCGAACTAGCGCTTCAACGATACTAAGGTTGAATTTTTCGGCTATGACACCCGAAGCTAAATGAATGATTGATTGATCTTGGTTAATTGCATCAATTATCGAATCTGAGTTTTTCGAATCGTTATTTGTCATCTCTTGAATCAAAAAGCTACCCGCAAGGGAACTTAGCGTAAGACCATCAATAAATTCGTTACTCAATAATTGATTAGTATTTTTGCGATAAGCACTTAAGACTCCGAGATTCGTATTTCCTACTCGTAGCGGAAAGGCAACCATTGAGTGAACTCCACGATCTAAGGCAATCGGAGAGAAAATTGGCCACCGAGTCTTTTCCGCATTTGATTCAAAGTTCTTTGCGGAAACCGGTTCTGCAGATTTTCTTGCGTCGTATGTTGGACCTTCGGCATACGTGAACTGTTGCTCATCTAAAAAAGCATATTCTCTATCGCTATTGATTTCTGAGTTGAGAACATTTCCAAATGTGAGGGCGAGAGAAACACCGTCCGCTCCCAGGAGCTTTATTCCAATTTGGCAAATTCGTTCTCCAAGGTTTGGTCTGGTGCTAGTGTCATTTAACATTGCGGAGATTTTTGCCATATTATTCTTAAACACTAAATGATCCAATTATGTTGCTACCAGACATAGAAGTGAGCCTTTGATTTTTGAGAATCAACACCGCGGTGGTATCAACCCCTCAACTGTATCGCTATTTGCTTCCCTTGCGACATCTTTCGGAACAATACTTAACATTTTCCCAATCCCTCGCCCATTTTTTTCGCCACTCAAATTCGCGATTACAACGGATACAAACTTTTGGTGGAAAGCCATTCTTGATTTTAGCCTTCACAGAAATTAATCAATGAAGTGCGTAAAAGACCAAGCCCAAATCCAAGCAAAAAAGAAGACTCCAAGCGGGTAAAGAATGTCGAAAAGTTCCATGAGTTGATGGTACTCCTCAGCACAACCTTGAATGCAGAATTTCATTATTTACCTTAATCCACTCTAGACTTCCGGTTGGAGGAAGAATATGAAATCAAAAATCGCTTTATGCGTAGTTAGCCTCGACCGAGCTTTAATCTGGAAGGACGCTTTAGAACCTTCCAGCGCCCCAAAGAAACTGGATACCTCAGGCACTAATCCTGATTACAAAAAGGAACATGATCGAAACGAAAGCGGCAGAGACCGTTCTTCTATGAACCCGAATTTCCTGAAAGATATAGTTGAGCAATTACAGGATTCTGAGAAATTTATTTTGATTAGCTCTGGAAGCGGCAAAGCGAATGCTGCGGAAGTAGTGATGAGCTACATAGAGGAAGAAAGTTCTTCTACTGCCGATAATTTGATTGAAATAATCAAAGCTGACGTAAGCAATCTTTCTAACGATGAATTACTAAAATTGGGCCGCGAGCGATGGGAAAAATTCCAAACTACTGGAAATTAGTTACCAGGGAATTATTTCCCTGTCCTCCCAAAGCACACCAGTAACATCTTCAGAATTGAATTCTCTCGTCGCGAGCCAGATTGCAGTCTCTGCACCTTCGGCCGCACTTCGCGGTGCATCGGGTCCGCCCATATCTGTTCGACTGTGATTTGGACAGATTGCATCAATCAAAAAGCCCCGAGATCCGTGACCTGTTTCATGAGCCAAATTACGTACTAGTGCATTTACACCAGCTGTAGAAATTCGGTAAGGAGCTAGACCTCCAGCATTTCCTGGACCTGACATGTGACCCAAGCATGCAGAAAAAATAATAATTCGACCGTCACGAGCTTCTGCCATCTTTGCACCAAAACCGTTTACCAATGTAAAAGTTGAATTCAAATTTATATTTAGGACTCGATTCCACTCTGCATCAGTTGTGCGCAATGTCTTTGCCATTTTCTCACTCATGACTCCGTGTGCGAGAACTGCTACTTGTGGAACGCCGTATTTGGAGAGCATTCTCTCCGTTAGGGCACGAGCTTCTGATTGATTTTCAAGATCTGCGATTTCATACTTCACATTTAGTTCTGCAGAAGTTGCTTTGGCCCTCTCACTATCCTTACCAATAATCACAACATCCATGCCTTGGGTAGCAAGCGACTTGGCTACCTCTTTTCCAAGTCCTCTTGTGCCGCCAGTAATAAAGGCCAGTTTCATGGACTAGAGATTAGGCATAAACTCTCGTCATGTCGATTCTAAAATTGAAAGATGACCGCAGTTTTGAATATCTAGATAATGGTGTTAGCAGCGACAAAGCAATTCTCTTTCTACATGGAACTCCAGGAGATGCCACAGTTTGGAAACACTGGCTCGCAGAGATTACCTCTATCCGCGCCATTGCCACATCAAGGCCAGGATATGGAAATTCTGATAGAGAAAAAGGTAGAACCGTTGCGTCTGACTTAGAAAATCAAAGAGAAATTCTTGATTTCTTTGGAGTTAATTCTTTTGTTTCGATCGGCTGGTCAGGAGGCGGTCCGCATTCGCTCAATATGACAAGAGATGCAAGATGTGCGGCGGCATTTACTCTTGCAGGTGTCGGTGAATTTGGACGAGATGACTTAAATTTTCTCGATGGCATGGGTCCAGAAAATCATGACGAATTCGGCGCCGCTATGAAAGGTGAAACTTCCATCACTGAATGGATGGAAAAAAACGGTCCAGCTTTTAGAAATGTAACTGGAGCAGATTTGATTGCTGCCTTCGGAGGATTAATTGGCGATGCCGATAAGCGAGCTCTAACTCCTGATGTTGCCGAAAAAGATGCGGCTTCAATTAAAAGTGCTTTAGCGCAAGGATTCAACGGTTGGATTGATGATGATTTGGCATTTGTTCGTGATTTTGGTTTCGATATTTCAAAGATTGATAAGCCAGTTGTTATTTGGCAAGGCGATGATGATTTTATGGTTCCAAAAGCACATAGCGAATGGCTCGCCAAACATATCCCTGGCTCAAAATTAAGTTTTGTACCGGGACATGGTCATATTTCATTAGTTGAAGAATTCCGGCCAAACATCATCAAAGATGCCCTCAGCTACCTTGCTTAATTTTTCCTAACAGTTCGTTCAGTTCCCCCATTTCTTCATACAAGGTACATGCAGTTCTTAGAATAGGGATGCTGAGTAAGGCTCCGGTTCCCTCCCCCAAACGCAAATCTAAATTTAAAATGGGATTCAAACGAAGATAATCTGTTGCGATTCTGGAGGCTGGTTCCGCTGAGAGATGACCCGCAATTAAGTTATTAATTATCTCTGGTCTTATTTTATGCGCTATTAGAGCTGCTGCCAAAGTACTTATACCGTCAAGGATTATTGGAACCTTCAAAGTTGCTGCCCTAATTATGAATCCGACCATCGCGGCTATTTCGAATCCACCAAATTTTGCCAAAATCTCCAATTCAGACTTAATGCCCGAACCTACGCAAATTGCATTCTTGATAATTTCTAATTTTGATAAATATATGTCTTCAGGTATTCCAGAACCACGTCCTGTAACTGATTCGGCAGACTCTTTGCAAATCAGACCAATTAAAATTGCTGAAGAGGTTGTATTTCCAATTCCTACCTCACCAACAGCTAAAGTCCTTGAACC
>JACCDO012389170.1_pt1 | contig 10353 bp, 11 predicted proteins | sample 7446101 | NCBI WGS metagenome assembly JACCDO01 (sample SAMN15323440, study PRJNA562643) | freshwater metagenome | isolation source: river surface water | place: USA:Blue River Watershed | collected 2017-08-16
CGCGATTCCGAAGAGCATGACCGGAAAGCTCGAACCGGCAGAGGTTTATCACCAGGTGCTCGAGCACCGCTGGTACGTCGCTCAGGAGCTAGGCCGTGGTGTTCCGATTCAGGAAGCCGTGAACTCTTACATCACCAATGTCTTGGCGCACCGTCGAGATGAAGAAGCTTTGATTGCCCCAACCACCGGTTCGATTACGCTACCGGACGCCATTCCTTCGGGAACCATCAAGGTTGCCGATGAAGACGGCGAAGTCGACTGGCGCGACCTGGTTTAGTTTTCGTTACGAAGCTTCGAGATCTCGTAAAGAGTGACGCTGGCGGCGATACCCGCGTTTAGCGATTCGGTTGCTGCCGAGATTGGGATGCTGACAATCGCGTCACAGTTCTCGGTAACCAGACGGCTAAGACCCTTACCTTCGCTACCCACGATCACCAGAAGTGGAGAGGTTCCAAGGTTGAACTTCTGAAGGCTCATGTCACCGCCGCCGTCTAGACCAACCACGAAAACTCCGCGCTTCTTGTATTCCTTGATGGTCGCGGTTAGGTTGGCTGCGAGCGCTACAGGGATACGAGCGGCAGCACCTGCCGAGGTCTTCCAAGCACTTGCGGTAACCCCGGTCGAACGACGCTGAGGCAGGATCACTCCCTGACCGCCGAAGGCAGCTACCGAACGGATGATGGCCCCGAGGTTTCGTGGGTCGGTGATTCCGTCAAGAGCAACAAGCAGTGGCTTCTGTCCGCGAGATAGAACTCGATCTAGCAGGTCGGATGGGTGCTGGTACTGGTATGGCGGCACCGAAAGCGCGATTCCCTGGTGTACGGCGTCAAAGCCGGTCAGGCGGTCAATCTCAGACTTGGTGATTTCGTTGATCGGAATCTGGCGGTTGTTGGCCAGGGTGATTGCTTCCTTGACGCGCTCGTCCATCTCGATACGGTTCGAAATGTACATCGCGGTGGCAGGAACCTTGGCACGAAGCGCCTCGAGCACCGAGTTACGACCGGAGAGAACCTCGCCCGAGTCGGCTGCCTTAGCCACGCGAGAAGCGTTGGTACGACCAGACTTGCCGGTACCTGCGGTACGAGCGGTTGGAGCCAAGAACTCACCCTTGCGAGAGGTAGCGGCGGCAGGCTTGTTGCCCTTGTAAGCCTTGTGACCCTTACGGTCTTCGGCCTTAGGAGTTGGACCCTTGCCCTCTAGACCCTTCTTGCGCTGGCCGCCAGAGCCAACGGTTGGCCCCTTCTTACCCTTAGCGGTTCCAGGTCTCTTACCCTTGCTTGCCATTAGTTACTCCACATCCATACGGTCTTGCCGGCTTGGTCTTCAATGGTGACACCAAGTTCGGTCAGTTCGGCTCGCAGCAGGTCTGCCTGCGCGAAGTCTTTGTTGTTTCGAGCTGCGGTTCGCTTCTCGATCAGGCCTTCAATCAAGGCTACGGTTTCGGCGGTGGCTAGGCGTTCTGGCTCGGTCAATTCCAAACCTAGGACGGCAGCCATGCGAGTAACCTGCGAAAGCGCCACACCCGCAGCATCCCTGTCACCGGTATCAATCGCCTGGTTTCCAGAACGAACGGCGTCGTGCAGTGCAGCGAGCGCTCCAGGCACGTTGAAGTCGGTATCCATTGCTTCGACGAATTCGCTTGGAAGGCTCACCTCAGCAATGCTCGCGAACACGTTGGCACGGCGAACGAATCCGGCAATTCGGCCTAACGCGGAAACCGCTTCGGCTAGCGACGTTGGCGAGTAGTCAAGGCTTGAGCGGTAGTGGGCAGAGGCCAGCCAGTAGCGAACCGCGGCCGGGGTTCCGAGTGAGAACAACTCGTCAACGTCTACCCCGTTACCGAGTGATTTGCTCATCTTGGTGCCGGAGACGGTAACCAGCCCGTTATGCATCCAGTACGTGGCGAAGTCGAACCCAGCAGCGCGAGATTGAGCCAACTCGTTCTCGTGGTGTGGGAAACGCAGGTCAAGCCCGCCTCCGTGAATGTCGAAGCTTTCTCCGAGTTCCGCCAGGGTCATAGCCGAGCACTCGATGTGCCAGCCAGGGCGGCCCCTACCCCACGGTGAATCCCAAGCAGCACTCTCCGGCTCGGTCGGTTTGGCGCTCTTCCAAAGGGCGAAGTCGTGAGCGGCGCGGCGTCCGCCGCCGATAGCCTCACCCTCCATGTTTTCAAGCTTCTGGTTGGTAAGTTCGCCGTAAGCGCCGTGACTTGCGGTGTCGAAAAATACGTTGGCGCTGCCGTCCTCGGCTTGGTACGCGTGACCGCGCTCGATGAGGCGCTCGATTACAGCGATCATGCCGTCGATGTGTTCGGTTGCGTGCGGACGATGCGCCACCTCGGCACCGAGCGACCCGTAAACCTCATTGAAAGCGGCCTCAACCGAGACTGCCAATTCACGCCAATCAGTGCCTAGCGAAGCGGCGTTGACCAGGATCTTGTCATCGATGTCGGTGACATTTCGAACCAGCTTAACTTCATAACCGTGACCGATTTCCAGCCAGCGAGCCACGATGTCGAAGGCAACCGCCGAGCGCAAGTGACCCACGTGTGGGGCCGACTGCACGGTAGGTCCGCAAACGTAGATGCCAACCTTGCCCGCGTTTAGCGGAACAAAGTCGACTAACGCCTGCTGCTTGGAATCGAAAAGTTTCATCAGATACAGCCTACTTTTTGGCTCTCTGAATAAGGGCGCTGGCAACCACGGCCACTCCCTCGGTGTTGCCGAGGTAACCAAGGCCGTCGGTAGTGGTTGCGCTGATGGTGACCGGCGAACGAAGGATTACCGATAGAGCGGTTTGAACCTGTTCGCGCATTGGAGAAACCTTCGGACGGTTGCCGATGATTTGCGCCGAAACATTGACGATTGACCAACCGTGTTCGGCCAAACGCTCGAGAGCGCCCTCTAGGAATACCTTGCCAGAGGCGCCTGCAAACTCAGGTCGGTCTACACCGAAGTTGCTTCCGATATCGCCAAGACCAGCTGCCGAGAGAAGTGCATCGACTATGGCGTGTGAAAGCGCATCTCCGTCGCTGTGGCCGTCAAGACCGCGCTCGCCAGCCCAGCCAATCGTGCCTAGGTATAGAACCTTGGATGCATCCTCGCTGAAGCGGTGGGTATCGGTTCCGATTCCGGTGCGCTGTTCGCTCTCGATCAGGTGCCCCGCCAACAACAAGTCATCCTGCACGGTAACTTTGAAAGCCATGCGGTCGCCGGCTACAGAAATAACCTTGCCGCCAGCCGCCTGGAACAAAGCCGCGTCATCTGTGTGGTCTTCGGTGGCAGCAGCGTAAGCCTCACGAAGAGCGGCCGCTGGGAACCCTTGCGGCGTCTGTGCACTGCGAAGAGCCGAGCGATCTACAGTCTCCAAAACTTCGGTGCCGGAGGCTTTCTTGATGGTGTCGTGGATGGCCATGACCGGAACCACCCCAACCCCCACAGCCTGAACCTCAGCGATTACTCGCTCGAACACTTCGGTTGGGGTGAAACAGCGGGCGGCATCGTGAACCAAGACTTCCGAAGCGGTGTGGCTCACCTCAGCAAGCGCCAATGCAACGGATTCCTGACGAGTCTCACCGCCGGCAACAACCGTTAGTTCAGCTTGCTCTGGGAGGTGACCCGAAGCCAGACTCAGGAATTCGTCGATGTGACCAGGGGCAGCGGCGATTACAACTTGGGAGAGGTTCTTAGTTGCAGCCACTCGAGCCAGCGCGTGTTCAAGTACGGTGAGCCCAGCAATTTTGACGAGTGCCTTGGGTGCACCAGCACCCAATCGCAATCCTTGGCCAGCGGCCACCAAAATAACCGAGGCAGACATGAGAGTTGTTTAGGCGGAAGCGAGAACTTCGTCTAGAAGTACTCCAGCCTTCTCCTCATCGGTCTTCTTGGCAAGAGCAAGTTCCGAAACCAAAATCTGGCGAGCCTTGGCAAGCATGCGCTTTTCACCAGCGGAAAGACCGCGGTCCTGCTCACGGCGCCATAGGTCGCGAACCACTTCGGAAACCTTGATGACGTCACCGGAGGCGAGCTTTTCTAGGTTTGCCTTGTAACGGCGAGACCAGTTGGTTGGTTCTTCAATAAACTCTGCGCGAAGTACGCCGAAAACCTGCTCGACGCCCTTCTTGTCGATCACGTCGCGAACGCCAACCGACTCAACATTGTCGGCAGGAACCTGGATAATCAGCTGGTTCTTTGCGGTATCTAGACCGTCTTCTGCGGTAGCCGAACCCTTCTGGGTTACTTCTAGGGTTAGGTAAAGTTTGGTCTCACCGCGCATGGTCTTTTCAGAGACCTCGATGATCTTGGCGGCACCGTGGTGTGGGTAAACGACGGTTTCTCCGACAACAAACTTCATGGAATTGGTATCCCTTCGCAAAACACCAAATTTACCACGAAATGCCAGATAAATAAAGGGTTAGGATAGTACCGAAAAGAGTAATTCTTCGGAAGGTTTCACCGTGGTTCTTCGTAAGTTTGTTGCAGTTGTAGCGGTTTCAGCTGGTCTAGTTCTAGGTACCGCAGGTTGCAGCCTGACCAACAACATCCCAACTCTTCAGGAATATGCCCCTAGCGACGGCGCACAGGCCTCTTTCGATGGCGTCAAGGCACTCAACGTGATCTACCTAACCAAGCCTGCTACCGGCGAAGGTGCACTTGAGGTTGGTGCCATCATCGGAACCTTCGTAAACACCACCAACAAGGACGTAACCGTTCGCGTTCAGTACACTCAGGACGGCTCAGACGCCACCGACGTGGTCCTAAAGGAAACCGGCACCTTCGAGTTTCTAATCCCAGCCGGAGGCACCAAGGAATTCGGTTACACCGAAGTTTCCGAGATGCAGCCAGTACTTCTCAACGCTAAGGGCGAGGTTCTAAAGCCTGGCGGTCTAGGCGTAATCAACGTTGGCGTTGTTGGAGGCAAGGAGGACGTTCACCTGAGCGTTCCTGCCCTTGATGGCAGCCTTGAGCAGTACAGCGCTCTAGTTCAGAACCTTGGAGTAGCCCAGGGTCACGTAGACGAGTAAATCAAGCCTCAAACTTGTAGCCAAGACCGCGCACAGTGATGATGTGTTCCGGGCGTGCTGGGTCTGCTTCTAGCTTCGAGCGAAGTCGCTTAATGTGTACATCCAAAGTCTTGGTATCGCCAAAGTAGTCGTGGCCCCAAACTCGATCGATAATCTGACCACGGGTTAGAACACGGTTTTTGTTTTCCAGAAGCAGTTCCAAAAGTTCAAATTCCTTGAGTGGCAGTGAGACTTTGGTTCCGCTGACTAGAACCTGGTGGCGTTCGACATCCATGACGATGTTTCCACCGACTAGCGTGCCGTCGTTAGCCCCAACCGCTTCGGAAACTTGCCTGCGGCTCAAAACCTTGTTGATACGTGCAATCAGCTTGCTGGATGAAGCGAGTTTCGTGACGTAGTCGTCGGCGCCGATTTCCAATCCAACAACTTCATCGGTTTCTGAGTCTTTTGCAGTGAGCATGATGATTGGTACGTCAGAAGTCTGGCGAATGATCTTGCAAACCTCGTTGCCACTGATGCCAGGGAGCATTAGGTCGAGAAGAATCAAGTCTGGGTTTGAGTCAGCAAATCTAGCTAAAGCATCGTTACCGTCAACCGCAAAAACTACTTGGTGACCTTCTCGCGGAAGGAGGCTTCCCAAACTGATGCGATACGACTCTTCATCTTCAACGACGAGGATTTTAGCCACGGTTTCCCTTTCGCTTCTGCACCTTTGCTACTTTCTTAGCAACTGTAGGTAACCGCAAGGTGAACGTTGAACCAACACCAGGTTTAGAAAATAACTTCACGTCACCGAAATGACTTAGGGCAGCGTGTTTCACAATGCTCAGGCCCAAACCAGTTCCACCGGTTTCGCGAGAGCGTGACTGGTCGACTCGATAGAAACGCTCGAAAACTCGAGCCTGTTCGTCCTTGTGAATGCCGATACCGGAATCCTTGACGATGATTTTCGCAATGCCCTCGTCGACTTCCAAAGCAACGCCAACGCGATCGCCCTTGTTTGAATAAATGATCGCATTTTCAACAAGGTTTTTCACTGCCACCGTCAACATTTCGGCATCACCAAAGACTTCGACCTTGTCCTTGCTGGTTTGGAACATAACCTCTACCTGGTTCTTTTCGGAACGCCAGGTGTTTCGATCTATCGCGTCGTAGATGACTGGGACGAGGTTCACCTTGTCGCTCTGGGCAACCACCGGTGAACTCTGGATTTTGGAAAGCTGAATGATGTCTTTGACCAGAGCACTCAGTCGCTTGTTTTCCTTGGCAACGTTTCTTACCAGCTTGGCCATGACCTGAGGTTGGTCGAGGTTACTCTCCATAGCCTCGGCTAAGAGTCCAACCGCACCGATTGGAGTCTTCAGTTCATGGGAAATATTCGCCATAAAGTCTTTACGCATCTGGTCTAGGCGATAGCTTTCGGTTCGATCGTCGATGACGATGAGCACAGTACCTTCGCCGATGTCCTTTGCGCGTGCGGAAATGTGCAGCTTGCTGCCTTTGAGGCGCAAAGGCAGTTCGGCTTCAAGTGCCTGAATCTCCCCCGAGGTTCGTGCAGCATTTGCAAGCTCATTCAAGGGTTCGTGGATTAGCTTTCGACCTGAAATCAAACCGCTTGCAAGCGCTCCGCCGGTAGCTCTAAGTATGAGATTTGTTTGGTTGAGCAAAATGCCCGCTGGCGCCATTACCTCGAGAAGCTCAGCAGCGCTATCAGAAAGAGATGCGGCTTCGGTGTAGCGCTCAAGGACATCTTGGCGAACATACATGGCGATGCCTCCGACAACCGCGGCACCCACCAAGAAACCCATGATGAGTGGTAGCCAGATCTCAGATTGCATGGTTTAAGACTAGGCGAGGACTCCCACAAGGATTTACATGTTTCAGTAATGGTTTACCCCGAGTTTTCACTCGGTTAACCTTTGGCTGGCAACTTTGACTCATGCGCGAAGTATTTCAGACTGAATTAAAAGAAGTCCAGCACCGTCTAGTTGAGATGGCAGGCGACGTAACACGCATCATGGAGCAGGCTTCGGCGGCTTTCACGAAGTCAGATGTGACCATGGCAGATCAGGCTTTGGCCTCGGCTGACGCCGTCCACGAGAAAGCATTGCAACTAGACGAGCTTGCAATTCGCATTCTGGCCCGCCAGTCGCCGGTGTCTCGTGACCTTCGAATCCTGGTGTCGGCTCTGAGAATCAGTGCATCGCTTGAACGCATGGGTGCGCTGGCAGGACACATCGCACAGATTGCACGATTCCGCTTCCCTGGTTCAGCTATCCCAGCATCACTGCTCCCAACCTTCGAAGAGATGGGAAAGCTGGACATCCAGCTTGGCAAGAAGGTGCAGCAGCTGCTTGAAAACACCGACGTGGACCTCGCCAAGGCGATTCAGGCTGAGGATGGACGCGTTGATGAACTTCACCGCCACATCTTCGATGTAGTTCTGGGTGACGACTGGAAAGAGAACGCCATGTATACCGTGGACGTCACCCTTGCCAGTCGGTACCACGAACGCTTTGCCGACCACGTGGTCGATATTTCCTCTAAGGTTTCCTACCTGACCACCGGCGCTTGGAACGAACAGGACTGACAAGTAGCATTAGGCCATGACTACTCTTGGCCGATCCGGCACAGCACTTCTCGTTATTGACGTTCAGGTTGGGGTCGTGGCCGATGCCTACCAAAGAGATGCGATAGTTTCCCGAATCCAAGGCTTGGTTGATCGTGCCCGCTCGGCATCGGTTCCAGTGGTCTGGGTGCAAGATGACGAATTGGTGAGGGACTCCGAAAATTGGCAACTCGTTCCAGAACTTACTCCCCTAACTGGTGAATCTAGAATCTTCAAAAGTTACCGAAACTCTTTCGAAGCCACCAACCTCGAGGAAGAACTTTCTCGCCTCGAAGCCGGGCACCTGATTATCTGTGGTGCCGAGAGCAACAACTGTGTTCGCTTCACCGCCCAGGGAGCGTTAGACCGCGGCTACGACGTAACTTTCGTCTCGGACGCCCACACCACCACCGGTTTCGAATGGAACGGCATGGTGGTTGACGCGGCACGAGTAATTGACGAGCAGAACACAAACTTCTGGGAAATGGAATTGCCCGGACGTTCGGTCCGGGCAATTCCTTCTGCTGAAGTGAAGTTCTAACTACTTCTTTCCCTGCGCAGCAACCGCTGCAGCACCTGCGGCAGCAGCCTCAGGGTCTAGGTATTCACCACCGGCAACCAGTGGCTTGAAGTTCGCGTCCAGCTTGTAGACCAGTGGAATACCGGTTGGAATGTTTAGTTCCGCGATGTCTTCGTCGGAGATTCCGTCCAAGTGCTTCACTAGTGCACGAAGGCTGTTTCCGTGTGCGGTGACCAGAACGGTCTTGCCGCTCTTTAGGTCTGCCGAAATCTCGTTCTGCCAAAGCGGAAGCATGCGCTCTAGGACATCTTTTAGACACTCGGTCTTAGGAATGTTCGAACCAAGTTCTGCGTAGCGCTCGTCGTTGACCTGCGAGTACTGGTTGTCGTCAGCGATCGGTGGAGGTGGCACGTCGAAGCTACGACGCCACACCTGGAACTGCTCGGCACCGAACTCGGCCAAGGTCTGAGCCTTATCCTTGCCTTGTAGAGCGCCGTAGTGACGCTCGTTTAGACGCCAGTCACGCTTGACATCGATCCACACGCGCTCGGCAGCGTTTAGTGCGATGTGAGCGGTGTTGATGGCACGGCGAAGCTTCGAGGTGTAAAGCAGGTCTGGCTTGATACCAGACTCAGCTAGCAATTCACCTGCGCGCTTGGCTTCGGCGCGGCCCTGGTCTGAAAGGTCAACATCTACCCAACCGGTGAACAGGTTTTCCTGGTTCCAAACGCTGTTACCGTGGCGTAGCAAAATGAGGGTGTATTCGTGGGACATGCCCTCAAGTTTAGTCTTGATAGGTGGCAGTGAAGAAGCGCATCGGTTCCGTAACTAGAGGAACCACTAATCCGAATCGACTCAGACGAGTCGATCGCTTCATCGCTACCCTGCCCGTTTTGAAGAAACCAAACCCGGTTGTGGTCGACCTCGGCTACGGTGCCTCACCGATCACCGCAATCGAATTGCAGGACCGTCTAACCAAGGTAAATGCAACTGTTCAGGTGGTCGGGGTGGAGATCGAGAAGGACCGCGTTGCCCGAGGCAAAGAAGTAGAACGCCCAGGTCTCACCTTCCTTCTCGGCGGTTTCGAAACCCCTCTTCCAACTGGAATCCAAAGTGCCGATGTGATCAGAGCCTTCAATGTCCTACGGCAATACAACGAGGACGAGGTGCCAGCCGCATGGGAACTGATGCAGTCAAGGCTCAGCAACGATGGCGTGCTAGTCGAAGGCACCTGCGACGAAATCGGCCGCCTCAGCAGCTGGATCACCATAACCAAAGACGGCCCAAAGGTTTTTACTATCTCTCTGCATCTAGGCTCACTTGAACAACCGAGCAAAGTGGCCGAAAGGCTTCCCAAGGCCCTGATTCACCACAACGTGCCTGGTGAACGAATTCACTCATTCTTGGAACAGCTTGATCGAGCTTGGGCCAACCACTCCTCACTTAACACCTTCGGCGCTGTTCAGCGCTGGCTAGCGGTATGTGAGGAAATGGTTGTCGCCGGCTGGCCGATTGTTGTGAACCGCAAACGCTGGCGACTTGGCGAACTTAGCGTCGACTGGGATTCGGTTAGACCGTAGGTAGTTCGTCGCGAGCGTCGTCCTCGCTCATGCCGGTGGCACAGAGCAGGTCAACCAATAGCGGACGAAGCAATAGCAGGACCGAAGCCTCACGCAGCTGGTCGGCGATGCCGAAACGCTTTGGATCGAGCTGGCGAATCACCTCGAGATAGCCCTCACGAGCCACGAACAAATATTCCTCGTTTTCGATGCCCTTTGCCAAGCTCTCGGTGGCATCGAAGATCTGCTCGAATAGGTCGGCAAGGTATGGGCGCTTCACGCCATCACGAATTAGGAAGTCGACGCGGCGCACAATCACACGAAGATTTCTAGTGGCCAGGTCCATGCCGCGCATGAGTCTCAGCTGAGCGGAAAGTTCGAATCGGTGCTTGCGCAGGAATGGCGAAAGCCTGGCAATCGATACCGCGCTGTCTAGCGAAAGCCTCCAGTTATCAACTAGCGGCTGAGTGCGTCGAACCTTGGTGAGGATTTCGTCTGCCTTCTTCACATCGACATCGCGCAGCGCGGTTCGCAGCGAGTCAAGCGACTCGAGAAATACCGAGAAAAGTGCCGAAGCATCCTTCTTGGCAAGCCCCTTCGGGTTTCGTGGAATCAGGATGGTGACCAGCAGCGCGATGACACC
>JACCDO010437137.1_pt1 | contig 10351 bp, 10 predicted proteins | sample 7446101 | NCBI WGS metagenome assembly JACCDO01 (sample SAMN15323440, study PRJNA562643) | freshwater metagenome | isolation source: river surface water | place: USA:Blue River Watershed | collected 2017-08-16
AATTAACCCCTACCCATATTTCTCTACTCCCTTCATCTGGCGCAATATTTTCAAAGCGATATTGGTATCCAACTTCAATCTCGTTTACAGTTAAACCTTCATCATCTTCATTGTTATTGTTATTATTGTTATTATTATTCGCAGCACACATCATATTTCTAATTTCATTAAAATCTTCACCTCGATTCACAGGGCGTTGAATAAAGCCATTATAATTATCATCAACTGTAACTATAATATCACAACCATTTGTACTATCTTTAAAAGTACATTCCCAATCCCCATTATTATCTTGATTTTTACTTATAAGCCAACCAGTATAGTTTCCTTCTCCTGCTTCGAACCATATTTGTATAATTTCATCTTGGTCCTCAAAATCATATTTACGTCCAACGTGGATTTGTGAAGCCTTCATTCTATATTCTATTAAGAAACGTATCGGAAGAGTTGAAAGTAAGGAAGGTATAAAAATTGAGGAACAAATTCATCAAGAATACGAGTAAAATACTATGGATTATTCATCACAAACTCGTGAGCAACTTATTAATTTCTGTAAAGAAAAAGGTATCAAAGGATACAGCACAAAAACGAAACAAGAATTAATTGAATTCTTGGTGACAAAAGAAAAATCAAATGAAGTCAAGGAACCAACTCAAGAAAAATCTCTAAAAGGATTAACATTTATTGATTTATTTTGTGGGATTGGAGGTTTTCATAGCGCATTGACGCAACTAGGTGCCAAATGTCTTTTAGCCTGCGATATTGATGCGAAATGTCGAGAAGTCTATAAAAATAATTGGGGACTTGAACCAAAATCAGATATCAAAGAATTAAAAACAAGTGATATTCCTAATTTTGATATATTATGTGGAGGCTTTCCTTGTCAGGCCTTTTCTCACGCAGGCCGTCAAAATGGGTTTGAGGATACACGCGGAACATTATTTCGTGAAATCGTAAGAATTCTAAAAGATAAACAACCCAAATACTATTTACTTGAAAATGTAAAGAATTTGAAAGGTCACGATAAAGGTAGAACGATTAAAGTTATTTATGCGGCCTTAAAAGAAGTTGGTTACACAGCCTATCCTGAACCGATTATTCTTTCTCCCCATCATTTAGGAATTCCACAAAACAGAGAACGAGTATTTTTGCTAGGAGTTCGCAATGATGTAGTGAGGGATAAAACTCTAAAAACATTTGAAACTCTGAAGAAAAAAACGACGGATATTTCAACAATTCTTGAGCCTGAATCAAAGAAATATTCTGAATTAGAACTTTCTGAGGAAGTGAAGGAAGTGTTGAATCATTGGGAAATCTTTCTTCAGTATTTTAAGGAAAAGAAACTGAAATTGCCTACGTTTCCAATTTGGACCGAGTTTTGGACACCCTCAAAAGAATTACAAGAAGAAATAAAATCGATGCCTGATTGGAAGAAAAAATTTATTGAGCAAAATCAAACATTTTACAAGGACCATATTGGATTTTTAAAGAATTGGTTAGAAACAGCAAGAAAATCTGAAGGATTTACTGGTGCGAAAGCCAAGTTTGAATGGCAATGTGGAGCCTTTAAAAAAGAAGATAGTTTATGGTCATTACTCTTTACATTTCGTCCATCAGGAATTCGAGTAAAACGTGGAGATTATTCGCCAGCACTTGTTGCGATGGCGCAGATTGTCTATGTGGGTTCGCGTAATCGTAAACTGTCACCGCGAGAAGTCGCACGTCTTCAAAGTTTTCCTGATACATTTAAATTGCCAAAAGCAAGTATAGCATACAAACAGTTTGGAAATTCTGTAAATGTGGATGTCGTAAAACGGATGGCACAATTTCTGGTCGAAGAAATGGTAGTCAATTCATAAAAAATTATTGAGCATTTTTAGATTTTTTCTTAACGGGTAATTTTTCTTTATTGGCAGAGATAGTTTCTTGTTGAGTGGGGGGTTCAGGAACTTTTGTGAAGGCCAATTGTTTTCCTTTTCTTACTTTTCCAGATTTTGTCACGGCAGATTGTGAATTTGCGATAGAAACAGTTTTTTCAGTAAAATTTTCTTTTTCTATATGGATGGAGTGAGGAATTTCTGTGGTAAGTAGAACATCTTGAACTTGCGTGGTAGGGTTAATGATAACATTTTCGAGATTCGTATGAATATGTTGAGCGCTAGTATTGGGTTTTGTAGCAAAATAAGATTTTAAATACTGATATGTTTGTTTCATATCATTATCTAAATATTCTCTGACGGCTTGATATCCATATTTTGCGATGACTGCGCGTAATTCAGTTTCCATATTTCTAAAGGGCATAGTTTAAAAAGTTTAGATGGTGAGTTTGAAGTGGATGCAGGACGTTGGTAAATTTCGAAAGAACACAAAGGACCAATTTTACACGAAGGAATCAGTAGCAAAGGAGTGTGTGGAAGTATTATTGAATCAATTGCCAGAGGTAAGGACATGGTTTTGGGTGGAGCCATCGGCAGGGACAGGTTCATTTGTGAAGGCCGTTCCTGAGGGAGTAAGAGTATTAAGTATAGATATAGAGCCAAAATATCCAAGTGTAATTCAAGCGAATTTTTTAGAGAAAAAATTAGTAGGGAATGGTAAGGTGGTGATATTTGGGAATCCACCATTTGGTTCGCAGGGTTCTTTAGCGAAGGCATTTATAAAGCACAGTGTGGAGTTTGCGGATGTGATAGCCTTTATATTACCGCGTTCATTTCAAAAGCCGAGTATGAATCGTATCTTTCCACTTCATTTCCATTGTCTTTTCTCGAGGGAACTTAAAGAAAATTCATTTGAGGTGAACGGAGCGGACTATACAGTTCCGTGTGTCTTTCAAATCTGGCAACGAAAATCTACTCCGCGACCTATCGAAGAAATTAAAGAACCTATAGGATATAAATTTGTAAAACAATCAGATTTTCACGATATTATCATTCGTCGTGTTGGAGTGAATGCGGGTCAAGCCAATATTTTAGGTGATACTTATAATCCAGAAACGCATTATTTTATACAATTACAAGAAGATTACAAGCCATTTCAATTACAGATTCTTCAAAAAATAAATCAAACAACTTTTCCGACAAATACAACTGGTCCACGAAGTCTTAGTAAACCAGAAATTATAGAAGTTCTAAATCCAATCGTAGAAAATCTGACAACTGCGATGAATTAATTTTTTTTTGAACTGGCCTATACTGTAGATGAAAATCCGAATTCTTACATACAATATTCACGGATTACCATGGTGTAAACAAAATATAGATTTAATTCTTTTATGGATTTTCTATAAATGTGAGGCAGATATAGTGTGTTTTCAAGAATGTTTCACAAATTACTCACGAGAAATGATAGAAAATGGATGTAAACGTAGGGGATGGAATTGTTATTTTCCTGATGACCCACCAGGTCTTCGACGTTTAATTCCATCATTTCAGTCAGGAAGTGGTTTATGTATAATCGCAAGAAAAAGTATTCAACTGATTTCAAAATTATTTATTCCATTTAAGATTCAAAAAGGTGTTGAGAATTTTATATCAAAGGGATTTTTAATTTGTAAGTTTCAATGGAACAATCTTCAATTTCAAGTGGTCAATACACATTTACAATCTGATTTTACAGAATTTAAATGTATCCGTATAAATTATCCTGCGATTCGAGCAGAACAAGAAAAAGAATTGTGGCAATTTCTTCAGTATTATTCATTTCCAATTATAATAGGTGACTGTAATCAGAATTTATTTTATCATTTTCAATGTCTTGATGATAATTTTCATATAACATTTCCAGACACAGGCGAACATTTAGACCATTGTATTTTACTCCAAAAAGATATGATAAAAATTAAGAATCAAGAAATTTTTTATTATGACCAAATTGATTTTAGTGATCATATACCAGTATTATATACAATAGAAGTCTAAGAATTATCGACGTAATTTTCTAGTTTTTCTAGCAGATTGATTAAGGGGCATAGGAGCCATCATAGGGGAAGTTTGTGCATTTTCAAGATTTTTCTGAATCTTAGGTTCTTTATACATAGCGTATAGACGTCTTAATTTATCACGTCGAGCACGTAATTTTTGAAGATTAGCATTATTCATTTTTTCAAGTTCTTTTAATCGTTGTAGGTCAAGTTCGAAATCTAAATCTGCATTTGTTGAGACACCCAATTGTTTTTTAAGTTCTTCTCGTTTTAGTTTATAGGCTTCAAGACTTGGAGCATTCATCTTACTTATATTTATTTTTGAATTAGGATTTACAGCATTCATCATCATATCATCTAATAAAGCGGATGCGGATGCACTATTTGACCCTTCAAGACTTCCTACAGCCTCAACCACTTTTGAATTTTCAACGCTATTTAAGAGAGTATCTAATTTATCTTTTAAAACTTTCGCATCTGCGAACATAGGATTATCTTCACGATAAAAGATGGTTCCATTATTTTTAATCATATCATCAATACTTGTAAGAAGTTGTTCTTTACTCATTTTGATAGCCATTTCTTTCTTTTCAAGACGTTGTGCATAAATATTGACAGCACCTTTTGCGGCGGTAGTGACGATGGCAAGGGCTGTAATTGTTGCGCCAGGAATCGTAAGATTCGCAGCGGCTCCAAGAATAACTAAGGAAGCAGTTTTGATGGCAACATCTTGTGCTGTTTTAAGTGCTAATTTCGCAGAGTTTTTATTTAATTGTGACATTTTTGCACGATTTAAGTTTTTCTTTGTTTTAATCCCTTGTAAAGAGCCAAGAAGTCCAATCGCTGCGGTGGCACTTTCTATTTTTCCTAATTTATCCCCAACAGCCTCTGCTAATTTCGTAGCCTGTAAGGCAGAACCTTGCGCAACATTTGCGGCTTTGGCTGCGATATTTCCAACACTTGTAACTCCTGCAGCGGCACCAAGAGCCATTCCCATAAATCCAAGAACTTTAGAAGCCTTTTGTGCTTTTTCCATTTTTTCTTCAAGGGCACGTTGGTCCATTTTTTCAGCATCTGCAAAAAGACTTTGTAAAAAGCGTAATTCTTGAACGGCTTGTTGATTTGTGGCTGGATTTGCTAACATAGCCTGATACTCAGAAAGGTCTAAAGTATAATTTTGGTCACGAAGAGTTTGTAATCTTTCTGCCTGTTGAACACGATTAAGCGCGTGAATAGGTTTTAATTTGCCTTTTCTGGGATACATACCTGTAGTTCCGCGAGCATTGGCTTCATAAAAAAGTTTCGTGCCAGGTTTTAATTGAACTTGTCCTTGTCCTTGAGATGTTTTTAAATACTCTTGAACACCAACTTTATAATACGCATCCGCAGGATAATATCGTCCTTCTTCAGATTCCCATGTATCGCCTTTAAGGGCCATACCATTCACCATTTCATCATCGCGATGAATAATTTTACCGTAAAGTTGGTTTCGTTCATCACTTTTCAGAGTTGGTCGTTTCCATTCTTTCTGACCAAACAATGCTTTTGTTTTGGCGACTTTATTTTTCAATTTATCAAGAAGTGTCATTCTAATAAAAGAATAGTTTTTTTATTTGGTTTTTATTTGATTTTTTTAATTATTTACAATTAGCATTCTAAAGATGCGGTCAATCAAGAGATTTACAATTTTCTTCAACAAAGGATTGAGTTTTCACGACAAAGAGGACATTGAGTATTGGAGGACATCCATCGTTGGATAGAATCTTTTTCAAACACATGTTGACAAGATAGAACGCCACAATTGTCACGAGTAAGTTGAACCATTGAGATAGGACAAGTCATTTCAGTATTTACTGCATAATCAATGATAGCATCAATTGTAAATTTCTGAAGACGAATAGGGGTTTGAGTAGAAGGTTGTGAAGTTGATGAAGAACTTGAGGAACCTCCTCCTGCTCCAATAGGTTCACTAGAAGTTCTTGAAGTTACTCTATCGCGATTACGAGGAGTATTTACACGTTCTTGACTTTGTCCTCGTTCCTCAATATCATTAAGAGCACTTAGATATTCCTGAGGATTTGTAAAACGTCTTCTGGTATTTCGTCTAACACCAGCGCCGATCAATTGTTCGTGAGGAATCGTCAGTCTATCATCACGGTCTTCAGAACTTGATCCAAAATGGGGTAGGTCAATAGAATGTCTAGAGTAGGAATCATATGTGTTCGTAGTAGAATAGCGAAACCAATTTTCAATAAGATGTTCAAGTGAAAGCCATTGTCTTCTTTCACTATTTTCAGTATCTCTTAGAATATCGTGAACTGCGTGTGAAAAATTATGTTCAACAAAGCAGACTGAATAGGGTGTAGCATTAGGAAGTAGTGAATAATCAGAAACTGTTAAGATAGGAATGAAGGTTTGGTTGAAACTAGGATTGTAATGATGAATCTTAATGAACAAACCGATAGAACTCCACCGCATTCGATAACTGGGAGATTGACTTGATGTTTTAATGTGAACAGTTTCAGAGTTTTCATAAGGAAGATAAGTAATTTCTACAGATTGATATTGTTGCCAATGTTCTGGATTGCCAATATTTTCATTTGTAAGAGAATATGTATTTGTCGCGTCATATGTTTCTGTTGCTTTAATAATTTGAAATGAAAGAGAACTATGATGTCTACGAAAGACAGCAAAGGTATTAGGAAAGTTAAGTATATTCATTCGAGTCATTGCTAAGAGTTGCTAGAGTTGTGGTACTAAAAGAATACAGGATTTTTTGAAGTCAAATTTGGCGTGTTGAAATTACAGTGAAAGCCAAGAATATTGAAGGTCAAGTCCGAGTGTAAAACCGAGTTCAACGGCTTTATCCTCAAGTTTATCACGATTTTCTTTAATTTGAAGAGTTTCTAATTTTTCTTCATTATACGCAGTAATTTTTTCAATAAACTCTTCAATAGAATCATCTTTTCCTTGACCAAGTCTTCGTTTCAATGCTTCTTCACGAAGTTTATCAAGAGAAACGAAGGGTCGTTGGCATCGGCCAGGACGAAAGAGAACTTTCTCAGTTTTAGGGAAAGCATCAAGAAGTGCTTGAATATAATTATTAATGATAAGTTTAGGGTCTTCTTTCCAAGGAATGGCTTTTATTTTATTTAAGAGTTTAAAATATTCAATCACATCTTTTTCATTACGACAGAATTTTTCTACAACAAGAACATCAAAATCTTCAACTGATGAATCTGATTGAAATCTCTCGAGTAAGATACTTACTCTATGTTGTCCGTCAACAATAACAGTTTTTGGTTTTGGTCCTTCTTCAGTATCTTCAGTATAGGTAACGATATGATAAGGTTTACTATCAAGAACTTTAATATTATCTTCTGTTTCTTTTTGAATTTTTTCTTTATGAGAGGTATCGAGGATACGATTACCGTGCCAGATTTCAAACCGAATTAATTGAGAGACTTTCATTTTATTTAATTTAGAGCCATCTGAGTGTTGAAACAGACAATTTTTAGGGGGTGGAGGAGGAGCCATTCGAATTCTTACTTGTTGCTGAGTTTCCATTTTCCCTGCCCTATCAAACAATATTTAGGTCAAGTTTCAATAGTTACTATTTTTACAGAAATAAACTATATACTTAAAATTGATTTTGTGGAATGAGTAGAGAAATAGAGTAATGGATTCAAATAAGTGTTATCGTCTAAATTATATAGGGTCAAAATATCAATTATTGGATTGGCTCTCTCAGCAATTCTTAGAAAAAACTGGTTGGGACTCATTTAAGAAAAAACGAATCGCAGATTTATTTTCTGGAACAGGAATTGTAAGTTATCATTTTCGAAATGAAAAGGCAATTGTAATCTCAAATGACGCAGAAAAATATAGTTCAATAATTACATATGCCTTAACAAAGAGTATTTATACAGATTCTTGTAAGAATTTTATTGAAACTATTGTAAAAAATCTGAATGAGAAAAAACATAAATCAATCTTTGGATTTATTACAAGAAACTATAGTCCTCACGGATCTGATAAACGAATGTTCTTTACAATAGAAAATGCGCAGGCTATAGATTATATCCGTGAGCAACTTGAAGAAAAAAGACCATCTTTAAATGAAGAAGAATATTATTTCTTATTGGCTTCATTAATTACAAGCGCAGATTCAGTGAGTAATGTCCCTGCTGTTTATGGTTGTTTTTTAAAGAAGTTCAAGGCCAAGGCAATGAAGAATTTTGTTTATAAACCGATACATATGATTACAAAAAAACCACATCTATTATCAAAAACATTTAATTCTGATATTTGTGACAAAGAATTTTTAAAATCGATAAAGGCAGATTTAGTTTATTTAGACCCACCCTATAATAAGCGTCAATATTCAAAAAATTACTTTCCCTTGAATATGATTGCCTTAACACCTGAGGAACAACTAGCAGAAAAGCCATTAAAAAATAAGACAGGAATACCTGAAAGTTGTTTTCTATCACCCTTTTGTAAGACATCAGAAACTGTGTTAGGTGCTTTTGAAACCGTGATAAAGAACTTGAAGGTTGAATGGATATTTATATCGTATAACAGTGAGAGTACAGTATCAAAAGAATCAATGATAGATTTATTGAAAAAGTGTGGTGAAGTTTCTTTAGTGGAAAGAAATTATAAGCGTTTCAAATCATTCAAGTATAATAAGGACAAGGAAATTCAAGAATATTTATTTTGTCTTAAAAAACAAAAAGAATAAGAAAAGTTTTTTTTTATTTTATTATTTATTTTATTTCAGAAATACAATAGATAATTATACAATTGGCACAAGAGTAAAGATTTTGGTCAGATACGCTGTGGCATTCCACGAAGAACAGATAGAGGAGGTCTTTCCATTGTGGTAGACACCATTATTGAACTTGACTTGGGTTGAGCCAATTTCAACATCATCAAGATACATTTTAAGAAATACTCCATTTGCCTTCAGTGTAGGATTAGACTTTGTAACATCTTTTGCGACGAGCAAATAACTAACCGATGAAGAACATGATGTATTTACGACTCGAAGAATATTGGCTGGAAGGGCACTCGATTTATATTTCAGCAGATTCTCCATTCGTTCACAACGTTCTGTTTCAGGCAACGCATTGAAGAGTTCAGCGGTAATACTTGCGACAGCGGATTGGGCATCGACAGCAGCCTTAGACTTTACACGAGAAGGCCATTTCGTTTCATCTGCTCCATATAGCGCAGTCATTTCATTTTTAAAGGCCGTTACCGCATCAGCAGCGATGGAGTTAAATCTGGTAATTTGAGAATCACCGCAACCAAAACGCTTACAAGTAGGATTCGAAATGCACTTTGTAAGAGAATCAATATCATTGCGTGTGGTTTTACCAAAAATACTTTCACCAAGTTCTGTATGGTCTTCAAGAATATAAATTTTATCTGCGGTATCACCATACGAGTCATCCTGCGTAACATTTTTCATAGAAATGACTTTCTTACCATTAATAAAGAGACCATTTCCAACAGGAGTAGATTTGGTACTCTCAATTGCGGATTTAATTTTTTGATCGGCTTTGGATTTAGTATTGGTAGCGAGGATTTTTTCAAAGAGAGGAGTGAGGGAATCAAGGTCAGCATTAGTAAGACCCATTTTACGAAGGTCTTCTAGGTAAGTGAAGATTTCGTAGCAGTTTCCAGTATTACCATTGGAGGCAAATGGAGTAAGAACAAGAGTTGCTAAAGAAAGGATGGAGGACATTTCTGTTGCTGGTTGCTAGTTGCTGAGGTATTTGCGAAGTGGGGGAGCCTTTCTGTATGCCTTTAAGGCTGGTCAAATTTACAAAAAAAGTTTTTTTTCTTTTTTTATTTTAATTTTACAAGAATATTTTTTCTTTGTATTTTGGGTAAATATGGAAGGAGTGAAAATTAAACAGTCCAATATGGGCAAGGAGTAGATGTATCCATTTTGATTTTCTTTTGATTAAGCATCGTATAGAGTCGGCTATTAATATCAGATTTAGTCATCTGAGCATATTGAAGTGTAGGCTTTTCACGTCGAAGCGTAAAGAGAACATCTTTAACATTGTAAGGCCGATTGGCTTTCGAAAGAACTTCAAGGATTTCAGTATCGACTGGATTTTCATACTCTACTCGAGAACGTTTCTTAGAGGCTCGATAAATAATAGAAGAAGAATTGACATATACCTGCGGACCTGACTCATCAGATGTAAGTTTGGTATAGATAGGCTGAGGAGAAGAACTATCTGCTCCATCCATAATTGAGTAGAAGGTTGCGATGATAAAGAACATCATAAGGACAATAAGAGGAGTATATGTCATATCAGGAACTGGGCTATCAGGAAGATAAGGAACGAGACTCATTTTGCTGTTTGCTGATTTGCTAATTTACTAAAGAGTATTTGCTGGTTGAGGGAGCCT
>JACCDO011696159.1_pt1 | contig 10350 bp, 7 predicted proteins | sample 7446101 | NCBI WGS metagenome assembly JACCDO01 (sample SAMN15323440, study PRJNA562643) | freshwater metagenome | isolation source: river surface water | place: USA:Blue River Watershed | collected 2017-08-16
CCCGTATTGGATCTGCAACGGGATTTGGTATCCTTATCGGTACGTTGTTCTTGAAGACACCCGATACTCTAGTAGGTATTCAACACCGAATGAGTTACTTCGTATTTTGCATTGCATTTTTCTACTATACATCGTTAGAGGCCTTGCCAATCTTCTTGAACGAAAGAGAAATCTTCCAACGTGAATACTCTCGTGGTGCCTATCGCGCCGTATCTTACACCGTCGCCTCATTTCTAGTTAATTTACCATTTATGCTTGCAATTGCAGTGTGGTTCTCCTGTATTACATACTGGTTGATAGGTTTGCCTAACTTGCCGCAAATCTTCTTCTTCCACGTGTTCACGATATTTACTATCCTCACTGCTGGTAGCACCTTTGCCACCCTTGTATCAGTGCTTGTACCCAATCCGATGACGGGGCAAACCGCTGGTTCAGCAATTTTGTCGATCATGTTTTTATTTTCAGGATTCTTTATATCTTCCGGGGACATACCCAACTACTGGATCTGGCTGCACTATTTGTCACTTTTTAAATATGGCTTTGAATCCCTGATTATTAACGATCTTCACGACGTAAGTATACCGAATGTGGCTACTCACGAGCAAGGTATCACCCTACTATATCACTATGCTTATTTGTTTATCTTACTCACTCACTCACTCAGTGTTGGATATATATACTATGAATAACATCAACTTCGGACGAGGTGTGGGTGTGCTTTGGCTGTTCATTATTGCCTTCAGACTCATTTTCTGGCATCGATTAACGACCACTTTCAACGGATCTAGGAAATAGTTTTTAGAAGTATTTTAATAAAGAAATATAGTAAATTACACTTAAATAACTTAGCTTTTTCCTCGAGACAATCGAGGAAATTAGTTCGAACTAACTACGCTCCAAGCATAATTAAGTAGTCGTTGAGGATGGTGCATCCTCATACGTGGTAGCTGTAAGGCCAGTGAATTTGCGGACAATACTTTCGTACATCCAATACTTGCTCGAATGGTCTTTTCTTGCGTGCAGGAATATCCGCAGTTTGAAAGATAGCCGTTTGAATGGCTGTCAATGCCTCCTCGCGGATAGTTGGGCGAATGACTCGGCATCCACGAAACTCCAAGTATTGAATTCTTAAGCAATTTTTTAAGACCAAATTGATGAGTTCGTCGGTAACTCTCGGTAAAAAGGAGGCATTGAACTCGACCAACGTGTCCTTCAAGAAGGGGCGAAAGACTTCGTCGTCGTGTTTCTTGGTGAACAAAGATTGGAATCCTTGAATGGTTAGTTTGGTACAACCAGATATGTCCAAAGTTCTTAAAAACAATCGGGAAAGACTTGGCAGCATGTCATCAGTGAGGTTGTCGCATATCGCAATCAACAGTACCTTGATATCTGGCAAATGATCCGCGATAAGTGCAATGCTGTAATCGGTAATGGCTGTCATGGACAAATCCAAAACTTTTAAGTGAGGCATATTCTTCACATATTTGGCGACGAAAACATCGGTAATCAATCCAAATTGACTAATTTTCATTTTACTAACATCCAAATATTCAATAGACTCATAATTTGTGTCAGCAAGACTATTATCAGTCGCACGAGTACCACGGAGTGATAACAATTTCAATTTGTTACTTGGATTAATTAACTTACTCAATGAAAAGTCGGGATTGGTTGAAATATCACTGGATACATAACCAAAATCAAGATATTGAACGTTAGTCAAAGAGTAAGAAAATCTGATGCTCTCCATTTTCACTGAGCGAAGTTGCAAGTAATTGATAAACTGTTTGGACAATAACTGAATACGTTTGTTGATGAAGATGACCGATGAAAAAATGTCTTTGGCCGACAAATAACCAGAAAACAAAATCCCAATCAAGATTGAATCATCCAAAGAGTGCAAGATGTTAGTATGGAAGTAGATGCATCGCATTGGTAGTGGTACCAAGTAGGATTCCTCCACCTCAACTGATTTCTTACTACTACCTCCACTGACAAGAGACTTTGCATGTGGTGTAATTGTTATATCCGAAGACTTTTCCGTGATAAATCCTGTGCTGCAAGGTGTCGCCATTTTTGAATAGATCTCCTTCGAATCTTTTTGCGATGTTGGTCCAAAATTTGGAGGCCGTATCTGACAGGGCTCCTTTTAGCATGAGGGAGTGTGTGAGTGAGTGAGTGAATGAGTAAGAAGAGTGAGTGAGTGAGTGAGTAAGAAGCAGTGTTATTATAGCATATTATTTGATTATTTTTCCAATTTTAACCACTTCGGAGCTGAGGTCGAGGGCTTTCCCTCTGCTTTCTCCTTGCTGTCACTAGCAGTGACGATTTCAGTACTAACTTGCTTTGCAGGTGCAATTTCTTCAATATCCATCATAATAATATTATTATTACTTTCTGGTATTAATTTCTCACCAACAGGAAAGTATCCGTTACTATCGTTTTTACTACTTGACTGCAAGAATAATGACGGATGGATATACGCACCTGCCGCATTGCCTACTACTGCTTTGGACCGGATGGCGTCCTCGATTTCTTTACTCTTCCAAGCTAAGTGAAATATTGCTGCTGGTACTAATTTCAAGTCATGTAATGTCTTATTTTGTAGGAATATTTGCTTGGGAGGAGTCGTGTACAACTCGAATATGTTGCCAGGAATGTCGTTGATTTCGCCTTGTTTGTTCTTTGACACACTCACTGCGGTCTTGGTGATAGGGACTGGGATGTGGATTAAGCATTCTGTGATCCATTCATAAACATCAAGCATGGTATTTCTTGGATGAAAGTAGCCTTGTATGCATATGCGATCGGGAAATTTGACTCTTATAAGTGTCTGTGAAAACACTCGTTCTTTCTGTGCTTTCTCTAAATCTCGGATAGCTTTCGTCGTCAATGGAGCCTCTTGACCACTATTAACAATCTTTTTCATCATACTTTTTGCCACTATTTTACTATCGTTACTGCTGCTTTCATCCTCGGGATTTGGGCCTTGATCGACAAGGTATTCTTGTATTGACGCCACGCTGCCATCAACCTTCGGCAATAAAACTAAGGTTTGGCGTACTACATTCTCAATGTTACCTTCTAATTTACGGCGGCGTATATTGAGCTCCTCTAGCTTCTTGTCTGTAATAGACTCGGTTCGTGGAGGCTGGTTGGCTGTCCTGGCTATCACTGGCTTATAAGGATCAAACGAGGTCATTGTCATATTATTTTTCGTATTCGCAGTAATACTCTTGCTGCTTGGTCTCTCGTCTTCTGGTACTTGCAACGTATCTAATGCATTATCTAAACACTTTTTAGCTTCGAACATGATATTACTAATTTCATTTGTTGATTTATTTATTAATACTAATGCTGGAACACCTTTTGTATTGCTTTCAATAAACTGTAAACTATAGAAGAATTCAATTGCTCCTTTAATTGGTAGAATCTTCTCCTCGAAAGTCTTGTTAGTTACATTGATCGTGCGATATTTTTCGTCCTCGGGATATGCTATTATGTTGACTATATACTTCATGATTGCTATTAATCCTATTTTCAATATTGCATCAAAATTTGATGACAACATGTTATCCATTGCCATTTTTGGTGTAAAGTTTGTCGACTTTGTCTCCTTCTTGGCCTCTTTAGAATCCTTCCTTATTATTAGTGGGCGCTGATCATATGGAACATTCAATTTATCTAATATTTTATCTATTAATTTCTTTGCCTCAATCATTGATTTGCTTATTTCTAGTGTGCTCCCATCTAATACTAAGGTGCTTCCAACGGGAATGAAGCCAACGCTCACAAGGAAATCGATTGAACCTTTCATTTTACCTATTTTTTCTTCAAAGGTTCTATTTTCCATGTTAATACAGCGATACTTTTGTTCATCAGGATTTGCTATTACATTGTTTACATACTTTAATATCGTAATCATCGCCTCCACAATGACCGTGGAGGGAGCATTAGACAGTATCATAGACACTAAAGGAGGGAAATCAGCCATTCTTTTTCAGAATTCCTTTTTTTAAACCATGTTAGAGGTGTGGACGTGCTGTTGCACTGCTGCAGGTCCGCAGGTAGTAGTACTCGTCTCTTTAGGAAATTGAAAATAATTATTATACTACTAGGAAAACAAACTAAACACTACACTACAACTACTCTACGAATGCTATCTAAAACCAATTCAATCTAAATAATCTACTGCTAAAATTCGCTCATTAAGTATATTATGTGATAAAAAATGAGTCGAATTGGAAGCCGTGAAGCAGGTTAAAAGTAACCACTCATGTAACCATTTTCTCGGCAATAAGGAATGACCTGAAGCTCTATTATTGCGTACATCAACCATAAGTGATACTTTGAAATATTCAGTTGAGTTCTGAGCAAGAATACAGCAAAAATATGGATGAAAAACCAAGGTGTTGCCGCAAAAGACAAGTAATATAGACTCAATAATAAGCAGCCACCGTACCAGAAGATATGGTGGTACCACTTGATGATGCTTTTGCGATACAAAGTCATCAAGAAAGCAGAACTTTGTATCGCTATTAATGTATTGTAACCAAAATCTGCCAGATTTGGACTCGTCACAAGGAGGTGACTACCTGCTCCACAAAATTGATAAAACGAGAAGAAATATCTTATGTACGTCATTGGATTGATTTTGACGCCTAAAACAGTAACGAATTTCTCGTGCGAGGTGTCTTTATCACTTTCATTTCGGATTGTGGTTACACCTGGGGTTCCGTATAATCTGGTGATTTCATCAACCACAAATAAATGAGATGTTATTATAAATGGTAATATTAATTTGGCTTGCGCAAGTCCACATGCTTCTTGGCATGATTCGTTGCACGATTTACCACATAATTGACCTAAAAATTGTAAAATTAAATTATAATTCATCCCTATGATACATGTCACTACTGATTTTAAAGTAAACATAATAGCATGTAGTTGATATTCCTTCCAAATTATGATAGCTTTACTAACAATACGTTTGTCGAGCACATGAAAAATCAAGGATGACGATGAGAGAATCATATGAACGGCTAATGTGATATAATTGAACAAGTTGTTTTCATTAAACCCAAGATTGCCAGTAACTGGGAGAATATATAGATATCGATATACATAACTGCATATACTTAAAAATCCAAAGAATTTATGGAAAAACATTGGATCTTCTTTCGTGACTAACTTTTTATAGACGTAATCAAGAGTAACTTGACGTTCAAACCTCTTTTCTTTCTTCTCGCCAGTTGATACCTTGTATTCAGATAATGTTTTCATAGCTTTTTTAGAGTGTCCAACATCATCAAATCTCTTCCCAAATTCTTTAGGATCAGTTACAGTTGGACCATTTTCCTTGTGCATAAAATCCGCAAAAACTTCTTTACCACCTGGATGTAGTGGTATAAACTCAGTTAAATCATATTGTTCATCATTATACGTGACCAAAAGTTTGTCCGTACTCGATAGAAGCAACTGCTGAAAGTCTGGAGTTGACTTGCTGGATGTCATCTAACTGAACTTCAATTTGATGTTGATGATGGAAGTAGCAGTGATTCACCAATCAGTCAGTTAAGAAGGTCCTGACGAAGTTCCGCATTCTGTTCTTGGAAAAGTTCTGTTTTTTTTCTAGTCAAAAATTTTCACCGTTGCAAAGTAACTAGAAGCTTCCTCGTACACATTTGGCAGTTATCTCGTTCAAACACTTCTAAATGTAATCAAAAAAATGGAATTTTTAAAACGGGTCCTTCTTACCGCCGGTACTGAAGAATTTTCCATAGTTTCCTGACTGAGAACCGTGGTGACACAGCATAGAGCATAGATCTACACTGTGATATAGCATTAAAAAAATCAAAATGATGAACCGCCGAATGATGTCAACTCTCCGTGTATTTACACACCAACAAGTCTTATCAAATTTAAAACCATCTGTTCAGCTCATTAATAAAGTTGAGGAAGCATTTTCATTATTATCTCAAGGTAAAGTAGATGTTCCATTACCAATGCATATAGGCATCCATGAAACTGCAACTGCTGGTCCTGGTGATTGTCACATTAAAGGAGGTTATGTCGAAGGCGATGCTACATGGACAGTAAAACTAGCGAATGTTAGCTTTTATAAAAATAAAGCAAAAGGAATGTCACCAGGGAGTGGAATCTTTATTGTATGTAGTGCTGTAAATGGTTTACCTCTTGGTGTATTTCAAGAAAATCGTGCAATGACTGATTTGAGAACAGGAGCAGCTGGTGCAATTTCTGTTAAACATTTCTGTGATAAAAAACAAGACACTGTTGCATTTTTAGGAACTGGTGCTATTGCTAAAGCTATGGCAACTTCTGCCTGCTTAGTCCATAAATTCAAAGAAGCATATGCATATGGACTTGATTTAAAAGAAACAGAAGCATTTTGTGCTGAAATGACAAAAATATGTAAATTTAAATTTACTGCTGTAAAAACTGCAGAAGAAGCAACCAGAAAATCTGATGTTATTTTCACTCAAACTCCTGCCAGTGCACATGTACTACAATTACCATGGTTGAAAGAAAAGGTTACAATTATTGCATCGGGTTCTGATCAACCTACTAAAAATGAAATACCATCAGATGTTATGAAGAAATCTAAATTTATTACTGATTTAACACGACAATGTGTTCGTGTCGGTGAGCTACGCACTGCCGTCAAAGACAAAGTAATGAAAGAAGAAGATGTTTATGCTGAATTGGGTGAGGTTATAAATGGTAGTAAGAAGGGAAGAACGGACAAAGATGGTATTATACTTGTAGACTTGACTGGTACAGGAGCGCAAGATGCAGCAATTGGAAGTTACGCCATGGAAGTGATGTCTAAGTTGAACTAAGCCACTCATAAATAAGTATACCCACCGAGAAATATAAGATTGTCTCATATAACATTTTTAACAAAAGTATACAAAAAAATCTTCTGATTCTACAACTCAAACCACAAACGGAATTAAGGCTTTTCGATTTGGATAATTTTCAAATTTCTTTTTATACCAAGCATGCTGACGAATAGCTCTCGGGCCTATGTTTGCCAAAGTAAATAATGCAAACGCTAAAGCTGGTAGTGAGAATTGGCAAGCAACGCTGAACCCAAACCATTCAATAATTTCACCAAAATAATTGGGACAAGAAATATATTCAAACAAGAAACCGCGAGGAATTATATACTTCTCTCTGCTATTCTTTCTGCTATTAATTAACAAGGTGTCGGAGTAGATGTTTATAAACATTCCTACAAAAAATAATGATAATCCAAGTAAAAAATTTGGACTTTCACTGTACTCGAAATTATATTCTAACGTTAATAGAGAACCAACTTGAATAAATGAATTCCAACAGCAATAACAAAAAGCCAATAAGCACACTGATAAAGGCATTGGTGTGGAGTTGTAAATATTAAATGGAAAAATTAATGTCCGATGAATATAATGAAGCCAAAATAATGATAACAAAATCTTGTTTGTATATGGTAAATCCGCGAAATTATTGTTGGTACTTGAATTATCTACGTAAGGAATGTATTTGTAACAAAAAAACATCCATAAATTAGGCGACTCCATAAGAAACCATGCAAATTTAGCTGGTAATAATGGTCCCCAACCAGTGCCACCCGTTACTGAAAACTTTCCATATGGCGCTGTAACATACAGAACTAAAGGCGCTGTAATTAAAGCGGTGACAACCATCAGAAATGACAGCGTCTCCACCGCTGACTCAAGTAGGATAATCATTACGCTTTGTTTAATCAAATACAGAAGTACTAGCTTTAGTTACCACTTTAAAATTCTACTTATATAATCACGTATCCAATCACGTGCAATACCTTTGATATCTCTTCCTTTTCCCTGAATCAGTCTAGAAATGAATCTGGCGAATGTTTTATGCAGTAACTGAGAATAAAATTTCCTATGAAGTGGCCGGTTAAATAACAAACCAATATTGAACTAAAAGGATGGTCGAAAACTAACTCGTGAGTCGATCGGAAACATGCTTAACCCCACTCATTATCGCTGGTATTTATAGATCATCCTCCTTTAAGGGGAAAAAAGTTAGTCACCGGTACACACGGCCCTTCAAGTGGCAAAGGAGGTGTTTCGGAATCTTTCGTCATTCTCATCGACAGAATTACAAGGAATTTAAAGGAGATGTCAAAGAAATCGGCTAAGACAAATCAATACTGGGTGACAGAACCAAATGGCTACATCGAGCCTGCAGTTGTAAAAGGAGATCCTGTAGGTGGATTAGCTCCTCGTACTATACCAGAGGTTTGCACTTTCTTTATTTCTGTTTTGCTATATTAGCTTATTATTTCTTCAACTTTGTGATAGATGTTTGATCGCGCTGTTAACAATCATGGTGATGAGCTTGCTCTTGCGTTAAAACGTCCATCAATTGGTCCTGATGGAAAAAAAGTTATTCCTACTGAATGGCAACGTTGGACTTGGCGAGAATATCGTAATGAATGCAGACGATTTGCTAAATCATTAATAAGTTTAAATATTGGCATGTTTAGTGTAGTTAATATTGTTGGTTTCAATTCTCCTGAATGGTTTATTGCCAACAATGGTACTATTCTTGGTGGTTGTATTGCTGCTGGTATTTATACAACAAATACTCCAGATGCATGTCATTATCAAGGGGAACATAGTAAAGCACCAATTATTGTTGTTGAAAACAATGATCAATTGAAAAAATATGCGCAATTGCATAAAGATAAGAAGCATTTACCTAATCTAAAAGCTATTGTTATGTGGGCTGAAATTCCTGATGCCAAGCATGTTGTTTCGTGTCCAGTGTATCACTGGGATGACTTTATGAATCTCGGCAGTAAAGTTGCTGATAGTGCCGTTGATCAGAGAATCGCCGAAATTAAACCTGGTAATTGCTCTACATTAATCTATACTTCAGGTACTACTGGACCTCCAAAGGCCGTGATGATTTCACATGACAACATCACTTGGACCGCCGCCGCCATCTGCGAGACTGGATATATGCCTCTAAACTCTACCGATCGAGTTGTGTCGTATCTACCATTATCTCATATTGCAGCGCAATTGATTGATGTACATGTTCCAATGAACATCGCATGCGCAGTTTACTTTGCCCAAGCTGATGCCCTCAAAGGCAGTTTAACACTTACTTTAAAGGAAGTAAAGCCAACTTTTTTCTTTGGTGTTCCTCGTGTTTGGGAAAAAATACAAGAAAAAATGGTTCAATTAGGACGTGAGAAGCCAGCAATTGTTCAAAAAATTTCTGCGTGGGCCAAGACTGTGGGCACCACAAAAAACAAAAACGCTCAATTCGGCAACAACGATAAAGACTTAAACTGCTGCTTCTGCGTTGCTAATGTCTTGTTCAAACAGATCAAAGTAGCCGTTGGCTTGGAGGCTTGTAAAGCATGCTTCACCGCTGCTGCACCAATTTCTATGGATACTTTGAATTACTTCGCATCATTAGATATCCCTGTCTACGAGGTATTTGGTCAATCAGAGTGCACTGGACCACATACTGTGTCTGCTCCTGGCCAATGGAAAATTGGATATTGTGGTCGACCTCTCAAGGGCACCGAGTCCATGATAGCGGAAGGTACCAATGAACTATGCTACCGCGGTCGCCACATTTTCATGGGTTACATGTACGATCCAGAGAAGACTAAAGAGACCATCGATGCAAATGGCTTTTTACACAGTGGTGACGTTGCCGAGTTTGATGAAAACGCTCAAGATGGTTTCACCGGTCCATCTGGATTCATGAAGATCACTGGTCGCATTAAGGAGTTGATTATCACTGCTGGTGGTGAGAACATTCCTCCTGTTTTGATTGAAAATGAAATGAAGGCTTCCATGAACGCGTTGTCTAATTGCATGGTTGTTGGTGATAAAAGAAAATACTTGGCTATGCTTATTACTGTAAAGGTGAAGGTAGACAAGGACGGACTTCCAACTGATCAACTGGACGCGGATGCATTACACGTTTGTAAACAAATTAATAGCAAAGCTACCACTGTTGCAGAGGTGGCCCGCGACGAAGCTTGGGCCCAATACTTCAACAATGGCATGAAAGCCGCCAACTCCAAGACAACTTCTAATGCGCAAATTGTGCAAAAATGGAGATTATTACCAGTAGATTTCAATGAAAAAGGTGGTGACCTCACTCCAACCTTGAAGCTAAAGCGCAATAAAGTGGCTGAGAAATACGCCAAAGAAATCGACGCAATTTACGCCGATGATAAAGAATAAGCACCGAACTCGAGCAAAATTATGTGTTTAAATACAGTGTTATCCAAATATCCAGTCATTTTCTTTTCTACAACTTTGCGGGATCGGC
>JACCDO011486504.1_pt1 | contig 10349 bp, 4 predicted proteins | sample 7446101 | NCBI WGS metagenome assembly JACCDO01 (sample SAMN15323440, study PRJNA562643) | freshwater metagenome | isolation source: river surface water | place: USA:Blue River Watershed | collected 2017-08-16
CACTTGAGCATGGTCTCGCTGCTTTCACTGATGGCTGTCCTGTATGTTTAAAGTTGTGCTGTTGCGCGGCTCGAAGCCGAGATTGCAAACGAACATTCCATTGCTACAAAAAATGTCCCGCAGTTGTCCATACTCCGAAAAATGCTCAACTAGCTGCTGGCAATTCGGCTGGTGGGCAAGTTGCCAGGGCCCATGCTGTGTCATCGAAGGCAATCAAGACTTCTCCCGCAGCCCCCCGAGTTGACAGAGCAATTCTTGAAAAAATGAATACAGTGCATGAAGCTCGTTTTGGCGATCATTTCCTATGGAAGCATGCAAATGAACCACATGGTGTGCCTTTCCATCCTAGTACGTTCCCTCAAGGGGTACAGGGCTTGCATCATGAACATCACCAGCTGCGTGTGACAAGGACGAATGCAAATGGCACGGAGCTCATGAGCAATATCTTCACAGTGCCAAAAGGAATGTACGGAGTAGAAGAGCAGGTTGTCGAGTTTGGTCCGTGTTCGTCAGCGGGTCCAGTCCTGCACTACAAGCTGGATGGGTCATTAGGAGTTGGAGAATCCACACTACATGATAGCGATGCTGGTTCTCTTGGCATCTGCTCCTCAGACAGTGATCATCTTATGTCTATGGTTATCTCCACCACTGCGGACGACTTGCCGACGAACGGCAGTCCCAGAAGACTCTGTGATGGTCATGAGATGCCCGCAGAAACTCATGCCAATGCTCTTAAAAGGCCAGTCGCTCCAGATGTTGCGCTGCTGTCATTTGATGAATATCTTATTTGGCAACGTCAAGAGCAAGATGGTATGGATTGCACGGATGATCGTATGGTTTCTCGAGCGCCGCTTGCAGGTGGTGGGCTCGGTGAAAGTGCAGCAAGTCGCCACAATGATTCGTCCATGAGCGTGCAAAATGCTGCTGACGAGTATGATATACTTTGCCATCCTTGTTTGCCCAAAACTGATCTTGTATCGACAGTATGCAACCAGCAGCACTTTGTAGAGACTCCCGCAGGATCGCAAACCCTCGGCGTCGGCATGCCTGTCCTCCCGCCGTGGCACACGGACCAAGACCTATATTTATGGGTGCAAGCGGCCAGGCTGCTAAGTTTATCTAGTTCCAGCTCCAGCACAACGCAAGTGACAGCAGAGGACGACGAAGTGCCGAAAAGCGAAGTGCCGTAGCGTTGCACGGGCTCCTTGTCTGACTACGGCAGCATAAGGTGTTCGATACATTGAAAAATACGTGAGGATGTATATAACGGAGTGAAAATTGTATGTAAATTGAAATATATTGCTAGTTAATAAATATTTAAAACGAAAAAGATGTATATTAAATGACGGCTACATGACTGCACATTCAACACGCTTACTTGTCCTGCCAACGAAGCGGCAAAGTCACACCCTACCACGTCACAATTACGGTGCGCCCTTGAAAGCACGTAGTTATCGTGTGGACATGCGTCGCAAGTTCCTGGCAACTGGTACAGGGAGCACTTCTTGCGTTGGGAGCATGTCTTTATGAGCCCTGTTAGTCGCACTACGTGATGGACGTGGGCGTTTGGATACGCTGCCGAATTCCTCCTTTGCTTTGTCGGGTTCACTGAAAGATTGAGAACCAAAAACTGATCTTTCCAAGGAATCTTCGTCTGCAGTTGTGTAAGCGATCGTACTACTGCTGCTGTTTTGTTGATGTGGGATAGGGTTAGTGGGTGAGCCGGACGTCGCGTTGTCAGTGTATCGCCCATGATAAGGGAAACTATCCTCGCCCACCAATGTCGATGCATCTACTTCTATCGTAGAGATGTCATTAATTTTCCGCTTGCCAGGCGTGGGCAGAATGCCTTTCACTTGGCTGTTTGGCACACTTCTGCTTACACTGCTTTGGGTGTAGTTGACACTTTCATGTTCAGTGAAATCATCATCTTCCTCCATGAGGTCAGAATTATCCACTGAGATGTGGTTATTTGACGTGTCTGACTGAACAATGGCACTTTCGTTGTGTTCATCGTGGATAGCTGATAGATCCGGTAGTGGCACAGGTGGCATGGAGAGCGCAGATGTCAACTTCTCTCCTTCGAGCAGAGACAACGACAATGGGGGAGGAATACTGTTGCTGCGTGCGCGGCCACGATGGCTTCCAGCTATTCCCAGCGATAATGGTTCGTCAGCTGAAGTTGTAATGCGATTGTCCACTTTACTGGCAGATAGGTTTGCGAGCGCATGCAAAGCAGTGTAATGTGTTTCCGCTTGATGCGGAGGCGAGTCCGCAAGACCTGCTTCAGCTGCAGCCACGGTGAGCTGCTGCACTAATGATGCTCCACGGGGACGAGAGGCAGAGAATCCCTGATGCTGAACAGAAGTTGTTAAGGTGCCACCGTGTGGCGAAGCAAATACTGATGGAGAGAAGTCGCTGAAATAGCTGCTGTCCAGGGCATGGCTCACGGGAGTGTCGCTGTGTGCTGCATGACCAGCAGCATTATTGCCTCTGAAGCGGCTTGCACTCCGCATATCTAAACTACCCCCGCTTGCCAATATTCCACCAAGTGCACCGAGAGATCCGAAAGATTGATCTAAAAGAGGAGAGTCAGCGTTGTGCTTATTTGCGCCAATGGTGGGTGTGAATCCAGAGCTCCCAAGAAATGCAGCCCCACTTGTGATACCCTGCAATGATCCATTGTTAGCACTAGAATTTATGCCCATATGAGGTAGGTGCCCCAATGGCGAAATGCCTCCTAATCCCAAATTGAAATCCGATCTGAAGGACGGCGAGGCCAGACCCATGACGTTGAGGTCAGGAGTGAGACCTGACACTTTGGCGCCTGTACCAGGGAACTGCGAGTGTGCAGGAGGAAGTAGAGCACGTGTGCTATTCTGCAAAGAAGCGTGCATGTTGGGTGTGCCCATGGCTGCCACTGTTAACGAAGCCTGTTTCTTCATACTGCGCATACTGCGAGGCGGGGGATAGTCCCGAATGGAAATACCTAGTGGATCATCGCCTAACGCGCCCTCCAGCGGATCGGTAAAAGGCCCCAAGACACCAGATGATGAAAGGTTGTGACCCTGTAAACCAACACCACCATCTTGATAAGCGTTGAAAATGGTGTCATATCCAGAAGATGTATGCGTTCCAAAACCCCCCATAATATCCATGCCATTATGGAACATGGAAGTGGGAGACATGCCCATACTCAGGTCAAGGGAGCCATTGTTAACACTATTATTGCTGTGCGAATAGCGATCTGCACTATCGGGAGCTCGATGGGAGGTAATATAACCACGCTCGTAGGGATTTTCTTGTGACTGGCCACGGGGTGGGCGCGCCGTGGTCGACTTCCGCCCCTTGGGTCCAGCCTTGGCCTTCTTTTCGCTTTTGAAATAAGGCAAAGGCTCTTTCAGTGGCTTTGTAACTTTATCCCGAATATAGTCTAGAATGTCCTCGACATCCTGTTGCCCGGATTCACCCCCAGTGGGACCAAATGTGTACTTGCCATCAGCATTATCGGGCACGCCGCGATCAGGACCGTATTTAGCTACCAAAAAGGCTTCTACTTTGCGTTTCATGCTACTGTTCCAATGATTTTTAATAGCATTGTCTGTGCGTCCTCCAAGCATTTTGGCGATTTCAGCCCATTTATTCCCCATGGCCCGATGTGCCTCCAGTATCAGCCGGTCTTCCTCTTCTGACCACGCAGACTTGTTGATATCTGGATTCAGATGGTTATGCCAGCGTTCTCGGCACTGTTTGCCAATTCGGCCGGGCAGCTCTGCAGCGATTACACTCCATCGCTTTGCCCCGTGCTTTGCGACCAACTGCACGACCAATAAGTCTTCTGCCTCCGTCCAAGGACCTTTCGTGAGACCAGGGTTAAGCACCTTGTTCCAACGGTGTAGACACTGCACTTCGCTTTTCCCTTGCAGGTGCATGCTGATACTCTTCCAGTTTTTCCCTTCATGCTTGGCCACGGCCGCGCGGAGCAAAGTGTCTTTACGTATTTGGGCAATAGGTAAATAATTGCAAGGAACGAGGGTAAATTTGGCGTTAAGTGAGCATAAACATGTAAATAACATGAAAATAAAAGAAAGGGAAGTTCGTTAGTTTACAAATATGGTGATGTGATTGACGCATGTGAACATTGATTTCAAGCAGTGAGGAGGGAATTTAGCAATATGGAACTCACCTTCTTCAGGCGTCCATTTCGCCTTTTCTGGCTTTTTAAATCCTTGATTTATCTTTTGGCCGTTAACAAGAGTAATTGGTTGGTGCTGCGGGTACAATTGATGCACAACATTCGCGACAAGTGGTGCTCTTGATCCTTCAGAGGTCTGGAGTGCCGCATGGACAGTCATTGTTGTTTGATTCTGGCCATTTATTGAATTTTTATTTTCATTATTAATATGAAAATTGTTTAATATAGCGGGAGGTAAATCAATCCCTCCAGCTGTGCGGGTTTGTGCGTTACTGGCAGGTGTTGGCGTGGCACCTTTGGGCGGCGAAGAAATCATACTTGTAGAAGACTATACACCACTATTTAGTATAAAATATTGCAAAAGATTCTATCAGCCCTGCACCACAAAAAATACAATCTCAAATAATGAAAAATGCAGGGGCGACAACCACTTTATTTTTCAAAATGGTCCGGAGTTGCCGGTGGGACCCAAGTCCCACACATTTTGTTGTTCTGTTGCAACAGGACCGTTTACGCCGAATGAGAATCCTAATACATTAAGCGAACGATTTTTTGGTTTAAAATGCTTATTTTTACTTTTTGTCCGTCAAGAAGTTAAATTCAATGCCTGTTCCTCGAGATTCCGATCCTGATGGATCACATCGAGCTCCTGCGGCTCATAAACTCTCTGCTAAAACTCGAAATTACCGATTTCGTTATATTGGCCAAAGGTTTCGCTTCTTGGATCCTGCATCTGCTAGAGAGTGTCTCTCTGATGCGGATAGGGGCATCACACTGGAAACAAAGGCCTACTTAAAGAGTTTCCCACCCCCGAGTGAAAGCATACAGAAAGAAGTGAGATTGGTAGATGAATGCAGTGTAGAACAGCGGTTGCTGCGGCGTCATCAAGATACAGTAGAAGGTCTGCTACGTCAACTTACAATTGAGGAAAACGCTTTATATAACAGGAACTTGCACACAGATGACCTACGCATCCACATGGAGGCAAATAGTGAAACCTGCAGAGAAGATCCTACCACACAGTCGACTTCTGAGTCTTCTGAAGACTTGGGCTACCAAAACCATGTTCATCCTCAACGACCGGTTCAGTCTCCTTCCCGCCGTACGGGCAGTGCAGGTGTCACTTTTGATGACTGCAATGACGAGAGTTTGCCAGTAAAAATGGCAGTCACTACTAAGAATGACGCGAGAGTCGTCGCGAATATTAGAAAGGAGTCGGAAATAGATTTTTTTGACAGCGGATATAAACCATATCCTGGTGAGGAGGTGGACAAACTGTTGGTAGAAGCTGAAATGGCACGTCTGCCTTCTGCACTAGGTGGTGTTCGTGCGACTGTCACAGCTGGTTCAAGTCGAGGCGCAAGTCGGGGCATGAGCCGTGGTGGAAGTAGAAACGGAGGAGTAAGTCGTGCATCCAGCAGAAGCCGCAGTCGAGAGAAGGAGAGATCTCAACCTTTCGTGCGTGGCGACCCGCCCTTACCTGTGCCACCTCTCTGGACGCAAGAGTCGGATAGTTCGCGCACCATTCAACAAGTGCGGGGAGTTCAAGAGAAGACCAAGATCCCTCTGAGTAGTATCCTTCAACAGATCGATGCTGTCGATGACATTCTTAACAGCATGTCGGTGATTGAAGAAGGGACCTCAGTACTGGAAGGTTCTGTTATGATGGAAGGCAATGCTGGTCAAGTGCGAGATGGTGGAAGACGTCACCAGTTCTCTGCATTTCCTGAATCAGAAAGTTCATCAGAAAGTTTATATCACAGAAATCTGGAAGATGCTGTGTTGGACAGTGACCACGCTCTGGTCGGGGAGTATTCTGGGCTCGAAGCCGACACCTTGGATTTTGATGGAGACTGGGGGCATACTGCAAGTGGGTATTCAAAACCAGATAGTGCAACCTACGAAGAAGCTTTGCACCTTGAACTTTTAAGCGCACAATATGACCACTTGGGAAATGGGGCTGAAGTTATTGGGATACCAAGCATCGATCCTTCTGCGACTACTCAGCAGCACTTGGGACACGCCATTATTAAGGAGCTGTCTGAGGACTTAAATGAAGAACTAATGCATCATCCACGCCACCCGATCAAGCATGAAAAAAATCAAGGGACTGATGAACAGGTTGACATGCATGGGTTCCCTTTCTTCGTCCCAGGCAGTGCACAGTCACAGGCAAAGCCAGAGGGAGATGTATTCACTGAGGACCAAAAAGAGTTTAAATATAGAAAGCCTCGCCAGCATCAAGACCATCCTGCTGAGACAGAACCTGACATCGCACCTATGCCCTACGCTGTTGAGCGGCATGGAGGCGAACTTCATGATTTGCATGAGCCGGGGTTAGTACACACGTATGCCCGCCACTCCATGTCGCATAATGTTTACAAAGATGGGTTCCGTTTTGACCTGGCACGAGCTCATGCACGATATCGCACACAACAAAAAGAAGCTCTGGAGCGGGCAATCCGTGAAGCCGAGAAAGAAGCTGCACGAGCAGCAGAGCATGCGGCAGCGACCAAGGCATATCGTGACGCGAAACATTCCAGAAGGAATGCGACTTTGTTGGGTGAGCAACAGGAATCTAGCAGCGATGAAGACAATGAAAGCGATGCTAACAATGAGCATGACAGGAACAGCGCTACTGCTGCTGTATTGAGTGGTGAAGATACTGACTGTTCTGAGTCCCTCATCTGTCCGTTACAGTCTAACATACCTGATGCAGGAAACATGATGACCGCTTTGCGCCCAAGCAATGCCCCATTAGGCAAAGAAGAACTGCGCGATTTAGCAATTGCCATTCGTAACATACACGTTTTTTACCGAAATTATGGGCGTGATATCAGCGCTGCTGAGACTGTCACAGGAATCCAGGAGCACCGTGGCACAACACCTCGGGAGGTGCTCGTCACGCCTGACACCCCATATGGGATTTCCATGCTGCCCATGCCTGCGGAAAGTGACCTCATGCAATATTGTCGTCAACACGATGGTAATGTTTCGCCAAATCGAAAAAGGCGATCGACGATAGAAAGGCCTGTAAATGTGCCTGTTGTGGTGCATTTGGGATCTCCAGAGCCGCGGAAGGAGAGCTTTCTTCGCGACGCACTGGCACTAGATCTTAGTGCGGTTGGTGTACATTCTCGCAGTGAACCAAACCAAACTGATACAAAAGCTAATGTGACCATCTCTGCAAGAGAATATGAGCGGACGGAGCAAGAAAAAATCCAAATTCCCGCTCATAGAGTGACGGCAGGCAAAACTGTTGGTGCGGGATCCGCAGCAGGGCGGACGATGGTACCCGTCACCGCACGCACAGACCAGGAACTTGGGGTCGGGAGTTGGAGAGTTATGATGCCCGCGTTACCATCGCAACGTTCATCCGCAAAGGCAGCAAGTAAAGTAACCTCAGATCTGACATCGAAGTCGGCACTCAAGCAGACTGCGAATGGTCGTGTATTACAGTCCAGTAAGAAGCAAGTAGATCAACTTCGCATCAGAGCACAGTCTCCGATACAAAACAGTCCAGTGCTACCGCGAGATCGCTATGGAAACACTTACCAACAACATGATATCAAGACATCATCTCCCATCTCGCATACTCCACAAGCGCCATCAGACGAAGTTAATAAAACTCGTTTAAAATTTCAGCCGTCTTATAGTGCGACCAACCGCCGTGTATTGCGTAAGCTGGCTACAGTAGAGCAAGAGGAACGCGATGCTGTAGCACGTGCAGCGGAATCTCAGAAACGACAGGGCGCTCGTTTTCAGCATCATTTTTTGGATCTGAAGGCTCAGCGCGAAGCGCATGTAGTAACCGCTCAAGAGACCACTGCTAAGCTTCTTGAGCTCCCGATTGCAGAGGCATTTGCTACTTATACTATGGAAGAACTGAAACGCAACCCTGGCTTCTATCCCAAGAAGTTATCATAAGAGTCCAATGATGACTCGGACGAGTGTCAACACTTTCAGTTGTCAAACTTGTCACTTTTATACTGTTTTACATTGACTTTGACTAATTATGCGACGCGTGAATATTATTCATTTATTTGTAGTTGTGAAAAATGATTGAAACTCTAGTATATATATTAAGAAAGAGATTTCGATACATTTCCGGGCGTTTAAAAGTTCCAATTCGACCGCATTGGCAGCGGGAAAGTGTTTACAATTTCTTTAGAAATATGTCAGCAATGGACAAATTTATTGATGAGTGGTATGACAAAGCATTGGCAGCCGGCCAAGGCTTTAAAACTGAAGCAGAGCGAGAAGCTTACATCGAATCCTTGGGCGACCCAGAAGATCATCCTATGTTTATAACTGATCCAGAGAAGCTAGCCAAGCATCCGCTTACGGAAGCTTTCAGACAGCTGAATGAAGAGGATAAGACGAAGTATGAGCTTGTCATTATGTATAAAGAAGAAGCTAATGACCTAATAAAAAAATCAGATAAAAAAAGCCTGAGGGAAGCTATCACGAGATACACACACGCATTAACTTTCATAGAGCCTGCCATCGCCGAACTAAAAGAGCATCATAACTTAAGCGAATCGTTTTCTAAAACAAATATATCTCCGGAGGTATCAAGAACGGAAACCAAGCCGGCTGTAAATCCTTTTCTATCATTTGCTGGCGACAGCTTAGACGTCAGCCAAGTTGAGACTAAAAAGGCAACTATCAAAGCAGATATGGAAGGCTATGCTGGAGAAAGTGTGTTGACATTCGAAGAAATTAGGCGCAAGGGTCAGATGCGAGAAGAAAAAATCAAGAAACAGGCTGAAAGAGTAACACTCGCAATCATCGAACAAACCCGCTCGCAATTACTGGGCAACCGCGCCATGGCACATTTGTCACTCAAAAACTACGGATCTTGTATAAAAGATTGTGACGTCGCTTTGTATTTTTGGCCACAGAATATTAAAGCGTATTACCGCAAATGCAAAGCATTGCTCGGTCTGCATCGATATCAGCCTTGTGTTGACGCTGCAATAGCTTGTCGCAAAGCGTGTATTGATGTGAATGACCATTATTCGCCTTCAGAAGCTGACCAAAAAGCTTACCAAGAAGTCGAGAAAATCGTAATGGAAGCTAAAGAGCAGCTGAAGCGTCAGGAGCGGGATCGATTGCGCATCGTCGTGGCTCAAGAAAAACGTCGAAGAGAAATCCTAAATGTTTATCAATTATGCACTGGTTCCAAGTATCACATGCAACTTGGCGTTCCTCCGGGTGCACGTCCCCGCAGTGCTTCTAACCTCACTCAAAAGCAAATACCAGGTCAAGTCGCAAAGCGTAATATCTCATCGAATACTCGCAGTTACGTCGAGAGCAATGAAGAAGATGCTCCAGAAGATTCAGATAGCAAAAAAGCAGATCGCAGAAAAGCGGATAGCAAATATTTGCAACAGCTAGAGCATCAGTGTCCATTTGTTGATCCGGAGGAACCCACAAACCTCCGTTTCCCTGCTGTCTTCCTTTATCCTCAGCACAATCAATTGGATGTCATTCAAGGTTGTGGTGCAGAAAACATGTTGGTGGATTATATCGCACAAATGTTTCCTGAGATCGAAGAAGGTCATGATGGATCTGCAGCTCCTTGGGACCATGCGAATGAATATGTTGCCTCAAAATTAATATGTTATATTCACTTGAACGGCAGTGAAAGTCGCGTAGAGTCCGCACAGGAATGGTTGAGCTATTTTGATGATAGCAGTCCGTGTCCTGACGATGCACCTATCGGCCGTTCAATGGTATTTGATCGAGATAAGTTCTGTCAATTGCATTTGGGCTGCACGATAGGGCAGATCCTCTCGTGTGAAGGGCATGTTGTGCCAGCAGGTCTGTTGCATGTTTTAGTTTTCGTCAATAATAGTGCCACCCATAAACGCTTTCTGCAAACAGCACGCAAAAATCTTGCACAAATGTATACATTGATGCCTAATGGGATTGTGTCGCAACAGTTATAATTTTAAACCTTTTAATTAATATAGATACTGTGTCTAAAATACCTATTAGCCTTACTAGATTATGTATTCAAGATAAAGCTGATAACAAGCATACTACAATCAAGACGTGATAAAGAACGCTCTGGTGAGGAGAACGCATCAATCCGACCCCAAGATATCCCAAGTGCCAATGGCCATCTTGTCGCAGAAGGGCGCATGTA
>JACCDO011086666.1_pt1 | contig 10348 bp, 6 predicted proteins | sample 7446101 | NCBI WGS metagenome assembly JACCDO01 (sample SAMN15323440, study PRJNA562643) | freshwater metagenome | isolation source: river surface water | place: USA:Blue River Watershed | collected 2017-08-16
CCCTCGCTATGGGAGCCGGTGCGCTATGCCCGCCATGACGGCCGGCATCGCTGGGATGACGACGACGATGATGACGACGACGACGATGATGATGATGACGACGACGACGATGATGATGATGATGATGATGATGATGATGACGATTATGATGACGATGATGACTATGACTATGATGATGATGACGATGATGACGATGATGACGATGATGATGGTACCGAATTAAGTGAATCAGATGTTGAAATTATAAGTATAGATGGCTCTTTAAGCAAGAAATCAGAGGAGAATTATGATGCTGCTCGATCTGAATATTCTGAGACGGATGACGGTGAAATGAAGGACAATTTGAGAACGCTTCGTGAAATAGGATCATCGTTACATTTGTCAGAGGAGGAAAAGAAGAGAGCTTTAAAAGTCTTTAAACACTGCGATACATTCGATGAAAATACATTAAATGCGGAACAATTTGGAGTCGCAATGGCATTATTAGGTCAGATTGAGACACAGGATAAAGTCAAAGAACTTTTTGAGAAACACGAAGCTGCAACACGAAAAATATCTGTTAACAAAAAACAATTTCTAAAAATGTTTGATGGATTGCGAAGAAAAACAATGCAAGAAGATGTCATTCGTCAGATTGAAATACATTTTAATAGTCTCTATGAAGGTATGTGTGATAACGACTCAAACAAGGATAATATTGGAGGACGATTCTTATTAGTAAATAAGTTTCGTGAATTATTAACTTCTCAAGGTGATGTGCTTACTGATGAGGAAGCTGATGAAATGATAATAGAATGCCAGCCGACTTACGAACTAGATAGCGATGGTACTAAAATTGGGAAAATATACTATGATGGTTACCGTACAATGATATTAGATTCATCATTCCAGTTGGTAACTAATAAACCTAAACCTGCACCTACCAAAAGACAGGTTGGAACTGTTCGCAAATCCATGGTTGGCAAAACCGTGACTGACTTCGTATCTAAAGCGTCCAATATGTTTTCGTAAAAAGTATATTTATGTTTATAATAATTATTTAATTTTAAAAAAACATTATTTTCTTTTATAGGTAGACATTTACCACAAATTGCCACCCAACCACACGAATAATTCATGAATTACGCAGCAGTGCATACCATCGACACACTAATACATCTCTCCTTATTACTACTTAATTCACGATAATAAACTTCAACACTCGTATAACTTTGTACATAAAAAACAACAATAGCAACTTACGCAAGTTAAAATGTCTTACGATGATCTATGCACATTGGATAGCGGTATGACTTCTGGAAACTGCACAAGATTGCCATTATAATTCTTTCTACTTTGATATTTCGACTTTTTTGTGCTTACACTTTTATTACGTTTCTCATCCTCATCTACCCAACTGTCATCACCTAGTATTGACGAATCATTTGCATCTTTATCAGTCAAAGCACTAATAGATAAGTGTATGCTTTTATTTGGGGATTCCATACTGTCGCTTTGGGATAGTATCATTGAAGTGTTCTTATCTTCATTGAATGTACTGTGCTTTCGCTTTGTTGCCGTACCATATCTTGATTCATTCAAACTTTTATTCATTACAGGTGATTCTTGATTCGTTATATCTAATGGAGAGTCAGGATGTGCGCTTAACGCACTCATATCAGCAAGAGATGTAAATGAAACATTTTCCATTCCCATACCCTTAAATGTACCAGAACGTATCTCAGAAAATGGTGATCCGTCTTTAGAAAAATCTTTTTCAGCAGAGGCTATTATACTATCTGCTAGTACAGTTAATCCTTGATCAGTACGTGGAGATTGTGTCCGTGATCGTGATTTTGTGTTACCTCGAGGACTCGAAAATAATGATGGTGAAAATACATCAATATCACAATTACTTAAAGGTGTTCCGTTATCAGAGAATATCATTGGTGACTCTGCGCATGCTGGTGTAAGTCCAGTAGCGTAGTATAGAGGATTGTGTGCATATGTGCTTTGAGGAGTTCTGCCAAAATGAAATACACCTTTTTGTGATGGCGAACCAAATATACCTGGTGAGCCAGCTAAATTATTGATTCCTAAGGACTGCAAGTCAGGAGTCAATCCAGAAATACCTTTGTGCGCAGAGAAATTGCCATCAATAATTGCTCTTTTTTCAACTTTGCCACTTTTATTTAATTTTGAAATGGACATGAGGTATGAAGGGGTGCCAATGCCACCGATAGGCGGACCCATGTCACTCACACGATTAAAATCATCAAAATCTGATGAACCATCAAGTAAGCTTTGAAAACGTTTTTTGTAACTGCGATGTTTGGCTGGAATGCTTAAGCCGTTAGGGCCACTAAAATTGGCAGCTGAATCGGATGAACCAGGAAGTAATCCATTATCGAAAATGCTTGGAGTTATTGCATGCTTCGATGGTTTACTAGATTTTTTAATTTTTGTTGGATTCATTTCATCATTTTTCTTATATTTGCGACGAACAGTGTTCTCGTCAGTATCATCAATAATATTTCCATTTGCATCTTGATTCTTACCATTACGCTTGGAACCTTTGTCACGAATAGCTTCTAATATACCATCTATATCTCCGACACTAAAATGATAACGACCATCTTGGGCATCAGCTAATGCACTATCCATGCCATGAACTTCTCGTAAATATTGTTCTACCTTTCTTTTCATAGATGAATTCCAATGATTTTTGATTGCATTATCAGTACGACCAGGCAATACTTTAGCAATTTCAGCCCATCGATTACCCAAACTTTGATGTGCCTCTAAAATTTTACGATCCTCATCAATCGTCCAAGCACTTTTGTTGATATGAGGATTTAAATGATTATGCCATCTCTCTCGACATTGCTTTCCAATTCTTCCAGGAAGATGTTGAGCAATGACAGACCATTTTTTAGCACCGTATTTTTCGACTAATTCAACAACTTTTCTATCCTCATCATCAGTCCATGGTCCTTTTGTCAAATTTGGATTTAATACTTTGGTCCAACGATGCAGACATTGAACCTCTGTCTTTCCAGTAAGATGTCCAGCAATAGCTTTCCAATTTTTACCTTCATGTGTTTCAACCGCAGTTTTAAGTATGTTGTCCTAAAGAATTATGAAATTGTATTATTATAACATAATAGTGCGTAGTAAATGATTTTTATTACCTCATTTTCAGTCCATTTAGCCTTTTCCATCTTTTTACGTGGACCTGATTCACCAAGTCCATCGACATCTAAGTCTGACATATCTGTACCACTGTCTTCATCTAATTGTGAATTGGATAACTCCAATGATGTCGCCATAATATCTGCAATATAATTCTATAAATAAACGTATAATAGTAATAAGCAAGTGTCTATATGATTAATACTACGAGAAATAAGTAGAACGATCCACTTGTACGGTCAAAACCACACCAACACAGTAGTTTCCGTACCTCAATCGCGATTCAATCCTTTGGTTAGTACAACCAGTCCGATCAACTGCCACCTAGCACAGAACCGCTCAGTGACGCCTTCGACTGCGACGAGATTCAGCACTTGCAGCTGCAACTCGATTTTAAAATTTGAACAAATTAAATTTCAAAAAAATTTTAGACCGGGGTTAGGGTTCCGGGTTCAAAAATGAAATACTTCAATCAACAAAGACAAACATTAATGGCTATAGAAGTGTGACTAATGTGCTGCGAGCATTCTGATTGTAAATAAGACGATGAAAAAAATGAACCAAGAAATACGGCATTAAAATATTCCCACGCACTCAGCATTGTAACATAAAACTGTCATATTTTTAAGCACACTAAGATGAAATTACAAGGGGAAATAAGTGACCTTACAAATTGCAATAGAAATGGATATTTTTAACAATAGTTACAATAAATGACTTGTATATACGCACATATTAAGAGATTTTATAAAAATTTCTTCTATAAATTTTCATTCTTGTCGACGACAGCATCTGTTGTTGGTACCACTTTATTATTTTTGTCCGTTACATGAAGGTAAGCATTACTATGAATTATTATTTTCGTTTCCTTATCATTATCCAATGCATTTGCGATTGAAATTTCGATTCCGAATCCTGGAAGAGGTGTCAATATGTGTGCAATTGCTCTCAAAAGTGCAGAAATGGCACATATATAATAGCAATATATTCCTGGGCCTATCCAACTGGAAAATTCGGTTACTGTATCATTACCAGTGTATGCATCATTTAAATTAGAAATGCATTGAGTTTGAAAATCAATAAGTGATGCTGTCAAAACAATAAAAGTAACACCATCAGCAATCATCCCTATTAATTTTTGAATAACTACATCCCCAATTGGTCGCATGCGTACTTGGGCTCCATTAAAAGCAAGTAATAACCCTATACAATTTGTAATTGCCGAAACGTATACAGACGATGCAACCTTCTCACATGCACTACACGCATCAGCATAATTACCTTGACTACATTCGTCACTATTAAAATAAATGGTTTTAGACTTGCAAATATCGTTATAGACACCAGATTCCCACGCGCAATCAACATACACGAATGTTCTTAATCCAATAAATAGAGAAAAACTACCGTTAGCGTCAACTCCTTCTGCAGCAGCCCAATGTGTTTTTCTGACTATGTTTCCTAAAGGTGACAATGCAAAACATCCCCATGTCGTTAATATCATCGCAAATATTGTGAAAATAGATGCTACACCTAAAATAAATTTTCTTTTTCTATCAAAATATTTTAAACCAAATTCTCCGACATATTTCATACAACATTTATTGTTATTTATAAAAGATTCTTTACTTAATGGACATCCGGGTTTACCACGGCAACACGGTGGTATACCATCATCATCGTCTTTAAAGAATGATAACTTATCACTTATGACTTCAATCCATGGTCTTGGTTTACTAAAGGACTTCCAAGAAGCCTTTTCCATCAGAATAAACTGGTGCTAGCACACCACAATCACGCTAGATGCTGCAAACCACGTTGGTATTAACTTGGTTCCAACCAATACAAACAGGCTGTAATAAACGAACGGGAGTCGTTTTCCTCTGAAATTCCTCAAAATTTCCCGCCGGTACTAACATATAATTTCCACACCCATAATTGACTGTGACAATTTTCCATATTGCGGAGTGATTTGGGGTAAGTTAGGCTTTAGTTGGCACCTAAGCAAGCACAGGAACTTGTAGGCTTTGTTGTTGTTTCATAATCATAAAAAATCAAATCAATCTTCGCGGAGATTAGTACTGAACAATTTACAGCGATCATGGATGTTGAGAAGGGAGGTTTGATGGAGGAGGGTCAGTCAGAGACAACTCTTCCCTCTGAAAAAAATGCGCTTTTACACCATGTTGGTGGTTTTATACTGATACTAATTTATTTTCTGGTGAGCATGTACGCCTCGGTGATAGATAAGAATATATACTTCAAAGAAAATGATCCTAGACTATCATTTCCATTCAAAGATGATACCGTTACTGTAACAGAATTAATGGCATTAAGTACATTAATACCACTCGCGTTTATTTTCATCGGCATATTCGTCGTTTTACCTGTAGGAGGATTCAGTGATAAATTATTACGATTTAGGGTTGTTGGTGCATTTATCTTAGTAATCGGCTTGTTCCAAGCATTATTATTCAACGATGCTGTCACAAACAATGTAAAAGTGCTAGTTCTTCGTCCTAGACCAAACTTTTTTGCATATTGTAATTATAAAGGATATTATGATGCTCAATTATCAAATGATTATGCATCATACAATGCTATCACTAGTATTGATGCAATAGGAAATACTGCTGATTGTTTGAACAAAGATAATGTTGCTGACTCGATCTTGTCTTTTCCATCAGGACACACTTCATTGATCTTTTGTGGTATGATTTACGCCTCTATGATGATTAAATATATGATAAATTCGCGACATAAATTTTCTACGGTATCAATTGATGGTATTTTATTCTGCGGTCCGTTAGCTTTAGCTTCATGGGTTGGAATAACCAGAATACAAGATCATTATCACAATACAGATGATGTCATGATGGGAGGAATTATTGGATTATCCGTTGGTTATTATTCATTTAAACATGCCATTACATTATTTGAGACATACACGTACAGTAATAGAAAGACGAGCTAGAAGATATCGTTCGTAAATGGAACTATTTGATTAATATAATTGTACTTATTGATTTGTTTTTATACTTTTATAACCGGTTACATCATGGCACTGATTAATTGAAGATCGCCTGCTTGAATTGGATTACAACCTCGAGATTGTAAATAATCAACAATATTTTCTAATGCAACATCATCCTCGGTGATGGCTTTAACACACTTTACTTTAACAGTCCCCTTTTTAATTTCATCGTCACCAAACACTATCATATACGGTATTCCTCGCTCGAGCACATCATCTAATTGAGGTTTTAGTTTAGGACTTTCTTTGGATGAATATTCCGCGGAGATATTAGCTTTCCATAATAGATTCGCAATCTTCATTCGATGAGCAATCATGCCAGCACCGATAGATGCAATGTACACTTGGATGGTTGGTGATTGAAGAATATTTAATTCAGCCGCTCTTTTCTCAATGATGGTAAAAACTCTCTCCACACCAATAGACACACCAACGCATGGTGTTTGAATACCCGTGGAACTGAACATACCGACAAGATTATCATACCTGCCTCCAGCAGAAATGGATCCAACCTGTGATGTTCCATCTACTAGAACTATCTCGTAGATGACACCAGTGTAGTAATCTAAGCCTCTTGCCAAAGAAAGATCAAACGAAACATAATCTATGCTTCCCATAGCAGCTAGGTACTCAAACAATATCTTTAACTCGTTCATGGCAGCATTGGCACCAATATGATCGCCAAAAATCTTGTCATTCGTTAGTTTGGTCCATAAATCTTTAGGTTTACCAGAGTGTAAGACGTATGTACCGATACGATCAGCAATGTCAGCCGAAAGGCCTTTATCCTCTATCATCTCGCGTCTTACCTCTTCCCACGGTTCTTTATCCAATTTATCCACCGCAGAGCAAATAGGACGGAATTTTGACGCAGGAACACCGGATATCTCAAAAATGGCATCTAATAAACGACGATGATTTAATTTAACTAAAAATTTGCCAACAGGTAAATCGCTTAATATTTCAGTTGCAACTGTAATCACTTCAGCATCAGGAACCATAACGGAATATGTTCCAGCAATATCAAAGTCGCATTGATAAAACTCTCTGTATCTCCCTCGAGATAACTGTGGATTGTCACGTCGATAAACCTTGGCGATGTGATACCTTTTGATGTTGGTAATACCATTCATTGCTAAAAATCTGGCAAATGGTACTGTTAAATCATATCTCAGACTTAGTAAATCCCCGCCTTGATCTGCTAAATCGTATATTAATTTGGTATCCTCGCCGTATTTGCCTAATAATACCTCTCTTATTTCAAACACGGGAGTATCGATCTCTACACCACCGTGTCGTTTAAATACTCTTCGTATTGTTGCAAAGACTTGCTCGCGTATTCTCATTTGTTCAGGAGTAAAATCTCGGGCACCTTTTGCAATTCTTGGTTTACGTTCTTCGCCACCAGACTTTAATGCTTCTAATAACGTGAAACAATACTGACCAAAACCAGATTCGGTTATGTCGTTCAACCCTATTGAGGACAACGTATTCTTATTAATTTTATCTACTCCGCCGCATTTATTAGCGATGTAAGTTCTGACTTGGGATGTACCTGTGCCGTATACAATCGTAGTTGCACCACCTTTCTTGGCTTCTTTGGCTGCTGTTTTGGCTGCAGCTTTCTCCGCTTTAAGCTTTCTCTTCGCTTCTGCTTTGGCTTTTTGTTCAGGAGTCCAATTACTTTCATCTTGTTCTGGTTTAAATTTACGGTTTTCATCACCGCCATCTGCATTTTGCCCCTTTTTCTTACTGGCATTATCGTTTTCACTCACCTCTTTCTCAACACGCACTCGTGATTCAAGTTCAGTCAAACAGTTATTCGCTGTTACTAATTCAAGATTTAACGTATTTTGCAATTTTTCTACTAATTGGAATATTGTTACTGGGTCGTTAAGTCCAAGGTTAGATATGTTGCTGATACTATAAGTAGCATCTAAGCTTGATATTCTAGTCATAGACGCGGAGAACAAAACGTACATAGACGATGCAATGTTATTGATAATAATTCTGGAAGGTGTAGCATCAAAACCCAAAGTGGTAATATTATTTTCATTTCTTGAACCATTTTCGCTACTATTTATTTCCAATTCTAATGCTTTTATTGCCGATGATATTGCATCCTTGGCAGGTCCGTGAATCTGAGGAATATTATGGAATGCTAGGGACGCTAATTTATTTGATTCATTGATTTCTTTAGAGCAAGTATTTACCCGTTTAGACGATTGTAGTAACAACCTAAAATTATTGGCTGTATTTATCAAACTTCTATGAGGTCTAGCAATATCATAGTTAGTATAGTCAAATGGTTCCATGCATACACCATATGCTTCACAAGACAATGAAGCTACAACATCAACCATTTGTGCTAAATTGTAGGCATATGATGCAATTAAACACGATGCCCCAGTAACGTAGAATTGACCAGCTACCAAAGTTGCAACTTCCGATTCGCTTAATGATATAGGAATAATATCATTTTCATTTAAAGCATCTTGTATTGGAACGACTTTATCGTTGTAGTTACAAAAAGCGAATGATGCCCCCATTATAATAGCTACCAATTGCTTTCCAGCTTTATTCTCATCAGTGAATAAAGGTGTAATTCCAGCGTTTAAAATGTCAACAAGATACTTGATTACAACTCCTCTCACAGCGTGACTTTTCAATAAAGAAATTATTCTGGCGAAGACAGCAGCTTTGCATATACTGATAGGAACAGATGAATATTCATTATTAGCAGCAGATTCAAAATTCTCGATTTTAACCCCTCCCGGAGCCAATTCATCTTCATTTATTTCAGCATCCAATATAATTTTTGCAGAATTCAATGCAACCATCGCTACTTCATTAATACTCGCCAGTTTTCCGACAGCTCCCACGTGAATAACAACATCATCCCTCGCAGCACTAGTTGCCGTGTCCGAGGCTAAGTCGAAGACCGAGTATTTGGTGCGCGTCAGCTGCAACGACATGGTCAATGATGAGGTGGATGGCGAAAACTTTGTGGCAGCTGAAAATACTAAACCGGTACCTTAAGTATATTTCGAAAGAAAGCTGAGAAAGATTTATGCGAAACAATATCAAGATTATCAAGTTGTTACATAGTCATAGGTATTCCAATTATAAATCAACATTTGTGTTGGATTGTAAGTTATACATTGACCGTGAATAGGTTATTATTCTTGTTGATTATTACATCTAATTACGCGATTCTTAGCCTATAAATAAGATTAGTGAGTGGTTGATTGCCGCTGCGCGAATCCCGCTCGTATATCTTTGATTATCGAGATGCTGATTGAAAATCAGCCACTGTCATCAAACCGGAACCCGCGTACCAATCGAAAACTATATGGAATTAGAGTCTCTTAAAGAGAGGCAGTTAAATAACTCTATATTCGCAGTAGCAGCCACGGCATCTTTGAGCAAATAAGTCCGCAGAAAATAGTGGTCGTGAAAATGTCTGCAAATGGAAATGTGAAAACAATTACTTCGACGGAAAATGAGGAAATAAAGGAGTTAATTGAAGCGAAAGAAAAAGTAGTAATTTTGCGTCTTAAAGAAAAGCCATCTGTGAAATGGACAGAAGATACATTAGATAATGAGCACCTGGGGAAAAAATCTAGCAAAAGATGTTGCATCTATCATAAAAACAAGAAATTTGCTGAAAGTGATAGTGATGAAAGTGATTCAGATACAGAAATCGCAAAATCAGAATCCAAAGAGGGCAAAACTCCAAATTATTTACGTCATCATGGTTAGAATTTTTGTACCACGCATATTTTTGAGTTACGTGTTTCTGCAAAACAATTAATCGAAATGGTTGTACTTACATTGAATAGTCATAATAACTGTTACTCATACTTTTTAACATGGACATTAGATATTGCGTTCTGCATCGATTGGGTATGAAAATTTTGCCACTGATGAATGAAATGAACTAAAATGCAATCCTATAATCATCATTAGCTGATTAACAGCTTACAATTTTAGGAGAATATATGTAAATAAAATTCATAATATCACCAAATAAATTGCGCTTCCCTGTTATAATCTCTTTCTTTTCCTCTCATCATTTTCGTCTAAGTTCGCTTAAACAATTAAGTTAAATTAAGTTAATAAACTTAAAGGTTAGGATCCTAA
>JACCDO012364332.1_pt1 | contig 10348 bp, 14 predicted proteins | sample 7446101 | NCBI WGS metagenome assembly JACCDO01 (sample SAMN15323440, study PRJNA562643) | freshwater metagenome | isolation source: river surface water | place: USA:Blue River Watershed | collected 2017-08-16
CAAATATTTTCACATATTTTTCTAAGGGTAATTTAGCTTTAAGTGTAATTATGACTACAAATTCAACATTGTGGGCCATCATAATGACACCTTTGTCTTTGTTTATTTATCTTGGTTTACTTTTACCGGATGGTGGTATTGCACAACAAATTCCACCTAGAAATATTATTGTTACTTTAATTATTTTATTAATTCCAGTTGTCTTAGGAATGTTAATTAGAAAATACAGTGCAAATATTGGAGCAGTACTCGAACTTTTTGGTGGCTTATTCGGAGTGTTCTTTATTTTGTTCCTACTTTCTACTTGGGTGCCAAGAAATTGGGGACTTCTATCTTCAACTCCTTGGCAAACTTACGTTGTAGCCATTGGACTAGGATTATTTGGAATTGTTATCGCCTATCTTTTAACTCGAGGTTTCAAGATGCATCCAATGAATGCTAGAACTATTGCTTTAGAAACTGGAATTCAAAATGGACCTCTTGGTATTGCGATTGTGTTGTTAAATTTCAGTGGAGATCCAAGAATTGGTTTGGTGTTGATTGTTCCAGCGCTATATTCACTCTTTATTGTCTTAATCTCAACTGCTGTGACAATTTGGTTTAGAAGAGCAAACTTAGCTGAAGAGCAAAAGATTCCAAGTCTTCTTTAATTCAAATATTTTAAAGAGATATATTTAAATAGATGATTAAAAAAATAATTCTGCTTGCCTCTTTAACTTTGTTGCTAAGTTCTTGTTCTTCACCAAGTGAAAATCGTGGTGCGTTTCTTGAAAGTAATGCCACAAATTATTTAACCCCAAAGTGTCCTACTTCAGATTTAGAAACAAAAAATGCAAAAGGTGTAATAGCTGCAGCAGTTTTAGAATGTTTAGGACATGATGAATTAGTAAATTTGGCAGGCATAAATAGTGATAAACCTTTAGTTATCAGTTTTTGGGCTTCATGGTGCACTATTTGTGCAGATGATGCTATTGCGTTTAATGCAGCATATAAAAAGTTAAATGGAAAGATAAATTTTCTAGGTATTGCATATCAAGATAATGAGAAAGATTCTTTACAAGCTTCATACAAATGGCAATTACCCTTTGCAAGTGTGCAAGACCCACGAAGTTTACTGAGAGAGTTTTATGGAATTACTGGTTTACCAATTACTTTATTAGTCGATAAAAATGGCAAATTAATTGAAAGAATAAACGGCCCAATTGGTCAACCCCAGGAATTTATAAATCGTTTAAATGAAAAATTAATTTCTTACTAACTACCAGCGCATCTTTACTTTATTACAGTTTGCATGAAGTTGATCATCTAAAGCAACAATTTGTCCATTTAAGCCAGCTCTAACATCAACTTGATCTTGCGGAAAATAAGTAGCAGCTCTTGCAGCATAAAGATTAGACATTTGTTGCATCAAATCTTTGCAAACTCCGTAAGATGCATTTGCATACTTTTTAATTTTTTCAGCTGCTGCATATTCTTTTCCAGCCATACTTTCAGCAGAAATTTTTCCCAAAACTCTATAGTTATGCTCATTTATGAAATGTTGATTGTCGGTAATAGCAAAATTTCTTAATTGTTTTGTATTAGCAGTTTTTGCACATTTGCTTGTTTCAGATTTACATTTTGCTTTAGGTAAATATGCAAAACTTGGAGAAGAGAATACGAATAAAAGTAAAAAAGATGTAATTGTTACAGAAGTTTTCTTTTTCATTTTCTCTTTCTATCTTAAATTTTTAGGGCCATTTCGCAATGTAACTCGCGAAATGGCCCTAAAGCTTTTTAGCCAAACAATTACTTAACTAATTAATTACCAGCTAAGTGGATTGAATGGTGATGGTGCAGGAGTTTCTGCTGCTGGTGCAGCTGGTGCTGCAGCCTTTGGAGCAGATTTCTTAGAAGATTTCTTTTTTGAAGCCTTCTTCTTTGTAGCTTTTTTCTTTGAAGATTTCTTTGCAGATTTCTTCTTAGCTACCTTCTTCTTGGTAACTTTTTTCTTTGAAGATTTCTTTGCAGATTTCTTCTTTGCTACTTTCTTTTTTGCTACCTTGCGTTTAGCACTCTTTTTTGGAGCGCTTTTCTTTGACTTCTTACGTGCTGCCACTATTCCTCCGTACGGGGTGGAAATTACTGCATTTATTCTCGCACTATATAGATCCATAAATACAGCCAGACCCTAGTTTTTTTCTGGGCAAATCTGCACCTTCAACCCACAATTTTGTGCGTAATTTCAAGGCTAGAAAGCAAGGCCTACAAAAACGTGTTACCTTGAAAATAGGAGGAAATAAAAAGACCTCTGAAAAAGCAGTTCTTCTAAAGGAGACAAAGAAAAAAGATGGAATCTAGAAATCCAGTTATACGTCGTTATGCCGACTTTCAACAACCTGGATCTGTTTTAAATAACAGAGGTGGCAACGACAGTTCAATTCTTACTTCAACGCCAGTTGAACAAACACAAGAAAGAACTTTTCCTGGTGTAACACCAGCTAAGCCTGGCGAAAGAGTTGTAACTATGGATGACGTAGTTATGAAATCTTTTGTCATGTTAGGACTTTTACTTGTTGGTGCATTTGTTGGTTGGAATGCTCCAGGATTAGCAATCATGGCTGCAATTGCAGGCCTTGTTCTTGGTTTAGTAAACACATTTAAGAAAAATGTTTCACCAGCTCTAGTTATTGCTTACGCATTAATGCAAGGAGTATTTGTTGGTGGAATTTCTTACATCTATCAAAACTTGATTGTTGCTGATGGATCAAACATCGTTGGTAACACAATCATGAGCACCATCGTTGCTTTTGGCACAATGTTGTTCTTATTTAGATCAGGAATCATCAAAGTTGATGCGAAATTTACTCGCATGATGATGGTGGCAATGATTTCTTACTTAGTAATCGCTGTGATTTCATTAATCGCTGCATTCATGGGAGTTGGAAATGGATGGGGCTTTTATGGCGTTGGTGGAATTGGAATCTTGCTTGCACTATTTGGTGTAGGTCTTGCCACATTTTCATTAATGCTTGATTTCCAAGCAATTCGTTCAGCAATCACTATGAATTTGCCTGAAAAAGAATCTTGGAGATTAGCTTTTGGATTAACCGTAACTTTAGTTTGGTTATATCTAGAAATGCTACGTCTTTTTGCAATCATTGCAGGAAGAAGAGAATAACAAAAAATAATTATATTAAAGGGGCCAAGAAATTGGCCCCTTTAATTTTTTAAACCATACTTGGGAAAAAAACTCCAGTTCTTGCATGGCAATCGTAACCATTGGGATTTTTCTTTAAATACTTTTGATGGTAATCCTCTGCTTCAAAATATTCATGATCTTTACTTGGGATAATTTGAGTAGTTATTGAACCAAAGCCTTCTTTTTTAATAGCTTCTTCATATATATTTTTAGTAGTTTCAGCTTCTTGTTTTTGTGATTCATTTTCATAAAAAATCACACTGCGATATTGAGAGCCAATGTCGTTTCCTTGACGATTTCCTTGAGTTGGATCATGAATTGTCCAAAACATTTCTAATAGTTGACGATAGGAAACTTTAGATGGATCAAAAATTACTTTTACAGCTTCTGCATGATTTGTAGTTCCTGTGCAAACTAATTCATAACTTGGATTTTTTACATTTCCGCCCATATAGCCAACACTTGTTTCTAACACTCCTTCTGTTTGCCAAAATCTTCTTTCAGCACCCCAAAAGCAACCTAATGCAAAATAAGCAGTTTCTTTCACTTTCAAATCTCCTAACACTTACTCTCTATTGTGCTTTAAAAAATAGATTTGCGCCAATTATTTATTTGTTTTTGGTTTTGTCTCAGGCATGATACTTGAGAAAAATACTGCTAATAAAGAAATTGCAGCTCCTGTTAAAAATGCAGCAGCAAATCCAAGGGAATCAACTAAACTTCCAGCAACAATTGGTCCAATAATGGAACCAAAATCACTTGTCATTTGAAATGCAGCAACTACTGGTCCACTTTGTTTTCCACCAGTTACATCGCCTACCACTGCAGCAGGTGCAGATCCCATAAAAGCAGCACCAATTCCTGCAATTGCCATTGAAGCTAAAAATCCTAAAGGTGTTTCAAAAATTACTAAAACTAAAACAGAAACAAATAAAGTACTTGTTCCAAAAATCATAGATGGTTTCCTACCATTTAAATCTGTTGCTTTTCCAGCAAAAGATAGAAATGCAGCTTGGGTAATACTTGTTGCTAGAAATCCTAAACCAATTAATGAAGGACTTGATTGTAATTCTTCAACCACAAATATTGGAATAATTGAAGATCTAATTCCAAATGAAACAAAACCAGTAGCAAGATTAACTGATAAAGCAGCAGCATAAGCTCTATTCTTTACAGCATTTACAAATAGTTTTAATTGATTCAAAACTTTAGATTTTTCTTTTTGTTGACCATCTTTTTTCTCATGTTTATTTAAGAAAAACGCAGATGCAGCTGCTGCAAATAAAAGAGTAAAAGAGTAAACAAAAAATGGTGCGCGTAAAGATATTGCAATAACAATGCCGCCAACTGCTGGACCTGCTAATCCACCAATTAGAAATCCACCTTGAAAGGCAGCAGCTGCTCTTCCTCTTTGATCAGCTGACACAATGCGCAATAAAAGTGAAAAAGATGCCACCGAAAACATGGTGCTTCCTAAACCACCTGCACCTCGAAGAACGAGTAAGTGCACAAAATCATTTGCAAGACCTGCAAAAAAACTTGATAAAGAAACTATTAATAATCCAATTGTTAAAACATTTCTTTCTCCAAATTTGTTAACCCAATAACCCGCAAGAGGTGCGGAGGCAAATCTCATAAGAGCAAAAACTGAAACCACAGAACTAGCCGCAAAAGCTGTCACGCCAAAGGATTTAGCAAAAACTGGAATTGCTGGTGCAACTATCCCAAAACCGATTGCGACAAAAAAAGCTATTAAAGCAATGATTGCTACTTCGTTAGGAAGTCCTCGAAGCCAAGGGTTATGTCTAATTTTTCTTGCTAAGCCATGAAATAAAGTCACAATGGACTAAAGCCTAGGGCTTAGGTGGTTTAAACTAAATCAGATAGTCACTTTAAAGATTTGAAATCTTTTGAAATGGAGAGAAAAATGTCAGAAAAACATTTAGTCTCTCTTTCTGACATCGAACAAGCTGCAAAGCGTTTAACAGGAATTATTAGACCAACTGTCATGGTTCATGCTGGTTGGCTTGAAAGACAAATCAATCAACCTGTTTATTTAAAACCAGAAAATCTTCAACGTGCAGGTTCTTTCAAAATACGTGGCGCATATAACTTGATGTCACAACTTTCTGAAGCTGATAAGAAAAAAGGTGTGGTTGCAGCAAGTGCTGGAAATCATGCCCAAGGTGTAGCTTTAGCTGCTCAACTTTTGGGAATCAAATCAAAAGTTTATATGCCAGTTTCAGCTTCAATTCCAAAAGTTTTAGCCACTAAAGGATATGGCGCAGAAGTTAAATTTGCTGGAGACACAATTGATGTTTCAATTGCAGAAGCGAGAAAAGATAGTGAACAAACTGGTTCTATTTTTATTTCCCCTTTTGATCATCCTCATATTGTGGCAGGACAAGGAACTGTTGGTTTAGAAATAATTGAACAATTACCTGAAGTGAAAACTGTTTTAGTTTGTACAGGTGGTGGAGGTTTAATTGCTGGATCTGCACTAGCAATAAAACAAAGAAATCCAAAAGTAAAAGTTATTGGAGTACAAGCAGAAAATGCTGCAGCTTATCCTCAATCTTTAAAAGAAGGAAAACCTGTTGCTTTAAAAACTATGAACACCATGGCAGATGGTATTGCTGTAGGAAAACCAGGTGATGTTCCATTTGCAATCATTAAAGATTATGTCGATGAAATCATCACAGTTTCTGAAAATGAATTATCAATTGGCCTTCTTCAAACTTTAGAAAGAGGAAAGCTTTTGGTTGAACCTGGAGGCGCTGCAGCAGTGGCCGCATTTATTGCAAATCCAAAAGCATTTGAAGGCCCAGTTGCAATTGTTTTATCAGGTGGAAATATTGATCCACTTTTATTGGAAAGAATTATGCAAACTGGCCTTGCAGCCGCAGGACGATATTTAACTGTTCGAATCAGAATTAAAGATAAACCTGGTTCTTTAGCAAAATTATTATCAGAAATCGGTTCACTAGGAGCAAATATTTTAGATGTTTTCCATTTGAGAACAGATCCAATGCTTGCTTTAGATGAAGTTGCGGTAAACATCACAATGGAAACTAGAGGCCAAGAGCATGAAACAGAAGTTTTGCAAAGAATCAAAGCCTTGGGCCACGAAGCACAAGTTCAGTAATACAACTAAGATTAAATTAAATCATTTTTCAGGAGAATTAATTGAGTATTGCTATTGAAGCAAATAATTTAGTCAAACATTATGGCGAAGTGAAAGCTTTAGATGGATTAAGTTTAAAAGTTGAACAAGGAAGTGTTTTTGGTTTACTTGGACCAAACGGGGCAGGAAAAACCACCACAGTAAGAGTTTTAACAACACTTTTAACACCAGATTCTGGATCAGCTTTTGTTTCTGGAGTGGATGTAATAAATGATCCAGTTCATGCCAGAGAAATCATGGGTTTATCAGGACAAAATGCGACAGTTGATGAAAATTTAACAGGTGTTGAAAATTTGATCATGCTTGGAAGATTATTTAGATTACCTCGTAAAGAAGCAAATGAAAAAGCTATTGAATTATTAGAAAGATTCAATTTAACTGATGCCTCAAAAAGAATAGTTAAAACTTATTCAGGTGGAATGCGCAGAAGGCTTGATTTAGCTGCATCTTTGATTGCAAATCCAAATATTTTATTTTTAGATGAACCAACCACTGGATTAGATCCAAGATCACGCATAATGATGTGGGATGTAATCAAAGGATTAGTTTCCTCTGGAACCACAGTCTTATTAACCACTCAATATTTAGAAGAAGCAGATCAATTAGCAGACAAAATTGCTGTGATTGATAAAGGAAAAGTTATTGCTCAAGGAACTGCTGATGAATTAAAAACCCAAGTTGGGGGAGAAAGAATTGATGTCGTGGTTGATGAAACCAAAGCACAACTTGCAGCAGATGCACTAAAAAATATTGCCTCAGGACCTGTAGTTATAGAAGGAGAGCATGTTCAAGCACCAGTTACAGGTGGTGGAGTCAAAGTTGTTGATGCAGTTCGCGCTTTAGATGCAGCCTCAATTGCTATTAAAGAAATTCAATTAAGAAGACCAACCCTTGATGATGTGTTTTTAACTTTAACTGGACATCATGCTGAGGAAGTAAAAGTTGAAGAAGAATTAGTTGATGCAAAAAGAGGTAGAAGATAAATGAGTTCTCGTTCAGTAACTGAAAATTATGCAAGAAAACATGGCAAAATCTATTGGCTATTTCACGATAGTTTTGTAATTACCTGGAGAAATTTATTAAGGTTTAGAAGAAATCCAGAAGTTTTATTTTTTGATGTAGTTCAACCAATTATTTTTATATTATTATTTGCATTCGTTTTCGGTGGAGCAATTGATGTTGGCGATGGAAATTATCGTTCATTTTTAATACCAGGAATATTTGTGCAAACCATTGCATTTGCAGGAGCTTCAGCTGCAATTGGTTTAAATGCGGATATGAATTCAGGAATCATTGACAGATTTAAATCATTGCCAATGAACACATTAGGTGTTTTACTTGGACAAAACTTTGCAGATCTTGCAAGAAGTGTTATCACGTTGTTTATCATGTCTTTAACTGGTCTTGCCATTGGTTGGAGAATCAGTGGTGGATTTGTAAATGCAGTTTATGCATATTTATTACTTTTATTCTTTTGTTTTGCAATGGCTTGGATTGGTGCCACAATTGGTTTATCAGTTTCTTCACCTCAAGTTGCAAGCACTGCAGGATTTGCTTGGTTATTCCCGTTAACGTTTTTATCTAATGCGTTTGTTCCTTCAGAAACATTGCCATCATGGTTAAGAGTTTTTGCTGAATGGAATCCAATTACTTCCATAGTTGCTGCTGAAAGATATTTATTTGGCTACCCAGTGCCAGTTGCACCAGATGCTCCATTTTCTTTGCAACATCCGATATTGACCACCATTATTTGGTTGGTGTTAATTACTGCAGTATTTATGCCACTTGCTGGAAGAAAATTTAGAAAAGCAACTTCTCGTTAATTTGAGTAAGTTTCAACTTTAGTAATTTTAATTTTTACTTCTTTGCCATTAGGTAATGCAAATGATGTTTCATCACCTTGTTTTTTACCTAACACAGCTTTTCCTAAGGGTGAATCTGGTGAATAGACATCCATAGTTGAATGTTGCGCTTCTTCTCTAGAAACTAACCAAAACTTTTCAGTATCGCCATCTGAAAATTCAACGCTTACAACATGTCCAATTGCAATATTTCCAGTTTCACTTGGTGGTGTTCCAATTTGAGCGTTTTCTAACATTTGTTTTAATTGTCTAATTCTTGCTTCGTTTTTTCCTTGTTCTTCTCTAGCAGCGTGATAGCCACCGTTTTCTTTCAAATCTCCTTCTTCACGAGCAAGTTCAATTCTTTTAGTTATTTCTGAACGCAAAGCGCCAGAGCGTTCATTTAATTCATTAGTTAAACGATCAAATGATTCTTGGGTCAACCACACGTTTGAATTATTCATAAGTTCTAATAATACTTATTGGCCTGAATTTATTGCTGGGGGATCTTGTTTAGGAATTTCTACACCAGGAATAAATTGAGAAGCCTTAAAAAGAGTTGATTCTTTTTCATCATCACAATTTATAACTTCCACACTAAATGCTTCTTCATAAGTTTTTAAGTTGTAATTAATCTGCTTGTAGTTTTTACCATCTTGGGGTATTTCTAATATCGCATATCCCACATCTGTCATATTTTCATTTTGGGCTCTTAACAAACACCAGACATCAAGATTTTCATTTCTTCTAACTTCAAAAATGACTTCCACATTATTTTTATCTTTTATTTTCCAAGCTAATAATTTGTCATAAATTGGTGGATTTATTACTCTGTTTATCCCTACTGCTACAAATGATCCAATTATGAAAATAAAAACAATACCTATGAAATAAAGAAACCAAGGCTTACCTGGTTTGGGATAGCGTTCTTGAATGTGAGAAGGCCACTGATCTCGATTTGTTAGCAAAGTTTGTTCCTCATAAGATTTAAGTTGTCTTAAATTGACAATACTGCCTCGAATTAAAGGATATTAAAGTTGCAAGGTTTACGCCTGTTATTTGTCCATGCTCATCCTGATGATGAAGCAAGTAAGGGCGCTGCAACTGTTGGAAAGTATGTAGATGAAGGTGTTCAAGTCATGATTGCCACTTGCACAGGTGGTGAAAGAGGAGATGTTTTAAATCCAAAACTTAAATCTAGTGAAGTGGCAGAAAAGTTAGCTCAAATTAGAAAAGAAGAAATGGCAAAGTCCATAGAAATTTTGGGAGCAAAGCATTCTTGGCTTGGATTTATTGATTCTGGTTATCCAGAAGGAGATCCAAAGCCGCCACTTCCTGAAGGTTGCTTTGCAGAAATTCCTATTAAAGATGCAAGTCGACCACTAATTAAATTAATCAGAGAATTTAAACCACAAGTAGTTGTTACTTATGATGAAAATGGAGGATATCCTCATCCAGATCACATAAGAACACATGAAATCACTATGTTTGCTTATGAAAATGCTTCAAAATTAAATTATGAACCTGAACTTGGTTTTCCTTGGCAAATAAAGAAAGTTTATTACCAAATGGGTTTTAATTTTGGACAAATGAATGCAATCGATAACGCCTTTAAAGAATTAGGTAAAACCAATCCATATGCCGATTGGATGATAGATATGAAAGATGACACAGATTTAGTCACCACAAAAATTGAGTGCAGTAAATATTTTGACAAAAGAGATTTGGCATTAAAAGCACATGCTACTCAAGTAGATCCAGATGGTGATTGGTTTGCATTACCGACAGAAATTCAAAAAAAGATTTGGCCCACCGAGGACTATCAATTAGCTGTGACAAGAATTCCTTTTAAAACACCTGAAACTGATTTATTTGAGGGATTACGATAGATTTCAATCATGTTAACTAACTTAGTTTTGTTACTTGCAGAAACTCCAGAAATTGATCCAGATCGAGTAAGACCTGGGGTTTTAGGTCTTTTAACATTTGGATTATTAGCAATTGCGGTTGCAACAATTTCGTATTTCTTGATAAGAAGTTTAAAGAAAACAGATCAGACCTACAAAAAATAACTAAAGACGATTCAGTCCTTTGTGGGCTTCTCTTTTTGAAATAATCGACATCGAAGGATTTTTTTTCAAA
>JACCDO010755834.1_pt1 | contig 10347 bp, 8 predicted proteins | sample 7446101 | NCBI WGS metagenome assembly JACCDO01 (sample SAMN15323440, study PRJNA562643) | freshwater metagenome | isolation source: river surface water | place: USA:Blue River Watershed | collected 2017-08-16
ACCTTTATCATCACGAATCATCATTTAGCCTAACCTATAGGGATTCCGGGGATTAGGAGAAAAGATATAGGATTGTATTTTAAACGACTCTCCTGTTCTGCTGTTAGTTAAAACAGTCAATAAATATCGTAAGAGACATATAATCACGGTTATATTAATCATGAGTATATTTTATATCATTGTTATGTAGCATAGAGGATTTACTAATGCTTTATAACTACAAGTATTTGTTATTATTACTCTATTTTGTCTCTAGCAATTAATGATTTCTCTAACCCTTCCAGGCCTAATTCTAATAGTAGCTGTTAAAAAATCCGGGTCCATCGATAGTCTCAACTGACACGGAATTAACCATTTCTGTACAAATGTTGGAGGAAATAAGTGATTCCAACGCACGAAGACGTCGTAAAACACTCAGTAGCAACGAAATCAACAATTTTTTATCGTCATTAGCATCTAGTGATAGTGAAAATGTACCACCTAATATTACCGTTGCTGAAACCAATGATAAGGAGAAATTGAGTGAATTAAATGTTACAAAAGTAGATATAAATGATAATATGCCACCGAATGATGTAGTTAGCGAGCCTACAGCAGAGGAATTGATAAGGATGTTTTGTAAAATAAGTTATAAAAGGATTAATGAACAAAATGATTATAAAATGTTATGTGATATTGGTAGAAAAATTGTAGAAACAACAAAATATAAGTTATTACCGAGTCGTTCCATATACCCTAAATTGTTTCCACATCCGATAACATCTATTGAAGGTAAGCGTGCATTATTACTTAGTTTAACACCAATGTTAACTGAAGGAGAAGGACAACGACAAGTAGATGTTAGTAATTGTGAATCATTTACTAGATGTAAATGCGAAAAAAGTAGAAAAATTAATTCATCCTATGAATATGTGGATATTGATACTAACGCATCAGTATCATCTGATAAATATGAGGAAAGATACTTAAATTATATTTATCGAAATAAAGTTAAACATATTCCTCCAAAACCAACGAATATGTTAACTACCGAAACAATCAACTCAAACGAGACGAATAATGAAGAAATAAAGTTGAATGAATACTTTCAAGCCACAATTATGACAGATGAAAGTAATAAAAATGAAATAAATGAATTAATCATGGACATTGTGTCACCTATGAATAACATAAATAATAATAAATTAAGAAGACATACTTTGTCCCCAGCATCAGCTCGGGCGCATATGTATGATGCAATAGAAGCAGATGAAGACTGTACAAAACTTACAAATTCTAATGATGATATTGTAGTTGCTGAATTAGGAAGAGAATTAGATGATATACTTGCTAATATGGATGATACGCCAATAGCTTGTGAAAGTGACATTAATTATTTAGTCGATTCGATAAATAATGACAATGTAAATGATATCCAAGTTGTTGTATCAGAAGAAAATGTAATTTATACTGATGAAAACATAGTTGATTCTAATACTATAGTGAATGAGAACTACGAAGAAAATAATGATATTATCTCAGCTAATACGATAATTGAAGACACCATTATTGAAGATGTTGTTACCGAAGCTGTTATTATTGAAGATGTTATTATTGAAGAAGTCACTCACGCAAGTCCTAATATTTTTCCTGATTTAAAAAATGATGAGGAAATGGTGCAATCAGATCATAATGGGGTCAAAATTATTCCTGTTGATGATAATATCGATGCCATCAGACCTGTTGATGGATCATCACAATCGTGCAGAATGATAAGTGTAAATCAATTGGATATAACTGATGAAGTTGCTGAAAGTAAAGCCTATGCTAGATTATTCATTCGATTCGAACAAGCAAGATGGAAATATCAATGGGAATTAGTGTCCCACCAATGCATTAAAAAGGTTTATGAACTTAATAAATATTGTGTGTAAATATTTTTAATCTCGTTAAAATGTCATTGCAGTTAGGGTTTTAAGATGTTTCGCCACGATTCGCTCGAAAAGAACTTTAGTCATCACTTTGTTGCAAAATGGCTGAAGAAGATAGAGACAGATCGCGCTCTCGTTCCCGCGGAAGTGAAACGGAAGCACCTGCAGCTGAAGGTGCCCCAAATCATGAGAATTCAGACCTAAGAGTTTATGTAGGAAACCTTAAATTTGAAGTAAGTTATTTTATTTTATTTTTTGCAAATTGTTTAACATCTTCTGAATTTATCGTTTAATAGACTAATGACAATGATCTTAAAGAGCTTTTTTCAAAATATGGTGACGTTGTTAAGGCAGAAGTTGTTTGCTTTAGAGACAATCCAGGTAAAAGTAAAGGATTTGGTTTTGTCACATTTGCTACCGCCGAAAGTGCAGCTGATTCCGTGAAAGGTCTCAATGAAACTGAATTCCAAGGTAGAAGAATTAGAGTCGATCTAACGTCTAATAAAAAAGAGGGAGAAGGAAGAAAAAGATTTGAAGACAGACCTAGAAGAGGAGGTTTCGACGATAGGGGAAGAGGAGGATATGGTGATCGTAGAGGAGGTTATGATGATCGTAGAGGAGGATATGGTGATCGTAGAGGAGGATACGATGATCGTAGAGGAGGTTATGATGACAGAGGAAGAGGAGGATACGATGATCGCAGAGGAGGATATGATGATCGCAGAGGAGGATATGATGACCGTAGAGGAGGATACGATGATAGAGGCAGAGGAGGCTTCGCTCCTAGAGGCGGTAATAGAGCATGTTTCGATTTCCAGAAGGGAAATTGCAAATTTGGTTCATCTTGCAAGTTTTCTCATGAAGCTTCGTCTTCTTCAGGAGCTGATAATTACGATGCCGGTTATTCTAAATATTAATTTATTATAGTTAGTAGTTAAGCAATAATTTTTGAAAGTTTATTATTCGTAATGAGAAATTGAAAAATCATAGTGAAATAATTTTTTAATCGGACACTTTAGCTCTATTAGTATAAATTTCCACCACAAATGATCGCTTGTAGTTGGCGATACGCGAATCAACATTATATCCAAGTTGATTAGACGCTAGTAATGTTCGATTTCGATATTGAACATTATTATAATGAGTATGACCGTATGCCCAGACACGAAGATCGATATTTGTTAACAAATAATCCAGATTTGAACTGAAACCATGTTTAATATAATAATTGGGATGTGATGCATCATAATTGTACATTGGATTTGACGTTTCTGTAAGACTCGGAGTATGGTGGGTTAAAACACAAATTGGTAGCTTACCATTATTATTTTCAATATTATCTATTAACCATTTTTTATTCTTAAGAAATAATTCATGTGTCTTACTACTACCAACTATTGCACCTACTCTATTCTCGGTATAGATTACTTTGTAATCTCTCAAAAAGCCCTCAACTACACATTGACAATCAAAGTTAACCATTTCACTCCATAATGTTGTACCCAAGAATAATACACCATCAATTATTATTTTTTCACAATTCAAATATTTAAATTTCCCCTTAAATATGTCTTCAAAGCTATATATTACTTGATCTATGTCATCCATGCACATTATATTATCGCGGCTGTCCGAATTATAATATTCATGGTTACCAGAAATAAACAGTACATTTTGAAATGATTCACAACAGTATGTAAGAAATCTTAGAAGCCTATTTCTTTCATTCTCAACGGCAATTATTCCAATATCTCCAACCAAGCACAATATTGGTGCAATTGGTTCAACTAGTTCATTCCAATTAGAGTAATCTTCTGGAAGAAATTCAATATGCAAATCAGACGCGATTTGAATTCTAGTCAATAATGATTCTGTTTCTATTCCATCGCCAGCTATGAAGTGCGCTGCATTAGCATGTATTGCGCCTGTAATATCGTCGAAATCACTCATTTCATTCAAACCAAGTGATACCTATTAGAATTTTCCTTTTCTAAAAACCAAAAAAAAGGACCCCTGGTAAACTTTTCTAAAGAATTGCCGGTCATTACATACGATCAACGCAGACGATTTACATACTAACAGGAACAGTTTATATAATTTACTCAAATTTGCACATGATTTAATAATTGAATTGCAATAATTTCAAATTATGAATTACAATTAATACAACTTATCTATTTTCATTCATTACATTTACCGGGACATGATTTTGTTAAACGAACTCAATAATATATCATCAATTAGTAATTCGGTAGTCCGACGTGTTGCAGCGCTTATTACACTTCTCTTCTCAACTGCCTCAACTATATTGCTTATTGTATCCTGAAATAATTCAATGTCAGTTGTATGCTGCTGATCTTTATTTACTATTTCTGTATTGACGTTGATATTTTGTTTTTTATTACTATTAATGACAACCACCTGATCAACCACTTCCACCTTACTAGTTATAGGTGCATTGATACTAACATACTCCATCTCTGTATTATTTTCAATAATTTTAATCGTTACTGGTTCAGCAATAATATTTTCACGTGATTTATCATACTCCTTTTCCCAATCTTCCCAATCATCTTCGTAATAATCACCATTACTATTAATGTTATTATTATACGATTCAAACTGCTTCTCAATTAAGCTAACATCAACGTAATCATATTTCAATGAATTTAAATTATTAATTTCATTATAAACCTTAGACGTAGCATTATTATTATTTTTATCTCCTCTTCGTTGACCAGGACTACTACTTAAGCGGTCACCAATACCATTCCAATCATTATAATTAGTTTCTGTATCATTAAATGAAAATAGAGAATAGATAGAGGATTCGTCACTATCACTAATAGTTGAACATGGGGAATAAACCGAAGAATTGTCCATTGGGGTTGATTTGCGTTCTATTTTTTTATTTCTTATGGGTGGTAGCATTCTGGGCTTGTTGCTTCTACTGGATTTGCAATTATAGTCGTTACTTCGATATGATGAGCCATGATGACTATCACTGTCAATATTTACGGTTGAGGGAGGTGATTTTACTGACCTATTGCCGTAATATGATGGTTTAAAATTTAATATATCTTCTCTAAATTTAAATTCCATTTCTTTAGCATCGTATGGCACTTTGTCAACTGGTAAATCTTTAAATTCTTTACCACTTACTTTGATTTTATGTAATTTTTTCGGTATTTCATAAATGTCATTAGGATATTTTGCTGCAGGTGATATCATATAAGGGGAATACATTAATTCGCCAATCACAATTTCTAAGTGTGGGTGATTTAATTTTAATTTTGTTTTCTTGGATTTAGTAGTAGTGACTGAACTAAAAGACTCATTTGATGAAATGTTCTTTTTCTTTTTATTTACTGATTGAAATGGATCAACCGGTTTCAACTTCTCTCGCAGTAACTGGACTTCTTTTATCTTTTCTTCTATTTCTTTAAGCTTTTGCGCTGTAATATCTTTTTTCTTTCGCCTTTTTTTAATACCTTTACTTCTTTTCTTATCGTTATACATGACCATTGTATCTTTCACTCGATTTACCACGACATTGTCACTGATATCACTGCTCAAAGTTGTCTCGTCTTCGATTTCTTCATAGAACGAGACTGTATGACTCTTACTCATTTCATTAATTGGTCGTTTGAGTCTCAAATTTAGTTTGAGTATCAATCAAACTTTGAGAAAACGCTTTTGTTTTTGGCGATAGATAGTCGGTACCTATGCGATATAGGTATTAATGATGTGAGTTATTTACATAATATCATTACAACTAGTTGTCGTCGTTATCATCGTCGTCATCCTCTACTTCATCTAAGTTGTCGATTGATTGGTTGAAATTAAAATCTGGATCAACCATATCATCGTTAGTCTTTCTTTTCTTGCATTGAATCGTTGCATTATTATTATTTTGTTTTTTTACATCTAATGAAGCACGTTTTCTGAGATTAATAATATTACTGCTGCTTAATCCTTCATTGTCATCATCTTCTTTTGCCCATTCAATAACTAAATGTCGACCATATAAATGAGTAGTTTTTAATGATTCCATAGCATTAACAGCCTCTTGATTCGTAGAAAAATCAATAAATGCAAAGCCGCGATGTTCACCACCCATTTTCTTTGGTATTCTAACTCGTTTTACATTACCATAACTTGAAAATAATGTTTTTAATTCTGACGAAGTAGCCTGAAAAGCGACATTACGTACTACTAATTTATTGTTTTTACTATTATTGGCCGTAGTATTGCCATGACTAGCCTTGTTGGCGGTAGTTAATCGTTTCTCTGATTTTTTAGCTTCTAATGAATGATCGTGTAATACCGATGAATTTAATTTTAGCAATGCTTGCTGTGCATTAATGCTGTTATTGTACTCAATAAATCCATAACCCATGGACATGTTCCCTGTACCTTGCTTGCTATTAACGGGTATTGATATTTTTCTTATTCCTTTTATAATGTTTAATTTTTGTAAATGATTATATAAATCTTCCTCTGTTGTGACAAAATTTAAATTTTTAATATAAATGGTACCATATTCCTGATCATCCACGGTGTCGGTAACGGTATTCTTCACTGACGCAACATTATTGTTATTTATTTTCTCTTCGTTTGATTTTATATCTTTGATTACATTCAACGGAGCCCATTCGATGTATAGAGGAACGTGTTTGTATTTTCTGTAAGCTAAACCTTTAAATGCCGCTCTTGCTTCCGATGGTTCCTTATTGGAGTGAGTGAGTAAGTATGAATGAGTAAGTTATTGAAGATAATACCTTGTAATTAACTAATGCCATTGACTTACTTGGCGGGATTAAAAAAGATAAAATAGGACCATATTTCGTAAACATACTTTTTAATTCTTCTTCAACCAAATCGTGAGGCAAGTTCTTCACTAACAAACATGTAGTTGATCTTTTGATTGATTTATTCGTCGAGTTAATACTATCCAACGCTGTGATATCCACACCATGTGAAATAAAATATTCTTTATTTTCTTGTGCTATTTGTGCTTCGCCCATTGCTAAGCGAACAGCCATTTCCCCCGAGCCCTCGTTGATATCCATAATATCGCTACGTTCTACGCCATATTGATTAGCAATAGCATCTATAACAGTATCGGAACGAATATATGATGAATTCCAACCGTCTTTTACATTTAAATTTTTTTTACGATTTAACTCTTTTTTTAATTGAAAACTGCTTAGTTTACTGTTTTGAATGGTAGAATAATCAACTTCTCTCGGCTTTTTTGCAATTATTATATGTAATAATCGACCTTGAAAAGAGGTACCGTCTAGTACAGCTTTTGCTTGTAATGCGTGTTCAGGCAACATAAATTGTATAAACCCAAAACCTTTTCTATTTCTATCCGAGTCTAATGGCAAATGTACTTCGGTGATAGGGCCATATGCAGCAAAAAGTTCTTTTAACTCATCTTCAGTTACAGAAAATGGTATATTACGAATAAATAAACGTCCTGTATCATCCAACTCATCATTTTCATCGGTATATGCCTGATTGTCATTGTTTACCGCATCGGTTTCATTATTGTTTGTTTCATTCTCTTCAATTTCATTATCACTATCAGAAAAAGCTGAAACTTTTTTTGATTTTAAATAATCCAATGCTGATAATGAAGTTAAATTACTTTTACTTGCATTATTTTTACTATCATCACTATCGCTACTTTCAGTACTATCACTGCTACTATCATCATCAATGTCTTCAATGTTATTATTCGCATTATTCATATCAGTATTTAATGTGTCAGTAATATCTCCTTCATCATTAGCCCAAAATTTTGTATTTTTTCTAGGTTTCATTGCTTCTAAAAAATCAGCTTTTTCTTTCGCTTGTTTTATTTCTCTTGCTGTCATAGCAGATTTTTCCTGTACGGCATCTTTATTCTCATTTACTACAGCTTCATCCTTACTTGCTTTTTTTGCTTTTGCTGATTTATATGGATTTAATGGCGAATCTCCTATTTTTTTCGCTAATTCAACGATTACTCTGGCAGTACCCAAGAAAGTGTTATTAAAGTAATTGATAGCATCTAATGCTTGTTCATTTGTGCGATATCCAACAAATGCAAATTGACGCGATTTACCATCTTTTGTTTTAACTATTTTTACATCTGTTATCTCTCCTTTACTTGAAAATTGCTCTCTGATATTTCCTTCCTTCGTACTTTTGCTCAAACCTTTTATTATTATACGCGACATTTCACCACTTGGTTGACCCAAAACACGAAATATCACAGTGCTTGGTTGATATGATGAACAACTGGCGTCGCCAGTCTGGCGATAAACGTCACCGGTACTGTATAATCCACACCGTTCAATTTATGACAAGTATTGTTCACGAATGACGTATTAGTAAAACATATTCAAGTGATAATGATACAAAAAATTTATATTTTGATACGATTATAGGTTATATTTTATATTTACAAACATTATATTGCTATGTATTTTTTTCGCGACTAGAATTTAGTATCTGGGGCGATTGATGTGTTAGAAGTTAAACGCTTGATATCAAAAATACTATATCTTGGTTCAACTGTTATATTTTTACTTGCTTTCGTGTCGTCTATTTGTTGTGCAGCTGCTATTAGTTCTTTGGACAATTTATGAACAACACTATGTTCATGTAATTTAGTCTCTTTGCCATCTCTAACCAGCAGCATATACTCGGCGAGCTCTTTCAATGCCTGCTCCTTCTCTATTGGATAGTAAGGCGCTTCTATGATTGTTAGTAATCCTGATCGCTGCAGTAAAATATATATAATGGGCATGATAACTATTAGCATAAAGGGCAGCACTGCTTTGGCACCACCAGCTGCAATTCCAATCGAAGACAACAGTGCATAGCTACTGTATGGAAAGCACTTGAAATAGCTCTCTGTAATTTCTACTGGTGGATTATTCGCAAACTCGGAGAAATTAGAGGAAGTGAACGTATCTGTGCACGAGCCAGTATTCAGCTGATGGTAATACTGAGTCACCAATGGATGCTGATCGTCGCTGTATGCATTGACCAAGAATATTGCACATCCATTATCACAAAAATCAAAATGAGCTGATTTGACATATTCACCTCCTCTTTGACTGAGTGCATTCGATGCATTCCAGGCTAATCGGGATAAATCCGACGCGGAATACTAGGAAGAGTGAATGAATGAATGAATGAATGAATGAATGAGTGAGTGAGTGAGTACCTTCAATGCGAGATCTAATATCTTCGTTCCGGCAATATCATCATTTGTCCAGGAGGTTCCCTGGTTCGCTTCCGTTGGGAAATATATAAACGACACCAATAAATCAAGATTATTGCAATACGAATCATCATCAATTGGACATGCACATCGCTTCGCATCAGGCGAAGAATCATAATAACCCCAAGAATTAAACACCGGGATCGCCAAATACTTCCCTAATGTAAGAAAACAAAAAGAAGTAAACGGATTACTACTTGAGGTTGTATCAGTAACACTATAGTTGGTCATGCAATAAACACGATCCATCAACACAAATCGATCATCAAAGTACAGATTAAATGTATAGTTAACACCGCGGTAGTGCACGTAGGTATCGTCAAAAGAAGGGGACAACTGGTAAACGCCTAGAATTCCTAAATTTGTTGCAGTAGCAACAGAATACGAGTTGAAATCCAACTGTATTGATAGTTTATCACCATCATAATTGGCATCATAATTAAATTGTGAGGGCGTCGAGATATAGTCACATGGTGTTTGCTCGTAATCACTCACAGTCCACTGCATCTCAAGCTTGCCGTTGTATGTATAATATCGATGAGTAGGTTGCCAATAGGTTGAAGCAGAGATTGAGCAGTTCCTATATTCAGACGACCCTAATGCTATTAAAAACTTGTCCGTATAAAATATAGCAGCAGGGGAGCCAGTGAATGTGAGTACTTGATCATTACCATCCACCGTAATTGATTTCTTGTACGTGGCCCAATACAGTAGGTTCTCTGGTAGAGTTTGATTCAGCGCAATACTGCCAACAACAGATATATCTTGTGAGTATTCATTCATTAAATTTTCAAATGCGGCAGCAGTTGGGCTAAGCCTTGAAAATTGGAATTGATATTTACCATTGACTAATTTAAATTTAGTAGTTGACTCCCAGTAACCATCTTTGCTACCAATGTAACTTCCTGATATTGTTTTAATTACACTTTGACACCGTCCAGCTGTTGGATCCATAGAGATAAATGAAGAATTCATCATTCGAATATAACTAACATAAATAAACATGATAAATATCGTCAGTGCCAGAGATTGTGCCAAAAAACCAAATACATACAAGTAATATCGTGGTAAATTACACACTGCATCTTTTATTATTTCAGGAAGCGATTTTTCAAATATCAAATCGAATTTATCGTACAAGAAGCCTAGAATCCT
>JACCDO010255659.1_pt1 | contig 10345 bp, 10 predicted proteins | sample 7446101 | NCBI WGS metagenome assembly JACCDO01 (sample SAMN15323440, study PRJNA562643) | freshwater metagenome | isolation source: river surface water | place: USA:Blue River Watershed | collected 2017-08-16
GGCGAGCTGGTGTAGTAATCGAGCTCGGCTTCCTGAATGCGCTGGTTGAATGGGTCGTCTGAAAATTTGTGCAGTATGGATGTCATCCACCATGAGAAGCGTTCAGCCTTCCATATGCGACGCAGGCAGATTTCCGAATACTTCTGAACCAGATCCAGCCGGCCATGACGATAACGCTGGGTCAGAATGTGATAAAGCGTGTAGACATCGCTGGCCGCGAGGTTGAGACCCTTTGCACCCGTCGGCGGTACGATATGCGCTGCGTCACCGACCAGAAACAGGCGGCCGAACTGCATGGGCTCAGCCACAAAGCTGCGCAGCGGTGCGATGCTCTTTTCAATGGATGGGCCAGTGATCAGATCGCTGGCGGTGTCTGCGGGCAGTCGCGCGCGCAATTCATCCCAGAAGCGTTCATCCGACCATGCGTCGGTCGTGTCTTTCAGATCGCACTGCACGTAATAACGCGAGAGTGATTCCGAGCGCATGCTGCACAAGGCAAAGCCGCGTTCATGATTCGCATAAATCAGCTCGTGAGCAACGGGTGGCGTGCGGGACAATATGCCCAGCCAGCCAAATGGGTAGACACGCTCGAAAAGCCGTATCGCATCGCCGGGCACCGATTTGCGTGCGATACCGTGAAAGCCATCGCAACCGGCGATGTACTCGCATTCGATGGTGTGTAGTTGCCCATTTTTCTTGTAGGTGACCGAGGGCTGGTCGCCATAAAAATCATAAAGAGCCACTTCATCGGCTTCGTAGATGCTGAGACTGCCCGATGCTTCGCGGGCCGCCATCAGGTCTTTGGTGACTTCCGTCTGACCATAGACCATCACGGTTTTTCCACCCGTAAGCGCCTTGAGGTCGATGCGTTCAACCCGACCCAGGAAGGACAGCGCAAAGCCTTCGTGTACCTGACCCTCTCGGTCCATGCGCTCGCCTGCTTTGGCTTCCCTCAGCAGATTTTGCGTACCTTGCTCCAGCACACCGGCGCGTATGCGCGAGAGTACATACTCGGGGGACTTGGCCTCAATGATGATGTTGTCTATGCCTTGTAATTCCAGCAGGCGACCGAGAAGCAAGCCTGACGGCCCGGCACCGATGATGGCGACCTGAGTTTTCATGAATTTGTCTCCGGCAGCGTAAATGGCGCCACTCTTTTCAGACTTCATGATCCGCCTTGCCCTAGGGCAATGGAATAGACTTTCCCATGTATTGCTTGTACATTTCGAGGATTTTTAGAGAATCCCTGATTTTTCATGGCTGGCAAAAAGACCTCGCTTGCTCCGGTGCCTGTCTACCGTTTATATGGGGAGCAGGAGCCCCAACTCGCACCTGACCTGGTGCACTGCGAGTCCATTGCTTCGCGCAGTCGCTTGCACAATTGGGAGATTCAGCCGCACCGGCACCATGGCCTGTTCCAGATGCTGTGGCTGGCACGGGGCAAGGCCAGCGTAGAGCTCGATGGTCGTCTCGCGGATTTGTCGGGTGGGCAGGTGCTACTGCTGCCGCAGCACTGCGTGCATGGGTTCCGCTTTTCCCCGGATGCGGATGGCGAAGTCATTACCCTGGCGTATGCGTTTTTTCAGCGCCTGCAACCGGATCTGGGGCCAGCACTGCATGCGATGAATGCCCCGGTGGTCTGTACTCCAAAGTCCGGTGCCGATAGAAAGCGGATCGAGGCGACTTTTCATGCGTTACATGAGGCCTACGCAGGGCACGATGCGCATCGCGATTTGCTTATTGAAGCGCAGCTGGTATTGCTGCTGGTCTGGCTATCGAGGCTGTTGCCGGTGCAGGGTGAGGACTTGTTCCCGGCTCGCGGGCGTGAACATCTGGCCAGATTTTCGCAATTGGTTGAGGCGAATTATGCTCAGCAATATCCGCTGGAGTTTTATGCGGTCAGTTTAGGTATCAGTGCCGCGCATCTGAATGCCTTGTGTCGCCAGTTGACAGGGCATTCTGCACTGGCACTGATTCATTCGCGCATGGGGCTCGAGGCAAGGCGTTATCTGGTGTATACCTCGATGCCCGTCAAGGATGTGTCGGATGCGCTTGGTTTTTCAGACCCCGCATACTTCACACGTTTTTTCAAGCGTCAGACGGGCATTGCACCCATAGCATTTCGAGCGGGCGCCCGTCCGGCTTGAAAACAGGTTTGGTTTAGGGAAGCAAAACAGATAAATCGCTGGCTGCATTCAGCAAGAGCGGCAAAAAATTCTGTTCGAGTTGCGATCGGTTCGCGCGGCCCGCCTGCGCGCCGACGCCGAGTGCGGCAACCGGTATCCCTGAAGCGCCTCGTACAGGAACGGCAATGGATCGGAGACCGATCTCCAGTTCTTCTTCCACGATGGCGTAGCCGTTCTTGCTCACATTGGCCAATATGTCACGAAGCTCATTTTCCGTGGTGACGGTACGATCCGTGTAGGCGATCAGACGAATCTTTGAAAAATAATCATTCAGTTCCTCGTCCGATAGCATGGAGAGCATCACACGGCCCATGGAAGAGCAGTAGGCAGGCAAGCGACTGCCCGTACTCAGCGCGACGGACATCACCCGAGAGCTCTGTGAGCGAGAGATGCAAAGTATTTCGCTTTCTTCCAATACACCCAGTGAGCAAGATTCATTGAGTTCGCGACTCACCTGATTGAGTGTCGGTTGTGCAGAGATAGTCAGTGGTGTGGATGAGAGGTAGGAATAGCCTAACGATAAAATTTTTGGCTTCAAGTAAAAATTATTTGCCTCGGAGTCAGCATAGCCGAGTTGTTTCAGTGTGTAGAGGCAGCGGCGTACTGCAGCGCGTGGGATACCGGTCTTGTGACTGAGTTGTGCAATCGTCATGGCGCGGCGCTGGTCACTGAAGGCTTTCACGACGGCCAGACCCCGAGCAAGCGAGGTCATGAAACTCGGATCCGTCAAAGCATCAATTTCCTCCGCAATGGTCAATACTCGATTGCCAGCATTGGTCGTCAGCATATTGTCAGGTGCCGGTTCTGGCGTTCGGTCGGAATCAGTAGTGTCTGTTTTGGCTTGAAAAAAATTCTGCATGGTCAGGGCGCTCATGAGTGGAGTCGATCGAACGGACGGGGTACCGCGGGGATGGAAACTGTTACAAGACGCGGCGGAGGGTTACCGTAACGGAACTCCATGTTTTTTTGACAATCCTTGCTTCCAAGGAGGAAAGATCAATTCATTGAGCGTAGGAATCGCTGAATTTTGTTGCGAAACAGGCACAGCCCCAGGGTCGGCTGACGCATGAAACGCGATCCGCTTTGACCTTGATCTTGGCTCACAAACTTGCAGTGGGGAAATGGCGGGGATACACTGCTAGGCTTGCTGTGTGAATAGCTCTCGTTTGCGCTGTGACGAAAAGTGCGATGGATGCGCTGCAACCGACCTCGCTGGCAAGGGCGAGTGCAGCCGATTTATGCCCTCCTTTGCTAACTGCAAAGAGGCGACAATGGTGCGCGAACGCGCACCGGGAGACTCAGGTTTGATCAATAAAATTTTCCCGGACATGAGCTCTGCGATGGCCGGCATTGCCGATGGTGCTACGGTCATGATCAGCGGGTTCGGTAGCGCCGGCATGCCCAGCGCGCTTATTGATGCCCTGATCGCGCAGGGTGCAGGCGACCTCACCATCGTCAACAACAATGCAGGCAATGGCGAGACAGGGCTTGCGGCGTTATTGGCTGCCGGCCGAGTGCGAAAAATCATTTGTTCTTTTCCGCGTCAGACGGACTCGCAGATATTCGATGGGCTTTACCGCAGTGGAAAGATCGAATTGGAGCTGACACCGCAGGGTAATCTGGCTGAACGTATTCGCGCCGCCGGTGCGGGTATTGGCGGATTTTTCACGGCGACCGGATATGGCACCCAACTCGCCGAGGGCAAGGAGACCCGCCTCATTAATGGACGCCACTATGTTCTGGAGTCACCCATTCATGCTGATGTCGCGCTGGTCAAGGCCTGGAAGGCCGATCGATGGGGCAATCTGATCTATCGCAAGGCTGCGCGTAACTTTGGTCCCATCATGGCCATGGCCGCAAAATGCACGATTGCGCAAGTTGATCACGTGGTTCCATTAGGTGAGCTGGATCCTGAGGTGATTGTGACGCCCGGTATTTTTGTACAGCGCGTGGTACATGTGCCTGGAGATGGTCAATGAAGCGATTTACGCGCGATGAAATCGCACAGCATGTAGCCCGCGATATTCCGGAGGGCTGTTACGTCAATCTTGGTATCGGCTTGCCCACGCTGGTCGCCAATCACCTCGAAGCATCGAAAGATATTTTTCTGCATAGCGAGAACGGCATACTGGGTATGGGGCCGGCACCTGCGCCCGGCGAGGAAGATGGCGATCTGATCAATGCCGGTAAACAGCCCGTGACATTACTCACAGGGGGTACTTATTTTCATCAAGCCGATTCCTTTGCGATGATGCGTGGCGGGCATTTGGATATTTGCGTGCTGGGTGCATTTCAGGTGTCGCGTACGGGTGATCTCGCGAACTGGCATACGGGTGCGCCTGACGCAATTCCAGCCGTCGGCGGTGCAATGGATCTGGCCACCGGCGCCAAGCGTGTGTTCGTGATGATGGAACATCAAACTAAAACTGGCGAGAGCAAAATTGTTGACCGGTGTACCTACCCGCTGACGGGAATGGGCTGCGTCTCTCGGATTTACACTGATCTTGCCGTGATCGACATTACGAGTGAGGGTCTGATGGTGCGAGACATGGCCCCGGGTCTGACTCTGGACGAACTGCAGAGCATCACGGGCGTGCCCTTGCGGGCAGCATGATTCAACGCATTCAGCTGTTCATTTGATTTCATTTCAAATCAGGATTCATTCATGAAGCAAGCATTCATTTGCGATGCCATACGCACGCCTATCGGCCGTTTTGGCGGTGCACTCAAAGACGTTCGTGCAGATGACCTCGGCGCTGTACCTTTGCGTGCGCTGCAAGAGCGCAATCCCACCATTGACTGGAGTGCTGTTGATGAGGTGATTTTTGGTTGTGCGAATCAGGCTGGCGAAGACAATCGCAATGTGGCGCGCATGTCAGCGCTGCTCGCCGGTTTGCCGATTGCTGTGCCGGGGGCGACGATCAACCGTCTCTGTGGTTCCGGTATGGACGCGCTGGGTACAGCGGCTCGCGCAATCAAGGCAGGTGACGCTCATTTGATGATCGCGGGGGGAGTTGAATCCATGACGCGGGCCCCCTTCGTGATGGGCAAAGCCGATAGCGCTTTCTCACGCAACGCGCAAATTTTCGACACCACCATAGGCTGGCGTTTTATCAATCCGCAAATGAAGGCCTTGTATGGCGTCGATGCGATGCCAGAAACAGCCGAGAATGTCGCCACGGATTATCAGATCAGCCGCGTCGATCAGGACCTGTTCGCCGTCGCCAGTCAAAACAAGGCCGCCGCTGCCCAGGCCTCTGGCGTGCTCGCGGATGAAATTATCCCCGTTGTCATTCCGCAGAAAAAAGCAGATCCACTTACGGTGATGCACGATGAGCATCCGCGTGCGACCAGCGTCGAGGCGCTTGCCAAACTCAAAGGTGTGGTAAAGCCCGATGGCACAGTCACGGCAGGCAATGCATCCGGTGTCAATGATGGTGCGTGTGCGCTGCTGCTGACTGATGAAGACAGTGCCAGGCGTTTCGGACTGACACCAAAAGCGCGTGTGATTGGTATGGCGACCGCAGGTGTTGCACCGCGCGTGATGGGTATCGGTCCGGTGCCTGCAGTGCAAAAGCTGATGGCGCAGACCGGCATGACGCTGGATCAGATGGATGTGATCGAACTCAATGAGGCGTTTGCTGCACAGGGCTTGGCGGTTTTGCGTCAGTTGGGTATTGCCGACAATGATCCGCGTGTCAATCCGAACGGCGGCGCGATTGCGCTTGGCCATCCGCTTGGCATGAGCGGCGCACGGCTGGTGACGACAGCGATGTATCAACTGCATCGTACGGGAGGACGTTACGCACTCTGCACCATGTGCATTGGCGTGGGGCAGGGCATTGCAGTGATTATTGAGCGCGTCTAAGCGTACTGCGCGGGCATGCAGCAATCTGCCATGCGAAAAAAAATTCAAACTCCATCGGGAAACATAAACAAGGAATGTTGATGTCTGAATTGCTTCCCTATCGTAAAGCAGCCCCGGGCGCGCAACCGGATTACCTGTATCCGCCGTATGCATCCACAGTGAAGCGCTCACCGTCGCAGCCGCTGATACTGCTGCCACAATCGCTGTCCGAACTGACCGGTCCGGTGTTTGGTCACGAGCGGGTGCAGGCGCAGGATGCGGATCTCACGCGACAGTGCGCAGGTGAACCGATAGGCGAGCGCATCATCGTCGCGGGTCGCGTATTGGATGAAGATGGCCGTCCGGTACCGCATACGCTGGTTGAAATCTGGCAGGCCAACGCAGCCGGTCGTTATCAGCATAAAAATGATCAGCATGATGCGCCGCTGGATCCCAATTTCACCGGTGCCGGTCGTACGATGACGGATGCGCAAGGTAACTATCGCTTTCTTACCATTCGTCCTGGTGCTTATCCCTGGGGTAATCATCCCAACGCCTGGCGACCTGCACACATTCATTTTTCACTTTTCGGCCAGGCGTTTGCAACGCGGCTCGTGACACAAATGTATTTCCCCGGTGATCCGCTGCTGGCCTTTGATCCGATTTATCAGAGCCTGCCCGACGATAAAGCGCGGCAGCGCATGATTGCGAATTTCAGATTGGATCTGACTGAGCCGCAATTCGCGCTGGGTCTTCAATTCGATATCGTGCTGCGCGGCCAGCATGCGACTCCGATGGAGCGCTGAGATGAGCCATCAACCCACACCCTCACAGACGGTCGGCCCCTACCTCCACATTGGTCTTGACTGGCTCAATACCCGCGACCTCGCGCCAGCCTCCGTAGAAGGTGAGCGCATCACGATTCACGGAAAACTGCTGGATGCCGATGGTCAGCCCGTGCCCGATGGCATGATCGAATTCTGGCAAGCGAATGCGCATGGAAAATATGCCCATCCCGCCGATACACGAGACTTGCCGCTGCAAGAAGGATTCAGCGGTTTTGGCCGTCAGCCTACGGATCAGCAAGGTAAGTTCGTGTTCACCACCATCAAGCCCGGCGCGGTGCCTGCGCAGGATGGGCAAATGCAGGCCCCCCATATTCTGGTCAATATCTTTGCGCGTGGTTTGTTGCGGCAGTTGGTGACGCGTCTGTATTTTCCGGGTGACGATCATGCATCTGACCCTGTCATGCGTGTCATACCGCAGGCAAGGCAGAAAACGCTGATTGCTGTGGCGCAGCCCGATGATCCATCCCATCTTCAATGGGACATCATCATCGGAGGGGGTGCCAATGAAACCGTCTTCTTTGATCTCTGATCCAAGTCTGAAATCATGCATATTTCCTCACTGACTGACGGCTTGTTTTCCAGCGAAGGCATGCAGCGTATTTTTTCCGACCGGAATACGATACAGCGCATGCTGGATGTCGAGGCGGCATTGGCTCGCGCGCTCGCTGTCGAAGACGTGATACCTCAAAGTGCCGTGGCAGCGATTGTCGGCGCGTGCAAGGCAGATCTGATTGATGCCGATACGCTGGCGAAATCAGTCAGCAGCGCCGGTAATCTTGCCATTCCACTGGTTAAACAATTGACCGCGGTGGTAGCGAGGACAGATGCAGAGGCTGCGCGCTATGTGCACTGGGGGGCGACCAGTCAGGATGTGATTGACAGCGGACGTGTGCTGCAGTTGCGCGATGCGCTTGATCTGATCACGACGGATTTGGCCGAACTGGCTGATACGCTCGCATCACTCGCGCATCAACACCGTGCGACCATCATGATGGGGCGTACCTGGATGCAGCACGCACAGCCCACCACGCTCGGTCTGAAAATTGCGGGATGGCTGGATGCGATCATGCGTCATCAAGATCGCTTGCAGGAATTACGTACTCGCGTGTGTGTTTTACAGTTCGGCGGTGCCACAGGGACCTTGGCCAGTCTCGGTCACAGTGGATTGACGGTGGCAACTGCACTCGCCAAGGATTTGGCACTGGCGCTGCCGGCACTGCCCTGGCACACGCACCGAGATCGTATGGGCGAGATCGCTACGACCTTTGGACTGCTCACAGGCACATTCGGCAAAATCGCGCGCGACATTGCTTTGCACGCGCAAACTGAAATTGCTGAACTTGCCGAGCCCCTTGCGCAGGGACGCGGCGGTTCATCCACCATGCCGCACAAGCGCAATCCCGTCGCGTGTTCTGCAGTACTCGCTTGCGCGGTCCGCGTGCCGGCACTGGTATCCACCATGCTGACAGCGATGGTCCAGGAACAAGAGCGCGCCCTCGGTGGATGGCAAGCTGAATGGGAAACCCTGCCGGAGATTGCATCGCTGACTTCCGCTGCGCTAAATCAGTTGCGTGAAGTGATGTCCGGCCTTGCGGTCGATGCAGCACGCATGCGATCCAATATCGAGATTACGCAGGGTTTGGTCATGGCCGAAGCGGTATCGCTGGCACTTGCGCAGCATGTGGGTCGCGCAGTGGCTCATGAGTTGATCGAGGCAGCTTGTCACCAAGCAGTCGACAGTGGTCGCTCACTGCTTGAAGTTCTGAAGTCAGACCCTCGGATGCCGCAAGAGTTTTCCTCATCGCGCATTGAGGCCCTGTTTGATCCAGCGCATTATCTGGGTGAAGCACCTGAGTTTGTCGAACGTGTGCTCGCGCATCACCGTCAGCGCAAGGCGTGACAAACATGAATATGCGCTCACAAGCCACCGTCATGAGTCATCATGTCGTTCATTCAGACAGGTAGCGGTAAACTTCATTACGTGCTCGAGGCGGCTTCAGGTAATGAGGACGCGCCCGTGCTGGTCATGTCAAATTCACTTGGCACCACCATGGATATGTGGTTGCCACAATTGCCCGCTTTGCTTGAGCACTTCCGTGTACTGCGCTATGACACGCGCGGTCATGGTCAGTCTGATGTCACACCCGGTCCTTACACGATAGCCCAGCTGGGCGGCGATGTGCTGACACTGCTGGATGCACTGCAAATTCAGCGTGCGCATTTCTGCGGACTGTCGATGGGTGGCATGACCGGCATGTGGTTGGGTATTCATGCGCCCGGTCGCATTGATCGACTCGCTCTTTGCAATACCAGTGCTGCGATCAGTCTGCCGGAAGTGTGGAATGCACGTATCAGCAAAGTTCGTCAGGAAGGTATGTCATCGATCATCGAGACCGTGCTTGATCGATGGTTTACTGCCGATTTTATTGCCCATGCGCCGGCGCAGGTTGAGCGTGTCCGACGCATGCTGGCCAATACCTCCGTCGAAGGTTATGCGGCCAATTGTGCTGCGGTACGTGACATGGATCAGCGCGCCGAGCTGTCAAAAATTTCGGCGCCTACACTGGTGATCGCTGGGCGGCATGATAAATCGACGCCACCCGAGCACGGTGAGCTGATCGCGCGCGCGATTCAGGGCGCACGATACGTCGAGCTCAATGCCGCACATTTATCGAATTGGGAAGTCGCACAAGCATTTACGCAGAATCTGCTCGGTTTCATGCTCAACAAGGATGGCGCACATGGATGAAAAAGAACGTTATGAACAGGGCATGACAAAGCGCCGTCAGGTGCTCGGTGATGCGCATGTGGACCGCGCACAGGCCAATCGCACTGATTTCACGCGTGATTTTCAGGATCTGATCACGCGCTATGCATGGGGTGAAATCTGGACGCGTCCGGGTCTGCCAGCGCACACGCGCAGTCTGATGACGATTTGCATGATGGTGGCACTCAATCGCGAAGAGGAGCTCAAGCTGCACTTGCGCGCTGCGGCGAATAACGGCGTCACCCGCGAAGAGATCGGTGAGGCACTGCTGCAGACAGCGATTTATTGCGGTGTACCCGCAGCGAATTCAGCGTTCGCGTTGGCGCAGCAGGTGTTTGCCGCGGTGGATGCCGGTACCTGAATGCCGGTTACTTTATTCGATGCTCAGTAGCGGCAGCCAGTTCGAACCCGCATCGGCATCATAAAAATCCTTGGCCTTCAAAGGGCGCCGTCGTTGTTCAACCGGCAGCACATCGGGCGCAATGAAAGGCGCCATGTCAACCTCGAACAGCGTGCCAGCGATACGATCACCGTCAATACGCAGACGATAGTACAAACCATTGAAGGGATTCACGTGCAGATCCGTGGATCGGGTTCGCATGAACATGAGCGCATATTCCAGCGGCAGCAAATCGTCTTTGCTGATCAGCGCCGCTTCGTTATGCACCGGGAACCAGCACAGACGTTGCACGGGACC
>JACCDO011260881.1_pt1 | contig 10345 bp, 6 predicted proteins | sample 7446101 | NCBI WGS metagenome assembly JACCDO01 (sample SAMN15323440, study PRJNA562643) | freshwater metagenome | isolation source: river surface water | place: USA:Blue River Watershed | collected 2017-08-16
ACCGCATCGACTTCAGCCGCCGCGTCGAAGGCGGACCGGTGGACCACGGGTTTGATAAGTTCTTCGGCACCGCGTGCTGCCCCACGACGGATTGGATTTACGCCTTCATCGACGGGGACCGCGTGCCCGTGCCACCCGCTGGACCGCTCGATAGAGCAAAGCTGCCCCGGCACCCGTACGCGAACGACTGCCGCCCCGGTTTCATCGCCTCCGATTTTCCGATGGAGGAAGTGGATCTGGTCTTCCTGAAAAAGAGCCGTGAGTTCCTGGAGCAGCACGTCCGTGAGACACCGGGCAGGCCCTTCTTCCTCTACCACGCTGCGCAGGCCGTGCACCTGCCGTCCTTCGCCGCGCCGGAGTTCAAGGGAAAGTCCGGAGCCGGGCCGCACGGCGATTTTATCCACCAACTCGACTGGGTGGTCGGCGAGTTGATCGGCACGCTGGAAAAACTTGGAGTCGCCGACAGCACCCTGGTCATCTTCTCCAGCGACAACGGCCCGGAAGTCGACAGCGTGATCCACATGCGCGCGGACCACGGGCACGACGGCGCTCGACCGTGGCGCGGCATCAAGCGCGACAGTTGGGAAGGCGGCCACCGCGTCCCGTTCCTCGTCCGCTGGCCCGGCCAGGTGAAGCCGGGCACCACCAGCGGGCAACTCACCAGCCTCACCGACGTGATGGCGACCCTCGCCGCCATCAGTGACGCCAAGCTCCCCGACAACGCCGCCGAGGACAGTTTCAACCTGCTGCCCGTGCTGCGGGGCGAGGCCGACGCGCCGATCCGTCCCTACCTGCTCACCCAAGCCTTCGCCGGCGCGCGTACGCTCTCCATTCGGCGCGGACCATGGAAGTATCTCGATCACCGCGGATCCGGCGGAAACCGCTACGAGAACAATCCCGGCCTGAAGCCCTTCATCCTCGCCGAGACCGCGCCGGATGCCCCTGGCCATCTCTACAACCTCGACGCCGACCCCGGTGAAACGAGGAACCTCTACGCCGAGCGCCCGGAGAGGGTGAAGGAGCTCAAGGCCCTGCTCGAAGAGTCCAAGGCCAGCGGCCGAAGCGCGCCGAAGCGTTAGTCACGCGATGAGAAACCTCCACGCTCGGCCCGAGCCGGCCGGCATCGCCATGATCCGTACCTTGCTGCTTTTGCTGGTTTGCACGCCAGTCCTTGCGCACCCCGTGCCGGAAAGCCCGCAGTGGCTCGTCTATCCCGGTGGTGACGGCCCGGGAAAGGGCAGGCATGTCGTCTTGATTGCCGCCGATCAGGAGTATCGCAGCGAGCAATCCATGCCGATGTTGGCCAAGGTCCTGAGCCGGCACCACGGCTTTCATTGCACCGTGCTCTTCGGCGTGAACGCGAAGGGCGAGGTGGATCCCACCCTTCCGGTTTATCCCGAGAAGGGGAGGGAGGCCGAGTTCAAGCCTCACCGCATCCCCGGCCTGGAGCATCTCGCCTCGGCCGACCTGGTGGTGTTCTTCACCCGACTGCTCACGCTCCCGGCGGCGGAACAACAGCAGATCGTGAAGTATGTGGACTCCGGACGGCCCTTCATCGCGCTGCGCACCGCCAACCACGGGTTTCGCGGGCCACTGCCCTACAAACTCAACGGCAAGCAGGTGCGCTGGGGCGAGGACGTGCTGGGCGGCAGCTTCCTGGGGCATCACGGCCGGTGGCAGGCCGACTCCACCCGTGGTATCCTCGTCGCTGAACAACAGCAGCATCCCGTCCTCCGCGGCGTCAGCGACATCTGGGGAGACTCCGACGTTTATCGAACCTACAAGGAGGGTGCCGCCCTGCCGGCCGACTGCACGGTGCTCGTCTGGGGACAGCCGCTGCTGGGCCGCAAGCGCGACGACCCGCCGAACCCCAAGTTGGGGCCGCTGCCTGTCGCATGGGTCAAATCCTGGCAGACGAGCAACGGCAAGAATGCCCGCGTTTTTCACACCACGATGGGCAGCGGCACCGACCTCCAGAACGCCGGACTGCGCCGTCTCATCATCAATGCCGCCTACTGGTGCCTTGCGATGGATTCCGCCATCACCGCCGAGCGCAGCGTGGATATCGTCGGCGACTACCAGCCGCGCCCCAGCGGATTCAACTACCTCAAGCTCGGGGTGAAGCCGCAGCCGGCCTCGGCCTTCCGATGAAGCTCGGCCGGGTCCGGCTCAACCCGCTCGTAGCCGCGGCCTGATCTCACCACTGCACGCACTTTACCCATGAAACCAGCGTTCAAAGTCCTGCTTCCCTTCATCGCGTTTTCCGCTCTCGGGTTCGGCCCGGCCGTCGCGGCGGAGAAAAAGCGGCTGAATGTTTTCATCCTCGCCGGACAATCGAACATGGAGGGCCACGGTTTCGTCGCCGCCGACCCTCAGCGCAACGGCGGTCGCGGCTCGCTGGAGTTTCTGCTGAGGAATCCCGCCACAGCGCCTCACTTCGCGACGTACGCAGCGGCCGACGGCCAGTGGCGCAAACGCGACGACGTGTGGATTTCCTATCTTCAACGCCACGGACCACTCACCGTCGGTTATGGCGCGCTCCCGGAACCGTCCCGCCCTGCGAAGATCGGGCCTGAGCTCGGTTTCGGCTGGGTGCTGGGTGATGCGCTTGAAGAGCCGGTGCTGCTCATAAAATGCGCGTGGGGCGGCAAGAGCCTCGCGGTCGACTTTCGTCCGCCGAGCGCGGGGCGTCCGCCATACTCCCTCGGCGCGAAGCAGGACGCCGCCGTCGCGCAGGATCCGGCGATCGTCGGGCGGTATTACCGGGAGATGATCGCGCTCACGCGGGCCGCGCTCGCCCGGCTCCCGGAGCTCGTGCCCGGCAGCGACGGCCGGCTCGTGCTCGCCGGCTTCGCGTGGCACCAGGGTTGGAACGACCGCGTCAACGACAAGTTCACGGCCGAATACGAGGCTAACCTGGCTCACTTCATCCGGGATGTGCGGCGTGAGTTCGGGGTGCCGGCGCTTCCCTTTGTGATCGGAGAGACCGGCATGACGGGTCCGACCGAGAAGCATCCCCGCGCGCTCGCCCTCATGCGGGCGCAGGCGGCAGCGGCGGACCTGCCGGAATTCAAGGGTAACGTTGCGTTTGTCGGCACGAAGGCGTTTTGGCGCGACGTCGCGGACTCCCCCAACAACCACGGCTACCACTGGAACTCCAACGCCGAGACCTACACGCTCATCGGAGAGGCGATGGGCCGGGCCATGATACGACTGCTCAGCCCGGCGTCGCCTCCCTGAGGCAGGGCCGGTGCGGCCGTCCCGTGGCGTCGCTCAGCTGCCCGGCGTCACCGTGCGCTTGAACCCCTCGATCGCGCTCCGCATCGCGGCGGTGATCTCCGGTTTCTCCAACGACAGGTCGCGGGTCTCCTTCATGTCGTCCTTCAGATGGTAGAGTTGAGCCTCGCCGTCTTTCAGGATCATCTTCCAGTCGCCGCGCCGCATCGCGGTGCCGAGCTTGGGCTCATAGCCGAAAAAAAGGTCCCGCGCCGGCAACTCCTCCCGCGCCAGCCAATGCCTCCGGAGGCTGATGCCGTCCAGATTCGACGGCGCCTCCGCGCCGGCCCCCGCGATCTCCACGAGGGTGGGGAAGAGGTCGAACCCGGCGATCAAGGCATCCGAGCGCGTTCCCGCCTTGATCCTGCCTGGCCACCAGGCGACCGCGGGCACGCGATGGCCCCCTTCGTAATGACTGAACTTGGTGCCCCGGTAGGGCCGGGGTTGCGGGGTCATCCCCACGTCCCCGTTGTCCGACCAGAAAAACACCAGGGTGTTCTCCGCCAGGCCGAGGTCTCCGAGGGCGTCGAGTAGTCGCCCCACGCTTTGGTCGAGGTCCCCGATGAGCGTCCGGTAACGCGCGCGGTTGACCTCGCCGACGCTGTTTTGCTTCCAGTCTGCCGCGCGGGTCTCCGGCGTGTCGGCGCGCGTCTGGTACGGGTTGTGCACCGCCTGGTGGCCGATGTGCAGGAAGAACGGTCGGTCCCTGTGCCGCTTGATGAAGTCCACGCTGCGCTCGGTGATGATGTCGGTCGAGTAGCCCTCGACGTTCTCCACCTTGAGGCCGTTGCGCCAGTTCTGGTGCCGATGGTAATCCGCGCCGCCGTGCAGGAAGCCGACGAATTCATCGAAACCGAGGCGGGTCGGGTTCGATTCGTCCACATGCCCGCAATGCCACTTGCCGAACAAGCCGGTCGCGTAGCCGGCCTTCCGCAGCGCCTTCGCCAGGGTCGGAGTCTCCGGCGCCAATCCTTTTTCCGACGGGTCGCGGCCCACGATCACATCCACGATGCCGGCCCGTTGCTGGTAGCGTCCCGTGTGGAAGGCCGCGCGGGTGGGGCTGCAGACGGAGGAGTTGGAGTGGAAATCCGTGAACATCATCCCCTCCCGCGCCATCCGGTCGATCCGCGGCGTCCGCACCCAGCCGTCGTATAGGCTGATGTCACCGCAACCGAGGTCGTCTGCGAGAATGACGATGAAGTTCGGCGCGCGTTCCGCGCGGGCTGCCTGCGCGCCGGCCGACGCGGCCACCATCAGAAGCAGGGAAATAATGAGTATCTTCATAGTGCCAGCGGTTCGTGGAGGACGCTACGCGGGCCGAGGTTCCCCGGAAAGACGTAAAGCGGGTGTCGGCGGCCGACGCCTTGGTCCCGTAAAGCCGCCACGAGGGGACCGATGGCATTCAGGTCCGGGCGTTGACCGGGTTGGGCGCCGGTGGCACGGTCGCTTCAACGTTCCGATGCCCCTCGGTTTTTCCTCTTCCCGCCACGTGCTCCTCGTCGTCGTTGGCGCGTGGGCGCTCCTTCCCTCGGCCCGCTCCGCCGGTCAATGGCAGGCGCTGTTCGACGGCGGATCGACCGCGGCGTGGCGCACGTTGGGTAAGTCCGCGGAGGCTCCGGTGGCCTGGCGGGTGGAAGAGGGGGCCCTCGCGTGGGTCAAGGGCGGCGGCAACCTCACGACGCGCGAGTCTTACGCCGATTTCGAGTTGGAGTTGGAATGGAAGATCTCGCCCGGTGGGAATAGCGGGGTGTTGTTCCGCGTCGATCCCGCCGCCGCGCGGCCGCCGATGAGCGGGCCGGAGATCCAGATCCTCGACGACGCCACCCACAAGGACGGGAGGAGTCCGCTGACCGCCGCCGGCGCCCTTTACGCGCTGTACGCTCCGAAGGCCGCGGCCGCCAAGCCGACGGGTTCATGGAACCTGCTGCGCCTGCGCGTGCAGGGCGGACGCGTGCAGTCGTGGCTCAACGGTGTGGCGACGGTCGACGCCGAAATCGGCAGCGTGGACTGGAACCAGCGGGTGGCGGCGAGCAAGTTCGCGCCCCATCCGCAGTTCGCGAAGGCTCCCGCTGGCGTGATCGTGCTGCAGGATCACGGAAACCCCGTCTGGTTCCGGAGCATCCGGATCCGGCGCCTGTGAGCGGCGCCGGGCGCGCGTTCAGAAGCGGCCCGTGATGCCGGCGACGATCTTCAGCGGGAACTTGCGGTTGTTGATCACGCGGTCGGGGTAGGCCGCGTAGACGGTGTCGAGGTCGACCGAAAACATGTTGTCGAGGTCGAGGAAGAGGCTGGCGTTGCGGGTCACGGCGTAGCGCGACTTCCACACCCAGGTGATCTTCTCCTTCTGGTACTGCACGAGCGCGGGCGTCGCCGAGTTGGCGACGAGGTAATTGCCGCGGTAGATCGCCTGCAGGCGGAGGTCGAGGCCGCGGCCGCGGTAGCTGAGGCCGAGGTTGCCGGACTTGTTCACGAAGCCCGGCAGGCTGTTGTTCGTGAGCACGGTGGTTCCGCCGTAGTTCCCCTCGGTGCGCAACGCGGTGTAGTTCGCGCTGAGGCCGAAGCCCTTGGCCCAGCCGGGCAGGAACGTGAGCTGCTGCTGGTAGTTGAACTCGAGCCCGTCGATGCGCGCCGAGCCGCCGTTGCGCTGCGTGGTGAGCGTGTAGCCGGCGTAAAGCCCGTCGAAGCCGTTGTCCTGCCCGTTGCCGATGATCTGGCTGCTGTCGGTGTAGATGTAGTCGCGGATGTCCTTCCGGAACGCCCCGACCGACAGCACGCCCTGCGGGCGGAAGTAGTACTCGGCCGTGAGGTCGTAGTTGTCGGCGTTCTGCGGCCGGAGGTTCGGGTTGCTCGCGGTGACGCGCAGCGTGTCGTCGTTCACCTGGTCGTTGGGGATGATGGAACCGAAGCCCGGGCGGCCGACGCCGGTGGACCAGCTGGCGCGCGTGACGAGATTGGCGAGCGGCTCGTACTTCAGGTGCACGCCCGGCAGCACGACGCGGTAGCGGCCTTCGTTCGTGGCGCGACCGCCGTACTGCGCCTCGGCGCGGCGGATGGCCTCGGCGTCCGTGACCGGTCCCGTCCAGGCCGCGCGGCGCGCCTTCTCGGCGGGCGAGATGTAATTCAGCGGACCCTCGCCCGAGACTCGGGTGTCCTCGACGCGCACGCCGGTGAGGAGGGAGACGGATCCGAGGCGCGCCTGGCCCATGACGTAGGCGGCGGCGATGCGTTCCTCCACGAACTTCAGCGCCTGCAACGCGGTGGGTGCCCCAAAGGCGACGTCTTCCTTCCAGTAACGCGGATTCTCCGCGAGATGGCGGGCGAGGCCGTAGGGGTTGGGCCAGACGGGGGCGCCGCCGCGGGAGCCGTAGGCCTCGGCTTCGTCCTTGCGGTGGTAGCCGGTCACGTCGGTGAACTGCCCGATGCCGGTGTTGTCGTCGGCGGTGCCGAGGACGCCGTCGGCGCCGGTCCAGTTCCAGCGGCGGTTGTAGCCCCACAAGTCGCGCTGCTGGCGCTTCACGTTGAAGCCGGTCTTGAGGAAGGCGGGCACGGCGAGGCGCAGGTCCTTCTTCGCGTCGAGCTTGGCGGCCATGACCTCATCGGTGCTCCGCTTGTCGTTCTGGGTGATCAGGAGGTTGGTGTAGTTCTCGAGGTTGTAGATGTCGGGCCCCTCGGTCTGGCGGACGATCGGGTTCATGCCGTCCTGCGAACGGTCAACGGTCCAGCCGATGCCGCCGAGGCGGAGCGTCACCACGTTCTGGGGCACGCCGTTGTAGGCTCCGGCGTTGGAGTAGGAGAGGCTGTAGTCGAGCGAGAGGCCGTCGAACCGGTGGCGTACCGTGGGCTGGAACAGGTACGTGCGGCCGGAGTTGTCCCAGGCGTTCACCGAGATCGTGTTGGTTGAAAGCGTGGGGTGGGCGAAGACGCGCGTGACGCCGTCGGCGTAATTCGGGTGGATATAGCCGCCGCCGGTGCGGCGTCCCGCGGCGTCGACGGTGGCGAGGACGTTGGGCGTCGCGGCGGTGGGCACGCCGACGGTCGCGAGCGTGCTGAGGCGGGTGTCGGGGTTCTCGAAATAGTAGTTGTAGGAGAGGCTGACCGAGACCGTCGTGCGCGGGCTCCATCGGTAGTCGACCTTGAGGCCGCTGGCCACGCGGGAGCGGGTGGCGTTCTCCACGCGGCGGCCCATGGAGAAGTTGAAGGCCTGTCCGGGATCGTTGCGGCGTTCGAAGGATTGCAGCGTCGTCGAACCGGCGCCCGGCTGGCTGTGGACCGTGCCCGTGAGCGTGATGCCGAGGTTCCGTTTATCGCCGTAAACGTCGGAGTAGCTGAAGTTCATCGAGGGGCCGAAGCCCTCGACCGGCGCCTTCCAGGTCGGTGCCGAGGCCTTGTAGGTCGGGCGCGTGATGAAGCCGAGCGTGTAGGTGAAGACACGCGGCACCGCGCGGTCGAAGGCGCTCTTCGTGACGAGGTTCACGCTGCCTCCGATCGAGGCGCCGTCCATGTCGGGCGTCGGCGCCTTCGTCACCTCGATCGTCTCGATGTTGCCCAGCGAGGCCTGGTCGAATTCGAAGGCGCGTCCGCCGTTGGCCGACTGCGCGCTGGCGACCTGCAGTCCGTCCATCGTCACCGCGTTGAGGTCGGGGCCGACGCCGCGGATGCTCACCTGGCGCACGTCGTGGCCGTTGTAGTTGGCGGTGATGCCGGCGATGCGCTGGAGCAGGTCGCCCACGTTGCCGTCGGCGACGTTGCCGAAGGTGTCGGACGAGACGATCGCCTTCACGTTGGGAGCCTGGCGCTGGAGCGTTTCGGCGAGGGCCGTGCCCTCGCGTTCGCCGGCGACGGTGAACTTGTCGAGCTTGTAGACCTCCGCGGTGAGGGCGAAGTCGCGGGTGACGCGCTGGCCGGCGGCGGCGCCCACGGTGACGCGCTGCGGGTCGAGACCGGTGAAGCTGGCGACGACCGTGACTTCGCCGCCCGCGGGCACCGCGAGCTCGAAGCGCCCCTCGCGATCGGTGACGGCGGAGCGTGCCGTGCCCGCGACCGACACGGAGGCCCCCTCGAGGAAGGCGCGGGTTGCTGCGTTGCTGACCTGGCCGGTGAGGATCGCGTCGGCCGCGCCCAAGGAAATCGGCGCGAAGCAGGCTAGGGCGAGCAGGAGGACGGAGGGGAAACGTTTCATGGCGTGCGGGGTGAGGGTTTCGATCCGCGCGAAGTTGCCGGGAATCCGGCGGCGGACGCAAGCGAGTCCCCCAGCCGAAAACCAATCCAGCCACCGAGAGACTCGAAGAGACGCGAATGAAACCCAGTGCGTACGAAACTGCGGAAACCCAGCGCTCAGCGGACTGCCAGATTCGATTTGGTGCGTGAACAAGGCGCCTCGCCGCGGCTTGGTGGGTGATCTGACCCGCTGGACCGCGACTTCGCCCCGACTGCGGGCGTAGCGACCGACTCTAGTATTGTGCCCTCTAGGGGTATCCGGGCCCGACTTACCGCCGCCGATCAATGCGCAGCTGGCGCGGCGAGGGGGCTGCTGCGGGAAGTCGGCTCAGCGTTGCTTCGGCAGGTGCATGGACCCGTCGAAGAACAGCATGCCGATTTTCTCGGGGTTGCGCGCGTCGGGGGTGGGGAACGAAACGTACGTCTTCGTCTGGCCATCCGCGAAGGTGAGGGTGATCTGGTAGCCCTCTCCCTTCCATTTTCCGTCCACCGGGACCCGCGCGCTGCCGGCGGTCGCTACGGTTTCCTTCGTCTCATTGCGGAGCGAGGCAGCCAGGCTCCAGGAAAAGGTTCCGTCGGGGCGCAGCGTCAGGCCGGAGACCGTCATCGCTCCGCCCGAGCCGGTGGAGAAGGCGGTGCCACCTTCGAAATATCCGGAGACCTTGGACCAGTCGGGCTTGGCGATCGCACTGAAGATGCCTCCGTCCCAGGCGAAGCCCGTCCCTGATTCCCCGGGCTCTAACTTCGACTCGGTCACCTTCCCGTCGGACCATTTCACGGTCATCTTCCCATCCGCGAACGAGCGGCGGCCTTGGCGGCGCGAACTGCGTTCCAACTCAGCCGTGGAGAAGAAGCCGCCGGGTGATTCAAAGACCCGGCCGTCGGCCGTGAAGTACCACAACAGCTGCTCCAGGCTATTGGTAAAGATCCAGAAGCGCGTCATGAAGAACAACCCGACGGGACCTTCGGCGGTGAGGCGGGCAGCTTCGGGAAGCGCGCCGGCGGCGGTGTCCTTTGCCTTGGCCGGCGCCTTGGCCGGAAGCGGTGCCTTGGCGGTGGCCGGGGTTTTGGGTGCGGGGACCTGCTTTGGTGCAGCGATGGGCGCGGCTGCGGGCACGCGGTTGGCGATCTCCCGGAAGCGTGGCAGGTCGCGGATGCGCGCGAGATCCTCGTCGCCGAGCAGCAGTTCGCGGTCCTTGAAGCCGATGCGCACGGCCGTATCGAGGGCATCGAGCGCGAGTTCGGTGAAGCCTAGGCGCGCCTCGGCGCACGCGAGGTTGTAGCGGTGCCGCGGCTCCCTCGGCTCCCGGTCGATCAGCTGGGCGATCAAGGTGCGGGCGCGGGCAAAGTCGCCCGCCCGGGCGAGTGCCGCTAGTTGGGATTCGTCCTGCGCGGCAAGGAAAGCGGTGAGCGCCCACGTCAGGAGCAGGAACCGGGGCAGACGAGCGAGGGAATGCCTAAGGGGCATGGTCGAGGATATGACGACAGGAGGAGGGCGACTGGTGCCTCACGCTGCAAGCCGCTGTCGGGAAGTCGGGGCGGGTTTCGGCCGCGCCGGCCAATTCATTCGACTTGGCGCCGTTCGCCGCCCAAGAAGTCAGTTCCCGCGGCGCCGCTGCGGACGCACCTGCCCACCCATGAACCAACCCATCCGTTCCGTTGCCGCCCCCGCCGTCTTCGCGGCCGTCCTCGCCCTGCTTGCCTCCACCCGCGCCGACGCGCAGGCCGTCGCTCCCGCCGGAAACGCCGCCAAGTCCGGCGATACCGTCAAACTGGAGGCGTTCACCGTCACCGGCTCCAACTTCAAGCGCCTCGACCAGGAGAACGTGCTGCCGGTCACGGTGTTCAACCT
>JACCDO011419622.1_pt1 | contig 10344 bp, 6 predicted proteins | sample 7446101 | NCBI WGS metagenome assembly JACCDO01 (sample SAMN15323440, study PRJNA562643) | freshwater metagenome | isolation source: river surface water | place: USA:Blue River Watershed | collected 2017-08-16
AAATCCATTTGATGTTTGATTTGCCTAATTCATCGCTAGTTAAAGATAAAGAACTGATTAACCAACTATTTAGAATAAATAATGATATGGAATATAATTTTGCTGACCCAAATATTACTTTTGATGAAGCAAAATATTATCCATTTCAGAGTGTTGATTGGACTGTTACTAAACAATGGGAAGATAAGGGAGAGTATTTACATTATTCGCATGAAGATTTAATTGATGTTCTAATGTATGCTAAATCTCATACACCACCATCAGTTAGATTAGCACGTGTCATTCGTGATATCCCTGTTAGTTATGTTTATGCTGGAAATAATGTTCCAAATTTGCGACAATTACTCGAAGAACAAATGAAAAAAGAAGGATTGGTATGCAAATGTATTCGTTGCCGTGAAGTAAGAAAAAAAGAAACTATATTAATGATATAATTATTAATGTTAGAGATTATGAAGCATCTGGAGGCCATGAATATTTCATTTCCATTGAATCAAAAAATAAAGAAATTATTTATGGGTTTTGTCGCCTCCGTTTAAGTAATAATATGGGGTATATCAAATCAGGAGGCTTTAGAACTAAAGAATTTAAAACAGAAGGTTCAAAAGATGAAGATATTAATCTATTGCCATATTTAAATAATATGGCAATGATTAGAGAATTACATGTATATGGAGTTATGACACCTCTAAAAAATAATAATAATAATAATAATCATCAACATAAAGGATTTGGAAAAATGTTAATTAAAAAGGCTGAAGAAATTGCAATGAAAAATAATTATGATAAAATTGGAGTTATATCTGGAGTTGGAGTTAGAAAATATTATGAAAAACTAGGATATAAATTAAATAATAATTATATGATTAAAGAATTTGATTATTATGATGATACAAACAAATTGGCATATATTATTAGTATTTTACTTATTATTTACTGTCTGTTCATGACATTTCAAGTTATGATTTTAATATAACTTATGAATTATCTTTAATTGAAATTATAATTTAATTTAATAAAATTTTCAGGTAGTTCAAGCTCAACTGAAATGATATCTCCAGACCAAGTTCCTAATAAATGTTCATCGTCACCTTCATAATTTCCTTTGCCTCCATAAATATTATCCATTACTAGCAATGGTAATGGGTGAATTTTATAAGTTTTTTGTCTAAACATACTACCACTATTACCATCTGGATATTTATCCACATACATTTTTTTAGTATGATTAACAACATATCTATAACAACGAGTATCATATGGTGGTGGTGTTTGATGATTATAATCACCAAAATTACATTTTGAATATATATTATCTCCTTGAGGTTTAGCTAATTCTCCAGCCCAAATAATTGGAGATTTATAATATTGACCTTGAGGACTAATCAAATATTCAATTGCACCCATTAAATTAGTATTAATAAATGCATGTTGCATTAATAAATAACCTTCTCCATAATTATAAGGATCTAACCAAATACGAATTGTTTCTTTATTATCTCTTAAAATAACAATTTTAAAATATTGACCACCCATTATTATATATAATATATTATATTATTTTTATTGATATTCGTCTCCATACATATTTTTAACATAATATTCCAATTGTTCTCTTGATAGCAAATTAATTTCTCTGCGTGTCATCAATACATCATAAATATTAAGAGGTTGGCGAAGATACAATAAATGACGCAAGTCAGATATATTCTTGGATGATAATGTAAAAATAGCAATTGGTTTTTTATTATTACGACGTGATTGCATTGGGTCAGAACTCCTAATAATATTGATTTTAATTTCATCAGTTGTTATAAAATTTATATCTCTCAATTTACTCATAATTGATTGAAGAAAAATTTGCATTTCAATATTTGGTGTTCTATTAATTATATCTTGCAATAATTGAAAATCATCTAAAATATTTAAATTACAAATTAAATGACTTAACATTATATCTTTGTTATGAATAGAATATGTAATATCTTCCATTAATTATAATATTTATAATATATATTATTATTTAATCAATTTTTATTAAAAACTCTTACACCATATCAATTTTGATTGCACATAATATAATATATATATATATAATAATGGAAAATTTAATATATAATATTTTTAAAGAAATATGTATATCGAATGATATAATTATTAAAGAAGCTGATGAAAAATCAATATTATATAGAATACCAAGATTAATATTAGATATGAATGAGGTTGCAATTAAAAGCAAATCATTATATTATTCATTTGATAAAAAAAAATTAGATTTATCTACATCTATATATCATATATATGACAATGACCCTTATTTAAATAAAGAATATGGAGGTTCTGTATCTAATTATCTTAAAGTGTTACATTTTTTAGAAAAATCAATACCAGATAAATCATTAATTGATTTTACCTATAGTCAAACTGATATTGCATTTATAGATAATAATGATAAATTTGTTCATGATATATATAAATTAAATAATTTTTTTATTGATACTAAAATACGTCATTTTTTCTTAAATTTTGGAACAGATGGTCATGCAACTATGATATTTTTAACAAAATTATCTAATGATTTAATTAAAGTTGTTTATATTAATACAGGTGAAGGTTTTGATATGTCAGTATTAAAAAACGATAATTATTATGACCTCTATAAAACTATCTATTTTAATATTAGATATAGCAATTCATTTATTAATTTCATTAAACCATTATTATTTTTCCGCACATTTTCAAAAAACATGGATTATAATAAACTTAAAATTAAAATATTAGAGTATGCAACATATATAAGTTCTAATATAATTAATCAAAAATTTAATATTAATTTAGATGAAACAGACATGCAACATTTTTATCATAATCAGAATGATTATACAAAATGGTCCATAGAAATGTTTAATATATTATTAATAAAACACGACAATTATGAATATATAAATAAATTTTTTAGTAATGAAAATAAATTATTTAGTCTTCTTACATCTGATGAATTAGCAATAATAAATGCAAATAATGATGAATATTTAAATAGATTTAATTTATTAGCTACTAGATGGGATAATTATATAATACCAATTCTTAATAAATATGATAGTATATCACAATCTGGTATGAAAACACCAGAACTATTTAAAAAAAATTATTTAATAAAATCATATGACAATGTTAAATTTAAAGTTTATAAAAATAAGTTATTATTTAAATTACAGGAAGCAGGCTCATGTACTTATAAATCTATTTTATTAGCTGTGTTTTATTTTTTATTATCTAATGATAAATTTAATGATTTTATTTTAGATTTTTACTTAAATTTATCTGTAGAAAATAATCAAGCATTACTTGATTATTATACAAATGATAATTATCAGAAAGGACTAACAGAAGCACCTTTTTATTGTATATCATTAACAGATAAATTAAAAAATGATAATATTTTAATAGATTTTAATGATAATTTTAATCATATTAATTTTATTAATAAGAATTTTGATATGTTTAAAGCAGGTAAAAAAATTTCAATTACACCAAAGTCAAAAAATATGTATGAAATAGAAACTGATAAATTATTTTTATTTAATAAAATTGAATTAGAAAATATAATAAATGATATGAGAGAAAAATCAAAAAGGGGGGTAAGTAATATAGACAAGAGAATTATGGATAAATTTTTAAAATTAGATAAGATACAAGAATATTATGAAAAAAACATTCATTTATGTTATTTAGAATTGATTTATTTAGCTATATTATATGAATATTATTTTAATTTTGATAGATGGAATATTAAAATATTCAAAGATTATAATACAACAACATCAGTATTTAAAAGACCTATTAATTTTTCATATTTAACAAGATTTAATTTGTTATTAGATGAACTATATTGGATTTATAATTTTTATTTTTATTTTTATGAAAATAAAGCATCTAATGCAGAAGAAATTCAATATTCTATTATATTAAAAAAAATGATTGAACCTGATAAAATTAAAAAAAATGAATGTATTTTTACAACAGAAACTGAATATATTTCCAAACTAGATATAGATGCTACTATATTATTAACAAATTTTAGACAAAATGCACATACAGAAAATTATAAATTTTATAAAGATAAAGAAATAAGGGAGGTTGATACAAATAGTAGTTATAAATTATGTAATTATGATTTTAACTTAACCATGCAAATTATTAATGATATCAAAAATATATATTACAATATAAATGATACTAATTTTATGGTTATTTTGTATTTCTTATTAAAAAATAGACACATAATTAATAATCATTTAACTAAAAATGAAATATATACGTTAATTGGTAAAATTTACACTTATGCATCAGAAAATATTCTAAATAATAAAGAAATGCTTGAAATATACATGACAAAATATTGTGATTTATTAAAAGTATGTATTAATTTATTTCTTAATAAATATTATTTTATATATACTCAAATGTATGATAGTAGTTTAAAATCTATTGCAATAGATATAATTAATATAAATGCACCAAAACAAATAAATTGTATACGTATATTAGATAGTAAATTAAATATATATATTGTTAATAAAATAGCCGATGCATTTAAAAATAATATAATGATAGATGATGATTTAATAATAAAACTACTAAATTCTTATAAATTCAATTTAAATAATAAATATTTTAAATATGAGAATCAAACCTTTTCATATTTAACTAAGAATGGAACATATAAAACAGATAAATTTGATTTAATTGATAATTTTGATGATATTTTTCTTTTAGGTAATATGTTATTTCATACTGATGATGATTATTGTTTTATTTCAGATGACAAATTATTTATAATTGCAAATTATGAAAAAGACCCGCAATTAGTAATGGAATTTAATATAAGAAGAACAAGCTATTATTTTTTTATAATATTAGGAGATATTTATATTAATTCATTAAAAGTTGACTTAACAGCTGATTTTATAAAATATCCATTTTTAGTTTTTGCACCAAAATTAGCTTTAAATTTTATTAGCATAGATGAAACAAATAATATAGGTGTTTATAGTATTGTAAATTATAAAAGTGAAAAAGAATGTTTTACCAGTATATGTCCATCTTATAAAAGAGAAGGTATTTTTTATAAAATAACAGAAGATGCTCAGACAAAAGAATATATTTATTTATCAATTAAAGATAATTATCTAACGCCATTTTATAATAATTTGGAGTTTATTAATAAATTAAATGAATTATATAAAATATACAATGTTCATTTTCCATATATTAAAAATATACCATATACACTACAAAATGAAGGAGTTAATTTAAAAGCATTATCATTACCAAAAATAGAAATGACCTTTAACATAATAGATCAGGATATTAATTTATTAATAGAAGGTTTATCAAAACCAGTTAAAAAGTATGATAAACCATATAATTTAATAAAATGGCTAAATAGACGTGATGATCATCCATTACTTACATTAAATAATTATGGTATAGATGCTAAATATGATTGCTCTACAAATTGTGAAAATATGAAAGAAACCCATACTTTTAGAGTAAAATCTTTAATAGAAAAATTACGTATATTATTAAATTATTTAGTAAAAAAAATTAATCATGATGAAAATATTAATAGTTATTTGGAATTTTTAGATAAAAATTTAATAGTATGTAGTTATGTTATGAAAACAAATACTTATATTAAAAATGTAATTAGATTATATAATATACTAAATAATTGTGACAAGTTATCATGTCATGAAATAATTGAAATTGATGAATTATTTTCATTTACTAGACCAAATAAAACACAATCAAAATTATCAACAGCTGTGGAAATTATATTTGGTAATATTATTAGAAAAGAACAATGGATTAAAATAAGTGATATATATGAAAATTATATAAACAGTTTCAAAAATAAATCCAATAAATATAAAATACATCAATTTATGATGGGTAAAGGTAAAAGTAGTATAATTACTCCTATGTTAGTAGTTTTAATAAATTATGCATTATCAAGATTAAAAGAAAATAGTAAAATTCATATTGTAGTTCCTATGCATTTAATAGAACAAACTAAAAATACTTTTTTTGAATATCAAAATATATTTAATTTAAATAATATAATATTAAGTGATACAGATATTAAATTAAAATTTTTAAATGGAGAACTTAAAGACAATGATATTTATATTATTGATGAATTTGATTATATGTATAATCCATTACAAAGTAATTTTAATATTATTGAAAAAGAAGATATTATATCTGAAAAATTAGTTGAATACATTTTTAATAAAATAAAAGATGTTATTATTGATAAAAATAAAATGACATTTAATAAATTTAGTATAGAGGAAGAAATAGATGATATACTTAGAAATTATAATAAAACATTTATAAAAAATGTAACATTTGGCATGAGTGTTGAAAATAATGATAGATATTGTATTCCATATTTAAGAAAAGATAGTCCATTAGAAGGTTCTAAATTTAGTTCAAATATAATTACAATTGTTTTAACAATGTTATATTTTTATAATAGTGAGCTCAATCATTTTATTTTAGAATTACCTGATATTAAATTTATTAAGAATGAAGATAGAAAACTATTTACAGACATATTTTTATGTTTATATCCAAAATTAAAATCAACAGATGTTATAGATGAAAATGTGTATTTATTAGAAACAGATAAAAATAAAAATTCTATAAATATAGATTTAATTAAAAAATACTTTTTATTAATATTTAGTACTTATGGTGTATCAACTAGTGTTAAAAATTGTTCTTTTATTGATATAATTAATAAAAATAGTTATTGGCAAGTTGGATATTCTGGAACTGTTAATATAAATATTTATATAGATCCGTTTACTAAAATAAATAAATACGATGAAATTATAAAAGATGAGGATGAATACAAAAATGTCCAGGCGGGTATAACAGAAACAAAGGAAGTTCTTAGTATAAAATCAAGTGATATAGATGATATATTATCTCAATTAAAAAATGTAACAGACGTTAATCAATTATCTGATGTTAATAATAAATTATTAACAGATATTATTACGTTTGATGTTATTATAGATTGTTGTGCTTTGTTCAGAGATATTGACAATAAAGACCTGGCATTATTATTAAATATTCAGACAAATAAACCAGTAATATTTTTATTAAAAGATAACACGAAAAAAATATGTAAATATGGAAAAATATATAATTATGAGTATTTTCCATACAAACAAGGTGAAGTTATTTATTATTATAGTCAAAAACATATTGTAGGTATTGATTTTAAACAATCTAATTTATTAAATGGTTTGTTAATATTGAATAATAAAAATAAATATACAGAAGTAGCGCAAGCTATTTATCGTATGAGAAAATTAAATAAAGGGCATCATTGTATAATTGGTATGGTGAATGATGATACATTAAATAATACTACATCAGTATTAAATTTAATATTAAATAATGAAACAATATATAATAAAAATAATCAAACATTATTAGATTTCCAATATTTTAAATGTTATAATAGACAAATAACAAATAATTATTTAGAAACTAATTTAAAACCTTTATATGATTATAATGTTACACCTACTACCGATTTATATGCTATTATTAAAGATAAGATGCACACAAATATAAATCCAGACTTGTCTGACATATTAATAAAAAATAAATATTATCATATATTATCTAAAGATATTAAAGAATTATTAAAAATAATATTTGCAAAAAATACAATTGACTATTCAGTACAATCACTCGTATTAGCAGAAGCAGAGGAAGAAGCAGAGGAAGAAGCAGAAGCAGAGGAAGAAGCAGAGGAAGAAGCAGAAGCAGAGGAAGAAGCAGAAGCAGAGGAAGAAGCAGAAGCAGAAGCAGAGGCTGAAGCTGAATTAGGTTTACTATTTAAAGGTAGTACTTATGGAAAATTATTAACAACATTTAGATACAATCCATATAAAGAACTAACACATTTTACAAATAAATTTGTTTATTTAGAAATTTCTTATAAAATTAATTCAAAAGATATAGTCTTATTATTTTCTTACAATTTATTTAATCAATACTTTTATGGATTTGATATTGATACATTTATTTTAGTTCAATTATATGATAGTAATGACAAATGTTGTTATTTGATAGAAAATATATATTTAGTTGATTATTATATGCCTATTGCACCAATATATAATAAATTAGGTATAATAATAAATGATTATATATATAATGAAGCACTACAAAAAATAGATTTAAATAATATATTTAATATAAGATTAAAATATGAATCTAACTATATAAATTTAGGAAAAATATTATTTAATATAGAAAATCCAGAAGTTATTGATATAAATCAAAGAAAATTCCATGATTTATTATATTTAATGTATTATTCTCCTATGGAAGTGTTTGCTAAAAGAACTAAAGATGTTTATGATGCTCAAAAGTATTTTAATAATAATCTTATTAAAAGAATGCAAACGTTTGAAGATTTTAAAAATTGGATTAAAAAGACATATGAAAACAAGTTTATAGAATATATTTCTGATTATATTAAATCAATACCATTACATCATAAAATAACAGATAAATATAAAAGCGAAGATATTAATTTGCCTTATTACATAAAAGAAGAATTAAATGGAAATAAAATGAAACAACACTTATTTTTGAATATGGATAATAAATTACTAATATAACTAGGTAATGTATTGTTATGATTTATAATCTTTTTGTATCCATTTTAAATCCTTGTCTAATTTATTATAATACTTTTCATTTGATTTAAATAATGTTCTAAGAGCATTAATATGTCTTAAAATTTTGAGTTCTTTATTATGTTTGATTGCTCTTTTCAAAGCTTTTATTCTTTCCTCATGATTATCTTTTAAGGAATATCCATAATCTGATAAAATACCCATATCTTCTTTTGGTAAGATACCTAATTTAGGGCCTTTTCCAGATTTACCTTGATCTTTAATACATACTGCTTTAACATGAATTTTTTTCTTGGAAGTTTTTCTTTTATAATCGTAAGATACTTTTTCAATCATACCTTTAGGGCATTTAGCACCTCCATCTTGTTTAGATTTATTATCCATACAGGACATTATATAATATTAATTAGAATTTATTATAATATAATTAAACATTTATTTTATAATAAAATTATATTTATGATGGATTTAGATGCAATAGAATTATATTGTAATTTTGATTTTGAACCAGAAATTAAAGAAAAATATGGAGATATGATATTAGATATATTTAATAATATGTGTCCTGGAAATTATTATTCAAATAATACAGACGACAATATGATGATAATAATTGCATTATATGATATTTCTAAAAAAGATTATCAGAATGCAATTGAAATGTTAGAAGAAGCAATAAAAAGACATAGCTTAAGAGCATCATGCACTTTAGGAATATTATATAATATTCTAGATGACAACGAAAAATCTATTTATTATTTTAAACTTGGAGCAGACGTAGGACATATGTTATCATCAACAAATTTAGCTTTTGAATATCTATGTCAAGGTGAATTTGATTTATTTATGAAATATAATAAAATTGGATTAAATTGTAATGATGAAAATGCATTAATTAATGAAGGAATATATTTATGGAATATAGTTAAAAATTATAATAAAGCTACAGATATTTTTAACAAAATGATTGATACTAATTATAGAGCATGTTATGAATATGCAAAATTAGTAGGTAATATAAAACAAAAAATAGAATTACTAACAAAAGCGATAAAACTTAAACCAAAAAAATCTTATATAGATATGCTAAAAAAAATAACTAATGATTTTGAAAGATATGAATTATATAAGAAACATGATATAAACACGCATACATTTAAAAATTATGATAATTTTGAATTTAATATTAAATTTAATATTAGTAATTTTAGCAGATGTCCAGTATGCTATAATAAAAAATCAGATAAAGTAGAATTATTTACATTAAAATGTAACCATTCATTTTGTAGTAACTGTATTAAAAAATATTCTCAGAAAAATTGTTGTTTATGCTATTCTTAATGCTACGCATTAAATCATTATTCTTTTTTTTTTGAAATCAATATTTTGGTCTCATTTTTATGGCATTTAATACATAAAGTTCTTAAATTGTCTAATCCACATTGTCCACCTCCTTTAACAACTGGAATAATATGATCTGCATCCCATAATCCACCTCCATGTTTTTTCATCCATATTTTTCTTTTAGATGAAATACTATAAGATTTTAAAAAATTTTCTCGGGCTTCGCCCTCTAATATTAATGCGTTTTTTGCAATATCTTTTGTAT
>JACCDO010218597.1_pt1 | contig 10342 bp, 2 predicted proteins | sample 7446101 | NCBI WGS metagenome assembly JACCDO01 (sample SAMN15323440, study PRJNA562643) | freshwater metagenome | isolation source: river surface water | place: USA:Blue River Watershed | collected 2017-08-16
AGTAGGTTGCATAGTTGGTTGACCACTCGGTTGTCCCGTAGGTTTACTTGTAGGTTGCATAGTTGGTTGACCACTTGGTTGACCAGTAGGTTCACTTGTAGGTTGACTAGTTGGTTGACTAGTTGGTTGACTAGTTGGTTGACTACTTGGATGTGAAGTAGGTTGTGTGCTTGGCTGTGTCGATGGTTGTGCAGTTGGTTGCGATGATGGTTGTGTACTTGGTTGACTAGAAGGAAGGCTACTAGGCACGCTTGAAGGTTGGCAAGTTGGAACAGTACTTGGTTGACTAGTTGGTTGACTACTTGGTTGTGTCGTTGGTTGTGTACTTGGCTGTGCACTTGGCTGTCGACTAGGTTGACTAGTCGGCTGGACTGTAGGCTCGCAAGTAGGTTGACTAGTTGGCTGTCTTGATGGTTGACTTGATGGTTGACTAGTAGGTTGTGTAGTTGGTTCACTAGTTGGTTGACTACTAGGTTGAGCACTTGGTTGATCAGTAGGTCGAGAGCTTGGTTGTACAGTAGGTTGCGCAGTAGGTTGAGTACTTGGTTGACTCGTTGGTTGACTCGTTGGTTGACTCGTCGGTTGACTACTTGGTTCGCTCGATGGTTGACTTGTTGGTTGACTACTAGGTTGACTAGTAGGTTGTCTACTTGGTTTACCAGTAGGCTGACTACTTGGCTGTGAAGTAGGCTGAGTGCTTGGTTGTGTACTTGGTTGTGTACTTGGCTGTGCACTCGGCTGACTACTGGGGTTCCCAGAAGGTTGTGAAGTTGGTTGTCTAGTTGGTTGACTACTTGGTTGACTACTTGGTTGACTACTTGGTTGTGTCGTTGGTTCTTTACTTGGTTGTGCACTAGGCTGCACACTTGGTTGTGTACTTGGTTGCGACGTGGGTTGAGAACTTGGTTGACTAGTAGGTCGACTGCTTGGTTGACTACTTGGTTCAGACGTAGGTTGTCCAGTTGGTTGACTACTAGGTTGTACACTTGGTTGACTACTAGGTTGTACACTTGGTTGACTACTAGGTTGCACACTTGGCTGACTAGTAGGCTGACTACTTGGTTCAGACGTAGGTTGCATAGTTGGTTGACTACTAGGTTGCATAGTTGGTTGACTACTAGGTTGCATAGTTGGTTGCATAGTTGGTTGCATAGTTGGTTCGGACGTTGGTTGACTTGATGGTTGTTTACTTGGTTGCACAGTTGGTTGGCCAGTAGGTTGCATAGTAGGTTGACTACTAGGTTGCATAGTTGGTTGACCAGTAGGTAATGCATAAATAAAATTAGCATCAGCTGAACCTACTAATGTTGATGAGTTACCAAAGGCACCATTTCCACTGTATCGAAAATACCAAGTACTGACACCAGTGGCACCAAACACTGATCCAGGAATATCAATAATAAATGAATTTAAATTACCCATACCACTATTATCAGAAAATATTGTTTCAATTGTATTCGGGTCATTATGATAATAACTTTCTCCAATGATTTGGCGTTCTATTGTACCTTTTGGTGTTGCATATACTATTGCCACTTTACGTTCTTGCGAATATTCTGCAATACCCCAAGAAATCCATTTATCTGAATATTGCCATCGACAAAAAACACTACCTAATGTTATCACATGACCATTAAATGTGTATACATTATATGCTATTAATGTTTCCTGATCCACAAATACAAAGCGATTATAACCAGAAAGTATAATCGAATTATATCCTAGGGTGATAGGTTTATTTAAATAAATTTTTGAATCCTCATCAATTTTACCACTACTGACACCAATTTGAACCATGCTACTGACAGTACCAGGTCCATTTAATTGATAACCATCACCATCTAAAAATAACCAAACTATATTATCATATAAATTTGTAGCAACTGTAATCAATGGGGGTGTAATTGCATTATAACCGACTGATAACCATTGGTCCGTAGTAAAATATTTTTGAAATAAATAGGAACTTGAGTCTCCTGACATAACAACACGAGAACTAGTTAATGCAAGAGGACCATCACCAGATACAATATCAGATACATCTATGACATGACTATTGGTTTTTTCAAGACTAATAATTTGGAATACTCCAACTTCATAACCTGACGAAGTAGGCACGGACGTTGTTGGTACTCCAGTTGGTCTCGATGATGGTTGTGATGACGGCTGCGTACTTGGTAAAGCTGATGGTTGACAAGTCGGAATCATTGAAGGCTGAGCCGTAGGGATAGTAGATGGAACAGACGTTGGCTGACCACTTGGCTCAATAGTAGGCTGGCCTGTTGGTTGCAATGTGGGTACTGATGATGGTTGACTGCTAGGATAAATTGTAGGTTGAGTAGTAGGTTGACTAGTAGGGATCATTGAAGGCTGACGACTTGGTTGACCAGTAGGCTCACTAGTAGGTTGACCAGTAGGTTGAGTTGATGGTTGACCACTGGGTTGAAAAGAGGGCCTACTGGTAGGCTGACTTGTAGGACACATACTAGGTTGACTACTTGGCTGTCTACTTGGTTGACTACTAGGTTGTCCGGTAGGCTGACTAGAAGGTCTATTACTAGGTTGTCCTGTTGGTAACATTGTAGGCTGATTAGTAGGTTGACCAGTAGGTTGATTAGTAGGTTGACCACTAGGTCGCATTGTAGGTTGACTCGATGGTTGAAACGATGGTCGAGATGATGGTTTACTACTTGGTTGACTACTTGGTTGACTACTTGGTTGACTACTTGGTTGTCCAGTTGGTTGACTACTTGGTTGGCAACTAGGTTGATTACTTGGTTGACTACTAGGTTGTCCAGTTGGTTGATTACTAGGTTGACTACTAGGTTGACTACTAGGTTGTCTACTAGGTTGTCCAGTTGGTTGACTACTGGGGAAACTACTAGGTTGACCACTAGGTTGTCCAGTTGGTTGAGTACTAGGCTGTCTAGTTGGTTGTCTACTAGGTTGTCCAGTTGGTTGACCTGTTGGGCGGTCATAACATTGGTACGCAACTTGATAATAATCTGAACTACCTTTTAATGAACCTGTTGCACCTACTCTACCACCGTTATTAGTCCCATCAACTATCCATGACAACTTATAACTACCAGTAGCAGTATCACCACTAACAAGTGCTTGGGAAATTGTAGTTGTACTAGAAAATCCGAATGATGGATTTGAACAATACCAGTATAATCCATTATACTGGACATAACTGTTTTTGGACCTTGTTGAATAACCATTCAATAAAGTCGTAAATTGAGTTGTTGTTATAAATGCCCCGATATTTATTGTAGTGGAAGCAGTTGTTACATAAGCACCTCCAATAAATACTTCAGTTCCTGATGTACATTTACTAAGTAAAGTAGATATACTAGTAACATTTTTATAGTATGCTTTGTAGCATAAATCACACGAGAAATATGCAGTATTCATCTTCCCACCCAATAAATCACTCGTTTTATAGTTTAATTGGTATGAACTGGGGTATGTTGCGGCATCTATTCGAACAAAATACAAGATCAAGAGAAATGCTTTTAATATCTGCATTAGATACGTCATTCTCACAATGATTATGACAATTTATTTGCTACTTATAATTTCAATGAATGTATTTAATCAAAAATCATTTACAAGACCTCGTTTTACTCTGATTTTTAATCCTATTCTCTTCTTCTCGTTGGGGAGAAGGGAACATCGTAGTAAAAATTTGGACCCGGAACTAACTGAGTTAGGGTTCCAAAATTAGAGAAATAATATTTTTATGGGCTAATATTTCTTCAACTTAATCGATTGTAAAAACTGCGAATATTTGTCGTATATAATATCAAAGAAACTATAAATCGTTGATCTAAGGCCTTTAATACCCGATACCGGTACAGATGAGGTACCGGTACCGTACCGCGAAAAAAAACTGCTTCTCCGGAATAATATAAGAGTACGGCATATCAAAGACTAAGAATGTCTGAAAGTGAATTGCTTAGAATAAATAGCCCGGAAGATAGCATAAGCATCAAAAGTAATTCTAATATAATATTAAATTCATCTCCAGGAAGCAAGAGTAATAATGGGAAGGTAGCTTTTTTTGTTTCACAATTTATTTCACAATTTATTCATAATTTTCTTACATATTTATGAATATTTACAGAAGAAACAAATATCCGTTTCGGTTGATCAATTAAGTAAATTAGATGTGGAACAAATCGCGAAATTAATAACTATTCAAGCACGACGAATTGATCTAGAACAGTGGGAATTGGATATCTTAATGGAAATTTGTTCATCGAGTAATTGCGTCGATAAAGGTACATGTCTTACATAAAACTAATTATAAAATATTAAACACTTATACTTTTAATTAGGATTCACAATCTTATATGAATATGCTGGTAACTTAGACAGAATAGACAGTTTATCGATTAAATTATGCGAATTAACATCAAGCATTGCTCAAATACTATCTTCAAGTTCACGAGATATACATGTGTTGAACACTTTAATATTTAATACATCTGATACTATAGCAAAATTGATTTTTGCAGCAGCATCTTTAAGAAAATTACAAAGCAATCCCAAGCCCATTATAGGTATTTTTTTCTATATTTATCCATCTACTTTATATAAACTAAATTATTATATTCTAGCACCAACTGTAAAGAATATTGGGATGTCGAGCGTCATTAACGATAAAGTATACTTATCTGCACTGTTAAAAAGTATTGCTAATTTTTCCCGTGAAAAATTAAAAATTAATGAACATTCTAATGACTGCATGTTAATACTACTAGCTCCATCGATAGAGCAAGCTGATCTTGGTCAGTTATATCCCAATGGTTTCACAGGAGAGCGCTTGTACCAAATACTAAAACAGTTTCTTGAACTAGAAGAAAAGATTGAGTCCATTTGGCAGCATTTGGACAAAAATGAATTATCATTATTCCCAATACTACGATTACAATATGATGAGGTAATTAATCACGATTCATTTAATTGGTTTGACGACAAGTTAAATGATTATATACAAATCTGCGATATATTGTCATTTGAACTCAGTGAAGGAATACTTAAACAATTACGAAGTAAATATAACATAACCATTGAACCTAATTTGGTCATTACAGACATCGCAAAAATTAATGTAGATATATCTAATATAACCAATAAAAGCACAATTAATAAAAATAAAGGCGACATCACTACTACGGGAGGAAGAATAATTTCATCTAAAAAGCAATTAAAATCTATTGAAAAAAAGAGAAGAGAAACTGCAAAAATATCTGATGATTCACCACAAATAAACCCTGAAAGTTCTGAAATGATGGAACTTAGAACAGTTACAAGCATCGATGGCAGTGTCGAACCCGCAAATGATATCACGTACAATAAAAATTCTAGCAAAATGAAAGTTACCACAAAAAAACAGACTATTGTGAACACAGATAATCAAAGTTCTGCGAATAAGGTTATAAAAAGTGCCGGATACAGTAGAGCATCGTCGAGTAAAAATTTGGGAGTAAATTATAATGTTGAGTATTCTCGTTTATCTCGAACAGCATCTGCAAGTGGAATTAAACGCAAAATTGGATTAAATAATTATGACAAAGAATATAACTTAAGTGTACGAAGCGGAATAATAAATTATAAGTACACTGTTGGCAATGCGTTACTTGAAGCACAAGTTCTACGCCGAGCGTTAAAATACGTATCAAAACAAGGAGGAACGAAGCAACAGTTAGCAATAAAAAAGATTCGAGTGTGGTGGATAATTGTTTATCCTCGTTATAAATATATTCGTAAACTATCGTTAAATAGTGTTATAGCAAATATTCTATTCGAAATAAGTGACACGGCAGTAGTCAAATCTATAATACGAAAGAAAAGGCATATGCGTCATAGACGTGAACATGCTGCTCGTGTTATACAACAAGCATTGAGAGCATGGAAGAAAGAATCGCTCTGGTTACTAAAAAAAAATAGCCAATTTATTCGGGCTAGTAGACTAAAAAGAAACATTAGCATTTGGTCATTTAAAATTTTAATTGGCTTAGCATTATGGAAATATACTAAAAAATGGCGTAAAAGATTTATGAAACGTAATCCTTATCGTCGTCCACTTTACTATATCAATTTTATGGAGAAATGGTTTATGTTACAGAAGCAAAGTATACTAGAACGCAAAAAGATTGAAATTGCAACCGAAGAATCCGAAAACGCCGATAAGAAACGTCACAATTATGTATCAAAAGCAAATCGTGCAGCAATTGTCATACAAAAGTATGTTCGCCGATTAATTGTCAAACATAAATTAAAAAATCAAAGATATTTAATGTTTATGAAAAAAAAAATTTCTAGATTTATGATTTCAACAAATATAAGTTCACGTATTAGAAATAAGCGTAATAGAATTACTGCAGCTATATTATTACAAAAATGGTCAAGAGGATTTATTGAAAGAATGCGATTGTTTCGGCGGTTTGACGCTGGAATTAAAATTTATAAATTTTTTATCAAAATAAAATCTCATGCAAGTTTAAGGAAAAGTTTACGTCGCGTCGAGCGACCCATTACAATAGTCTTACGTGGACTGCGAAATATTCATGACACTTTTGATGACGGGGCAGATGGCATAAGTTGTAAAATTTCTATTTGGTGGAACCCATTACTTCATATTATCAGTGAAAATGACTTTCAAACAATATTAACAACCAAGCAACCACAATTGATTTATACCAGCAAATCATATCCAATGACTCCATTACATGTTAATGCTCAAAGTGTAACCAATCCGGCATCGTTACCTAACATAATTCAAAATTCAAGTACACTATCACAAGCACCGTCAATAAAAAATAGGTTAAGTATTTCATTATTTTCATCACCAAGTATTACATTAATGCACAAATCAGGTAATTCCGCGTCTAATCTTAATACTGCTTCCTCAAGTATTGGAAAAAAGAATAAATGGATATGTAAATTTGATGAAGAGGTAGAAAAAATAAAAATTCCCGGATGCCATTGCAATTGTCTAATTAAATTTGAATTTATAATTGCGGAGAGAAAGATTGGAGCACATGTGTATTATATGTCAAAAGAAGGTGGTTTAATGTTTTGGAATGGAAATTATTCCCGTACTATGGTAAGTTACGCGCAGAGAAAAGCAGCTTTAAATGGCAGATCCAATACTCCGGATATTCTTGGTAGTAGGAAGCGTGAAACTAAAGTAGAAAATAATGAAATGCCTGTATTTGATTATTCAATATGTACAGGACCACCAATGCGATCGCGATGTCAATGGGGAAGAGTTAAATTTCATGGTAGTGGCCCCGGAAAGAGATCAATGCAACAAAAAGGATTGTTAATTTCTTTATTAGAAAAATGGGTTAAGTTTTATATTTCTGTTGATGGAGAAGCATTGATGTTGTTTGATAGTAAAACTACGACTCAATACTTTTATAAAATCAATGTTAAAGATTTTAAATCGATAAGAGTGGAACAGGGAGTAGCTACACGTAATGAGGATAATACCTCTAAAATACTACTAGAAGATTTGATGGATGTTGTTTTAGTGACAACCCATGACGTGGTTTACTTTCGATTTTTTGATACAGGATCACGAGTTTTTTGGACAGAAACATTCAATGCGATCATTGAATTTAATAAGAAAACGTCCAGTGGAAGTATTAATAATAATAACAATACATTTTTATCAGGCCTTGGTTTTAAGCTTTAGTAGCAATTGTATCTAATATAACATTCAATGTTCAATCAATCTTCATTTAATCTTCAATCCTTAAATTTTGTATACGGATACGGAACCAAGAGCATGATATGGGATATTAGGTATCCTAGCACCATAAAGATATGGCATCTTTTTTGCGTGACTCTAAGTTTCGCCACACTTTTGTGCAGCTGGACAAAAGAGAAAAGTATTATGAATCCTCGATGCTCAAAGCTGCCTCTAATGTTGAGGGAAGCATCATGACTGCCAACAGCAAATATATATCATATATTGACGTATCTTGTAATGCCATCGGTACAATACCTACCGATAACCCCGGACGTCAAAAGGAGATTCCAATGATTAGAACAACAAGCATAAATGATATTATTTATCATAAGTTTTACCGCGACAAATTGTTATCTTGCAGTAATGACGGTAATGTTAATATCTATGATTTAACAAATGGAATCAGCAATTATGCGGTATCCAGTATTAATATACCAAGCGATTCAAACGTTTCAGTAACGCCTCTTAAAGGTCTTATTAATAACCCTGTGGCAGAAAATATTATTGCCGTAAGAGGAAATAAGGAAATATCCATCGTTGATCTAAATACTGCATCACAAGCCCGTAAAACACCTTCGGGTTTACTTGGATCAGAAATATCATGTATATCATTTTCTGAAAATGGTAGTTTGATAGCGGCATCTAGCAAAGACAAAACTCTTAAAGTTATAGATATGCGTTGTAAACATGATAGCTATTGCAATGTCTCGGTGCTAAGTCATACGGGAACTAAACCAAGTCAAAATCTTTGGCTACACAGTGAATACATTTTTACTTCAGGTCATAGTAGTAATATTGATAGAGAGATATCTTTATGGGACATCAAGCAAATGTCACAACCAGTATTCAAGGAAAGAATTGATTCTTCCATCGGAATTTTATCTCCTTTCTATGATACTGATACTCAGTTATTAGTACTGGCGGGTAAAGGCGATACTATGATTAGATTATACGAGTTTGATTCTAGTAGCGCAAAATTAAATGGAATATCAACTACAAGTGTTGGTGATCCATTTCGTTCTTCATTTTTACTGCCTAAACAAGCATGTGATGTCAATACTAATGAGATTTTGCGTGTATTAAAATTGGCTGACTCGTCAATTCAACCAATTAGTTTTACTGTCCCTAGAAAAGATAAGCACGTGTTTCACTCTGATTTATACCCGTTATCAGTGCATGAGGCACCACCCTCATTAGATGCGGAATCATGGTTAGCTGGATTTAATAGAGAGCCTAAGAAAATCTCAATATCCCCCACGCTTAACGATTCAACTGAAAATATTACGCAAATATCAGACAATTTTAGCGATACACATGTTAATAATGATACTAGTAGTAAAAGGAATAGTTTGGAAAAATTTATTGGATTCGGTTCCACATTAAAGTTTCGACATATGTACGGGACAGAAGCACCCAAAACTCAATCGTACTTTAATATAAAACCATGCACTGCATCAGATTCGGCACTGATTTCATGTAGTGATAAGTTTTGGGCTGTACCATATGAAGGCACCGGGGGTGGACCAGTATATGTATCATCTTTTTCGGATATTGGGAAAGTTGAACCTAGCTGCCCATTAATTAATGGACACAAAGCACCTGTAGTTGATATTTCATTTTCTCCATTTCACTCTAACATTATGGCCACTGCGTCAGTCGATTGTAGTGTTAAAGTATGGTTGATACCCCCTAAAATAATCTCGAGTCAAAATGACAGTGATGCGATAGTGTCATTTAGTACTCATATGAATACCGTAAAAGCTTGTTGCTTCAGCCCTATTATTGACGGCCTGTTATGTACAACTTCTGCTGACATGACAGTGCGTTTATATGACATAAATGCTGGTAATGAGTTATCTTGCACTGATCTCAGATCAAATATTGTTGCTCAAAGTAGTATAAACAGTTTAAGCTTTAATTATGATGGTACAACTATAATGGCATGTTGCAAAGATAAATATTTGAATATAATTGACCTTCGTGCAAGTGAAGTAGTTGGATCCGTTAATTCTTCCGAAAATAATACTTTATTGGGACGAAATTTGCGTGGACTTTGGTGTAATAAAAATCAATCACAATCGATTATATTCACCGTTTTTTCTAATCATCTAGGACAAAGAATGATTCAATTATACGACCCACGCAAATTGACGTCACCAATAAAGTCTAGTGTCATTGATAACGGGACAGGTCAGTTATTTCCATTTTATGATGAAAATAATATTGTCTTTGTCGCAGGAAAAGGCGATACAATAATTAAATTTTACGAATTAAATTTTTTAGACGATTCAAGTGTCACTTGTGAGAAAGCAAATGAGTTTCAAACGTCTCGTGAACCTATTGCTGGTATTTGTTTGCTTCCAAAACGACTGGTTGATGTGCGTAATGTTGAAATTGCATCAATGTTAAAGTTAACTAATGATGCGGTAATACCAATTTCATACAAAGTCCCAAGAGCTGAACATTTAAAACAATATTTTCAAGACGATTTATATCCTTCAGTAGTTAAAGATGTGACTCCGAATCATACCATCACTGATTGGATACAAACTTGCAGTCGTAGCACTGGTAATA
>JACCDO010506008.1_pt1 | contig 10342 bp, 13 predicted proteins | sample 7446101 | NCBI WGS metagenome assembly JACCDO01 (sample SAMN15323440, study PRJNA562643) | freshwater metagenome | isolation source: river surface water | place: USA:Blue River Watershed | collected 2017-08-16
CCGACAATTGCGACGCGGATATCTCCGGCCTCAGTTTTGATATTCATCTATTTCTTCCCCTCGTTCTTTATCATTCCCTCAAGCCATGTGATTTCACGTTCAAGAGACTCGAGAGAGAAGCGACGCCACTCCTCGAGGTATTTATCAATTCCAGCTGGGTGCGATTCCAATTCAGTTCGCATTGATTTTGCTTTATCTTGAAGGCGCGATAGTCGCCCTTCAAGAATTCGAACTCGATTCATCGTTGTTGTCGGACTAAAGAAGGCGAAGCGGACACCGAAACCTTCATCTTCCCAAGCTTCAGCGGTGACAGATCCATTAAGTTCTGCAAAGCGCTTCTGGCCCTTCTTTGTAATTGTGTAGACGATTCGAGTTCGCTTGGATGTAACGCCGATCTCCTTTGCCTCAATAGTCTCGGCGATCACCATCCGCTTAAGTTGCGGGTAGAGGACCGAGAATGACAGAGCGCGGAATGGCCCAAAGATCGCCACGAGGCGCTTTCGAAGCTCATATCCGTGAAGTGGAGACTCTGAGAGGAGGCCAAGAAGGGCAAATTCCAGGGAATCAGCGCGTGATCTCATCGGCTCTCCAATCGGGTACCTATTCTAGATAGATATATCGAATCGATATATCTAGACGATAGTTAACCGTAGAACGCCTTACGTGGCAAATCGACACTCCCAACCGATCGCCGGCGTAATCTGAGCCAGTGATTCCAACGCGCCTACCCGAGTACATCGTGGCAGCGATGATCATTATTTTGGCACCTGGCCCGAGCGTCCTCTTCGTTATCGCACGCGCAATTTCGTGGGGACGAAAGGTTTCAGTTCTTACCGTCGCAGGAAATGTCTCCGGCTCTCTCGTGCTCTCAACCTTGGTTGCACTTGGCTTGGGTCCTATTCTTCAGCGATCGCATCTTGCTTATCTGGCAGTGCAATGGGGTGGCGGGCTTTATTTAATGTATTTAGGAGTTGACGCTATCCGAAAAAGATCTGCGGATGCTGCGGATATGACCAACCAAGGTCCCGTCATTCCTAGCGCAATGCAATCTATCCGCGATGGTTTCTGGGTTGGAGTCCTCAATCCAAAGGCGATCGTATTTTTCGCAGCCGTCCTTCCGCAATTTGTTGATATTGATGGTGGACATGTAACTGCACAACTACTTTTTATGGGGCTCGTATTCTGCGTTCTCGCCTTTATCTCCGATGGGACTTGGGGGCTTCTTGCCGGAACTGCTCGTCAATGGCTTGCAACTGATGCAAAGCGATTAGAGAAGTTAAGAGCTTTCGGTGGATCTGTAATGATTACCCTGGGAGTTCTTGTACTAATCAGCGCCATTCGTGGACAGTAGAGATTAGAGTCTGTTCATGAAGAAGCCTGAGACTCCTGCACGCGACACCATTGCCCCATCCGACCTCACCTTCGGCCTATCCAATTGTCGGCGTTGTCTCTGGCTTAAATACTGGTTTAAGTTAGATCTAAAGAAAGAGTTTCCCCTCGTCAAGCCTCTGGCTGATTCACAGGAAGAACATTTTCGTCGCGCTTCAATGGAAGATATTTCTCCATCACTTAAACCAGGCGTTGTAAAGCAATGGGGACAATGGGTAAAGAGCGCCCCAATCAAGGTCAATGGATTTGAAACACGCTGGAAGATCCTTGGAATCTATGACTTACTTGGTCATTACACAGATGGCACGGTTGGAATCATCGATTGCAAAGTCTCTGATTCAGAGCGCGATAACGGCCCTTTCTACGCCCCTCAATTAGAAGCATATGCCCATGCACTTGAGAACCCGGATAAGGGAAAGCCTTTTCCAGTTTCATCGATGGGGCTTTTGATTTGGAAGCTCGCCGGCGTAACAGAGACAGGAACAAGTGAACTTGCCGCTAACTCACATGGCTTTGGTGTTAATCAACACTATGTCCCGGTTGAGCGAGATACCGAGACATTTACTCAGTTATTAGAGGAGCTCATCACTACTATTGAAGGCGCAATGCCTGATTCTGGTCCAGAGTGCAATCTCTGTAATTACCTTACAAAACGATCAGAGTTAGAGATTAATTAATCATTCTCTTCTGATTCATCACTGGCTTTGCCAGATCTCTTAACCTTAACCGCATAGGTATCGACGTATTCCTGCCCCGAAAGTTGTTGAATCCGCTTCATGATTTGATCTGTTACTTCACGCAGGTACTGAAGATCGGTTGAATCGCCTTCGAAGTACATAGGTTCCCCAAAGGTAATTCCAACTCTCATAACCTTTGGAAGAACTGTTCCGGTAGGTTGAATTTTATCGGTATTAAACATAGCGATAGGAACTACAGGTGCACCCGATTCAATAGCTAAACGCGCAATACCCGTGCGACCTTTATAGAGTCGACCATCTGGTGAGCGAGTTCCCTCTGGATAAATTCCCAATGAATTTCCGCCAGCCAAAACTTCAAGGCCAGTGATGAGTGCGGCTTCACTGCGCCGGCCACCGGAGCGATCAACGGGAACTTGACCAAGTGCAATAAAGGTAAGTTTCTTGATAAATCCTTTTGGACCAGGCGAGGTGAAGTATTCGCTCTTGGCCAAGAAGGTAACTTTTCGAGGCACAACCAGTGGCATAAAGATTGAATCACTAAAAGAGAGGTGGTTTGAGGCAAGAATCAGTGGTCCCGATGCAGGAACGTTTCGCAGACCTTTTACCTTTGGACGGAACAAGATCATTAAGAATGGCGTCAGAAATGCGCGGAGCGTTCCGTACGGCAGATTGTTCACGCCCCTAATTTAGCCTGAAAGAGGATATTTGTGCGAACATAAACCATGGCTAAGCGTGAGAATGAAGGCTTTGATGAAGAAGAACTCATTAAAGCTGAATTTGATTCGATAGTCGAGGGGCTCTCACTCGATGAATCATCGCCAACAACCTACCTCGATGAATTAGATCGATTTGAAGCGGTAAATAGATTCACTCCCCCATCGGTGCCCAAGAAGAAGTTTCGTGATCAGCTACGAGAGATGAAAATATCCTTTAAACGGTGGCGGAATAATTCTCGAGAACTTCCACCTGACGATGGCGCTGTTCTCTAATTAAATAAATTCAAATTCGTGCAAGATCTGCAACACCTACAAGTCCCGCCTCATTGCCGAGCGTTGCAGGAATAATCTCTGGATAGGGGTGCTTTCCAGCAAATGGCATGTAGCGAGAAACTCCCTCACGTATTGGCTTGAGAAGGATTTCACCTGCATCAACTACTCCGCCACCAATGATCACGCATTCAGGATCGAGGACGACAGATAGAGATGCGATTCCTGCACCTAACCAATCACCTGTTCGCTCAAATGCAGCAAGTGCAACTGAATCTCCTTCGCGAGCTGCTTCTGTAATTGAAGCACCTGTCAGGCCTTCAATAGTTCCGTTATCACGCGACAAGAGGTTCTTTGCCGCTTGTGGATTCTCAATGATGAGTTCTCGAGCGTGGCGCATGAGTGCACTTCCCGATCCATACTGCTCAAAGCAACCCTTGGCTCCGCATCCACAGAGCAACCCATCGGGAACAACTCTCATATGACCTATCTCTGCTGCAATGCCAAAGGCTCCACGGTGCAACTGGCCATTAGCGATGATTCCTCCACCGATTCCGGTTCCAATAGTTAGCAAGAGAACGTTCTTCTTTCCGACTCCTGCGCCGAATTTAGCCTCTCCCCATGCTGCAGCATTTGCATCATTTTCAATCACAACTGATTTCCCAATCAGAGCAGTGAGATCATCGTCAAGATTCACACCATTCCATCCAGCGATATTTGGTGTTGCGAGCATCGTCTTTCGATCGGATGAGACAAAACCAGCTGCTGAGACACCGATTGACTCGACCGAGTAATCCACCATTAACTCTTTAGCGACATCGGCAATCGCTTGATTGAGAAGGGCGCCACCTTCACGTGGAGTATCGCGACGAGCCGTCTTGAGAACTTTGCCTGAACTATCTACGACACCGCCTAGAACCTTAGTTCCGCCGACATCGACACCTATCGTGTACGTCATTTACGAAACTCTAGAAGCGAGTTCTTTTAACGCAGCATCGATTGTCTGTTGTTGAGCTTTGGTAATCATCATTGATGGAACTGGAAGAGAGACAGCAACTGTAAGGTCGTAGGTAACCTGGGTTGTATCTTCATCGATTGCTTTGAGGGTATATGTCCCATCCATTTGTGTCAGAAGGTCTGCTTCATCCATTGAGAATGAGAGAGTCATCGGCGCTGCACTCCAGTCGTAATCGAGAGTGACACGATCCTTCATCATTCCTGCATCGATAGATAACTTAGCCTTGAGAACACGACCAGAGCCATCGCTCTCGATAACTTCTGCTTTCTTGATAGAGCTGAGCCATTCGGGATAGGAGCCGATAGAAAAGAGCGCCTCCTGAACCTCGGCTAGAGGGGCGTCAATCAGGACTGTGGCTGTGCTTTTCTCGGACATGGCAGAAGGTTATCAATTCTTAACAAAAAATCTTCCCTTTTCTCTTCCTCCCCCGCTAGCGTTAGCGCCATGAACGAGATCTCAACTCCTGCAATTATTGCTACAGCAACCGAAGGTAACCTCACAAACCTCATCGCTGAGCGCGCCTGGTTTGAACCAGAACGCGTCACGATGTCACGTCCACTAGGTGATGGATGGCAGCCTGTTACCGCTCGCGACGTTGAGGAAGAAGTTCGCGCGACTGCGAAAGGCCTCATTGCTGCAGGAATTCAAATTGGTGATCGTGTTGCCATTATGGCCCGCACTCGTTACGAATGGACGATTCTCGATTTTGCTATTTGGTATGCCGGTGGATGCGTGGTTCCTATCTATGAGACATCATCTGCCGAACAGGTTGACTGGATTCTCAACGACTCAGGATCTGTTGGATTAATTGTTGAAACTCCAACTCATAAAGAGCTTGTCTCAACGGTTCTTCCTTCTCATACAAAGCATGTATGGGTCATGACTGAAGATGTCCTTGCCACTTTGCGTAAGGCAGGTGTAAATATCAGCGATGATGAAATTGAACGTCGCAGAAACGCACTCGTCCCTTCAAGTCTTGCAACGCTGATTTACACATCTGGAACAACGGGACGACCTAAGGGAGTTCAACTTACACACTCAAACTTCTTATCCGAGTGCGGCAATGTTGTAGAAGGTGCAAGTGATCTCTTCCTCAAGCCTGGCGGATCAACTCTTCTATTTTTACCTGTTGCTCACGTATTCGGTCGAATGGTGCAGATCGGCGCGATTCATGCAGGACTACACCTTGCTCATTGCAGTGATCCTGTCGGTCGCCTGCAACCGGATTTGGCCTCTTTTAAACCGACTTTCGTTCTCGCTGTTCCACGTATCTTTGAGAAGATTTATAACGGAGCAGAAGCTAAGGCAGAGGCTGCAGGTAAGGGGAAGATTTTCCGTAAGGCTGCAGAGGTTGCAATCGCATATAGCGAAGCCCAAGACAAGCGCGGCTTCAATCCCCTGCTCACTCTGAAGCATGCACTATTCGACAAGCTTGTATATTCAAAGATTCGCGCTGCAATGGGTGGATCTGTTGAAGCTGCCATCTCAGGTGGTGCACCTTTAGGAGTGCGTCTTGGCCACTTCTACCGCGGAGCGGGAATCACAATTCTTGAGGGCTATGGTTTAACAGAGACGACAGCTGGCGCGACTCTCAACTTAACACAGCAGCTTCGAGTTGGATCTGTTGGACGCCCTATTCCAGGAAATTCAGTCAAGATTGCAGAAGATGGCGAAGTCCTTATCGGCGGACCAATCGTTATGCGCGGTTACTGGCAGAACGATGCTGCAAATCAAGAAGCTTTTGATGGTCAATGGTTTAGATCTGGTGACCTTGGTCGCTTAGATGATGACGGATTCCTCTACATCACAGGTAGAAAGAAGGAGCTCATCGTCACAGCCGGTGGAAAGAATGTTGCACCAGCTGTTCTCGAGGATCGTCTACGTGCACATCCACTTGTAAGTCAGTGCATGGTCGTCGGAGATAACCAACCGTTTATCGCATCTCTGATCACAATTGATCAAGATATGCTCAAAGGCTGGATCGCAGCCAACAATAAATCAGGTGCGACTCTTGAAACTCTTCGTAACGACCCTGACCTTATCGCCGTCATTCAGACCGCTGTTGATGAGGCGAATAAGGCTGTCTCTAAGGCAGAGTCAATCCGTAAATTTACAATTCTTCCCAACGATTTCACTATCGCAGGTGGCCAGCTCACAGCAAAGTTATCGCTGAAGCGACATGTCATCGGCGAACAATATGCAGCTGAAATCGCTGCCCTCTTCGCAAAGTAGGAAATGGCTGCCACAACTCCCGAGCGTCTGCGAATTGCTCGGGAACTCCATGATGGCATTGCGCAAGATCTAGTTGGTCTTGGCTATTCGCTTGATCTCATCTTGGCAGATCCAGAAGTTGGAAGCGTCTCTCGCGCTGCCTTAAGAAAATCACGTCTCGAGATTGATGATCTGATCAGCAAAGTTCGCAGAGAGATTCTCGAACTTCGTCGGGATGAACAGCCTCGATTTGATCTCTCTCTAGCGACATTAATAAATGAGAGCGCTGGTGAGTTAGAACTTTCACTACAACTCGAAGAAGTCGGACTCAACCCTGATGAAGCCCATGAATTGCTTCAAATATCCCATGAAATCCTACGTAATACGGTTGCTCACGCTAGGGCTACCCACCTTGAGGTAAAGCTCTTCCCCATCAACAATCGACTCTTCATAGAGTTCTTTGATAATGGAGTTGGTGGCGCGGATATGAATACAGATCGCTGGGGTCTAAAAGGAATTATTGAAAGAGTGAAAGCTATGGGTGGCGAAATCACTCTCGAAAGTCAAGAAGGAACAAGAATTTCAATTCTGTTGTGAAGAAGATCCTCATTGTTGACGACCATGCAGTTGTTCGTGAAGGTATCAAGACAGCTCTAGTGAAGCAAGGGCACTTACAAGTCTACGAGGCTGCATCTAAATCTGAATCTATCGCCCAGATAACAAAGCTCTCCCCGGATGGAATTATTGTTGATATCAACCTACCTGATGGCAATGGACTTGAAATTGTTACTTGGGTGAGATCAATCTCAACTACAGTTGCGATTGTTGTGCTTACTTTAAATGAGAGAGAAGAATTTCTTCTTGCTTCTATGAAGGCTGGCGCCAGCGCTTATGTACATAAGACTGCTCCAATCGGCGATTTAATCTCCGCCTTGGAATTTGCTCTGAAATCGCCTACATCTTTTGCCGCGAAGGAAATTGCATCCGCCATTGAGCGAAAAGATGGAAAGTTTTCGCTATCTCCACGAGAGCTACAAATTGTGACGCAGTTGCATCGAGGTGAGACTCTGAAGCTTCTGGCTGGTTCTCTCTTCATCACTGAGGCTACCTTGAAAACTCACCTTGCTTCGATTTACAGAAAGCTAGGGGTACACACTCGATTGCAGGCAATTGAGAAAGTTCGCCAGTCGGGGATTATTTAAGTAAGAGTTTCTTGAAAGTCTCTGCCCAAATTTCCCATCGCCATTGATCGACAATCCATTGTCGACCTTGCAACCCCAGCGATGAGGCAAGTTCGGAATCATTTAAGAGATGTACCGCTGCAACTGCAATGGCACTTGCAGATTTTCCATCGACAGAGAATCCTGTCTCTCCTTCAAGCACTGCATCAGGTGCACCACCCGAGACTCCCCCAATGACCGGCAGGCCACAGGAGCTCGCCTCCAAATAAACAATTCCGAGACCTTCAACCTCTAATCCCGCCAAGCGAGAACGAGATGGCATGGCAAAAATATCGCCCGCGCAGATGTACTCGGGAAGTTCTGCATATTGCACTCTTCCGATAAATGTAATGCGATCCAATACGCCCCTCGCTATAGCTCGCTTCTGAAGTTCTGCACGATATGGACCTTCACCTACCAACAAAAGGTGAACGCTAGGAACATCTCGAGCGATGATGGGAAGCGCATCGATTAAGAAGTCTTGACCTTTGCGATGAACAAGTCTTCCAACGCTGACAATTATCTTTTTATCCTCAAGTCCAAGCTCCTCACGAATTCTGGGGTTCTTCTTGGCTGGTGAAAAATGTTCGGTATCAATTCCGGGTGCAAGGCGAACCATCTTTTCCTGAGAGCTCTTTGAAATTGCTTTTGAAATAGCGCTTCTCGTGTAATCACCTAAATAGGTGAGCACATCGACATCTTTACCTATTCGCTTAATCGCGGAAGAAAATGGCCAGAGCTTCGCCCACCAAACTTCATGTCCATGCGTAAGAGCAATAATTTTTCGCGCACCTGCTCGTCGCGAACTTCGGGCAAGTAATCCAAGGGGCGCTGCCGCACCGAAGAAGACCGATTCAATTCCTCGTTCTGTAATGATTGAACGTACACTTCTTGATACTCGAAGCGTTGGAAGTAATATCTTTGATCGATCACGAATAACCTCAACGCCGAAGTTCTGTCGCCAGGCGTTATCAAAGGGCTCAGAGTTTTCCTGCTTAGATGTAAAGACTACGACTGAACCTTTAGGTAAGCGCTCTACGAGCCCGATGATGAAAGTTTCAATTCCACCGGCACGCGGACCAAAGTCATTTGTAATGCAGAGAATTTTCTCTGAAGAATGAATATGTTCTGACATTAGAAGCGGCGAACTGCTACCAATGGCTTACTGCCCAAGCTACCAGAGGGAGCAACCTTGACGCGCGAACCAGATCGCGGTGCATGAACCATCTTGCCGCCACCTAGATAAACCCCGACGTGAGAGACAGGTCGTCCGAAGAAGAGAAGATCTCCTGGCTTCTTCTGGCTATAAGGAATGCTCTTACCCATTCGAGATTGAGCACGTGAAGAGTGAGGAAGAGATACGCCAGCCCGCTGATATGCCCGCATCGTAAGTCCAGAGCAATCCCAATAGACCATGCCATCGGCGCCGAATACATACCGATCACCAATCTGTGCAAGGGCAAACTTCAGCGCTGTACCTGCGCGACCTGAAACTCCGGCGGCACCTTTAGCTGCCTTTAGCGATGAAGCTTGATCGGCATCTTCTCGCTCTTTCGCAAGGCGAGCTAGACGTTCGCGATCTTCCTTCTTCAATTTAGCTAAGAGAGATTCAGCTTGCGCCAACTTCTGTGATGCCACAGCGCTTCGCTCTGCAAGTCGCTTCTGAAGAACCTTTACTTGTGCAAGACGATCGCTAACGGTTAGAGATGTCGCATTAAGTTCTTGCTCTGCTGATTGGAACTTTCGAAGTTGAATTCCCTTCTTACGTGTAATTGCCTCCAGAGATCCTGCTGCAGATAAATAGAGAGAGGGATCGGATGAGAAGAGGAGTTCAAGACTTTGGCTTAAGGTTCCGGATTTGTATTGATCTACTGCAATGGCACCAAGAGTCTTGGAGATGGCATCGACTGTCTTACCTTGGAGAGCGGCCTTAGCTTGAATACCGGCGAGGCTGCGCGTGAGTGAGGCTAGGCGAACCTTGGCTTCCTGAGCACCTTCTGCCGCAGCGGTAGCTTCCTCTTCTAAGCGAATGACTTGAGCTTGAACTTGCGCAAGGGTCTGCGCGGCCTGTGATGGAGGAGCAAGGAGCAAGGATGCTGCAACTGCAGCAGTCACCGGCCAAATGGCAGCCTTCACTCGCTTTCTCATGTTTTAAGGCTAACGCCCGAGGGCGCGAATTTTCAATTTGAAGTGCGTAAATAGGCTGATAATTCAGTGAGAATAACAATATTCTGAGCGTATGCCTGTTATTGGAACCCTAGTCGTAGGCGCCGATGGTTCAACATCTAAGAATGGAAATTCAGCTGGTGTTACCAGCGCACTTGATCGCTCTGAATTCTTACAGCGCCGTCGCAGCGCAGATTGCATCATTATTGGTGGAAACACAGCTCGAACTGAGCCGTACCAAAGAACCCCAGTGCCAGTTGTAGTTATTTCCAGGACGCTGATCAATCCGCTAAGCGGAAACCGTCTAGCCCACTGCTGGAATCTTTCTGCTGTGAAAGCGGTAGATAAGGCGCTAGACACTTTTGGGTCGCGAATCCATATTGAAGCTGGAGGATCAATATTTGAAGAGCTCATCCAGGCTGGTCGCATTGATCAACTCGAATTGAGTATCACTTCTGTGACTGGCGGAGAAGATAAGTTAGATATCGAGGAGATGCTCTCTCACTTCGAAATCACAAAAGATGAAATTATTGAAGGTACTCGATTCATCTCTGCCGTAAAGAAGAATCAGCTTTAAAAAGCGGAGATCAAACTTACGCCAACAACTGCAAAAGCTATTCCGACGTACTGCACTCGATGAAGTCTCTCGTGTAA
>JACCDO012275764.1_pt1 | contig 10342 bp, 8 predicted proteins | sample 7446101 | NCBI WGS metagenome assembly JACCDO01 (sample SAMN15323440, study PRJNA562643) | freshwater metagenome | isolation source: river surface water | place: USA:Blue River Watershed | collected 2017-08-16
CACCGTGACTGATCGGCAGTATATGATCTAAGGTCGCAGTCTTTTTGTTGACTTCTACGCCACAATATTGGCAACGATATTGATCTCGTAAGAACACGTTCTGCTTGCTATATCTCACGCCAGTTTTCTTCTTTTGGTATTCTTTGAGTATCATAACCGCGGGAACCTGCGTACTCCAGTTAGGACTACGAACCGTCCAATGTTCATACCACTCTAGCACAGTGGCCTTATCGGAAACCATGTATTTTATGGCCTCTTCCCAACTTATGGTGCTCAAAGGAACAAGGCTGATAGGTGCGGCATCCGCATTTAAGATTAAGCAAGTCATTTTGTTTATTTATATTGGGTTAAAACAAGTTTTAGTGTAGCATCATTAACCTTAAAGAGCAACTAAATAATCAAAAACCCATATATCTGGAATCAATATGCCAATTTACTACGTCAATACAGGATCAACTGCCAACGCAGGCGATGGTGACAGTATTCGTGCCGCTTTTTATAAGATAAACGAAAGTTTTAGATTCATTAGCACACTTACTGTTAGCACAAATACCCAATACCTAGATATAATTCCCGCAACACATTCAACTTATTGGATTGGAAATACTTCTACACAATTTGAACGTGCCTATATTGACGAAAGCATTTATTTAAACGGACAACAAATCTCAGTCAATACCTCAGGGTCGTTGACTTACAAAGGTATTCCTATTGGTATTACTGCTGCTACAGAGACTCCCCCTGCCGATGCAACCACAGGTACAACATGGTTTGATCCTACACTAGGTAAATTGTTTATCTATTACGATAATTATTGGGTTGACATTGGATCGGGTGGTGCAGGCGGTGGTGGATCTAATTTGCTTCAGGTAGATACTGATATACTGCCAGTAGCCAACAATTTTTATGATATAGGCTCTACTGCTTCAACCTTTAATAGTCTACACCTAGGAACAAGTCTGCATCTAGGAACAGGCACAGTTACATTCAGCGATATACTCAGAGTTAATGGAAATCCTGTGAATGGACCATCTGGACCTACCGGTCCTTCGGGTCCAAGTGGATCTTTAGGTGGTTTAATTGTTACTGTAACAGCCACTGGTGTTTCTAGTTGGAACCTAAATAATCAAGTAGAGCCCACACTCAACTTACTTAGAGGTTTTACCTATTATTTTGTCGTCAATGCTCCTGGAATTCCGTTCTGGATTAAAACAGTAGCCGCTACAGGTACTAGTTTTGCCTATACTCTAGGAGTGACAAATAATGGTATAGATGTAGGAACTATTTCTTTTACTGTACCTACTAATGCTCCGAATACCTTGTACTATATTGCTCAAAATTATGGAAGTATGCAAGGTCAATTCAATATTTTAAACAATGGAGACACAGGTCCAACTGGTCCAAGCGGACCCACTGGACCATCGTTGACCTTTGATCAAAATCTGTTTACTACCAGTTCTGTGTCATTTCAAAATTTAACCGTAAATGGCACCAGCACATTTTATGGTAATGCACTATTTGTAAACACAGTGACCTATGTGCAGAGTACCAACACTTTTATAACAGATAATCTGTTTGATATACATGTACCTCCTGCAGAACAAGGTGCTACATGGATGGTAGATGATGGCCAAGATGTAGGTATTAGAATGCATTATTGGGGTGCAATTACCACTGCTACTGGATCTACATTTGCAGTGACCAACACTGGTACATCTGCTTATGTAATAGACGGTGAAGAAAATCCTAACCTAGATCTTTTAAGAGGTTTTACTTATACCTTTAACATTAATACACCAGGCATCGGGCCATTTTATATAAAAACTGCCGCAGTTTCGGGTACTGGCAGTCAATATAATAACGGTGTAACTAATAACGGGACTGAAACTGGTACAATAAGTTTTACTGTTCCTGCAGATGCACCTAGTTCCTTGTATTATATTAATAGAGATTATCCTGCAATGGCAGGGATAATTGGTCTTTCAGGTGATGGCAATACAGGAACGGTTGCGGGTCTAGTATTAAATAATACCAGCAAGTACCTTGAATGGTATCAATCCGGATACGAAAGCGGAAATGATTTCGTAGGCCAGTACGGTACTTTTAAATCTAGATCCTTAGTGGTCACTGACAGTGTAGTTTTTGCCAATAGTTCTAGTCAAACCACTGCCTTTACTGGTACTGCGACCTATGCCTATTCTGCTACAATTGCTGACCTAGCAACCACGGCCAGTGTGGCTCTTAATGTAGAAGGTGGAACCGTAGTAGGCACCGTACCTAATAACAATACCAACCAATTGCAGGTAGGCTATTTGGTTGTTCCACAAAACCCTGTCAGTGTAAATTATAGTTTGCAATTAAGTGATCAAGGAAAGCATGTTTATAGCACTACGGCCACAGGGGTTCAGACAATAACTATTCCTGATAGCATAAGTGTTCCTTTCCCTCTAGGTGCAGCGGTTACTATTGTGCTTAGAGGTGCAGGTACAGTTTCTATTAATACGGGTAGTGGTGGTGTATATCTCTATCTTGCAGGTAGTGAGGATGCGGCCAGTAACCGCACATTAGGTGCCAACGGTATGGCGACGCTGCTGAAAATTGAAAATAATGTTTGGATGATAAACGGAACTGGACTCACATAATGACAGGAATTACACAAATGGTTCTCACAATGGGGGAACCGATAGCAGGTAACAGAGGTAGACTGTCAATTTTCAACAGTATGAGATTTGGTGAAACTGCTAGTACAACTCTAGTCACAGGTGATCAGTCTCTTATGTCGTCATTGACTGCTGCCGGACTTCCTGCATTAGGTAATGGGGCATTTACAATAGAATATTGGACGAAATTTACTAATATTCAATTTTTAGACGGTATCGTGCATCAAAACGGTCAGGCCATACTAGGTAGTGCCAGTGTCACAGGAGGGCTTGTACTTTTACATAATGCAGATTCACTTTATTTGCAAAATTATCTTTTAGTAAACAATCTTATTACTATCCCTAGCCAGGCTATCCCTAGCCAGGCTTGGCAATTAAATACCTGGTATCATGTAGCAATTAGTAAAAATTCGTCAAATCAGGTTTCAGCCTGGATCAACGGTTATAGGACTCCTTCTGGAATTTTGTCCAACTCTACAGATTACTACATTCCGCCCACTATTATTGGATCATGGAGGAATACCTACGGACTGGGGACCACTAACAATTTTATAGGTAATTTGTATAATCTAAGAGTGGTCAAAGGTAGTTCTGTTTATAATGTAAACGACAGCACGATCAATATCCCTGTAGGACCATTAGACCTCTACAGTACAGATACAAAACTACTAATGAAATCTCCAACAGGTGGTACCCTGTTTGACTCCAGTGGAGTGACCACGGTTACACCTAGAGCGGGCACTGTCAATCAAACTTTATCAACTCCCTTTAATGATCTTCCTACACTGTTTGGAGCAAGATACAATATTAGTAGTCCGTTTACGACTAAAATATCTGGTAGCCTATATCTTAAAGGAACAAATGGATATGCTACCTATGCCGGAAGTAGCGGTATGGCATTTGGTACTGGGGATTTTACCATAGAATGGTTCTCCTATAGCACTGATAAATTACCATATAGCACACCTTGGTGGTATGGACCTACAGGTATAGCCACATCCGGAATTAGTTTTGAAATTACTGGATCTAATTCTACAATAGTTTATTATCATAGCAGTGGTAGCACAACTCTAGCAACTGTAGCCAAGTCGTCTTATGACAAGGAATGGACTCACTGGGCTTTGGTTAGAAGAAGTGGAAGGATTTACTTTTATCAAAATGGAATTTTGCTAAATGCTGGAGGAACTGCACATACTGTGAACTATACTGATACAAGTTCTAGCGTATATTTTGGTAAAAAAGGACCCACCGCTCCTGTTACAGATGCATTTCAGGGGTATATAACTAATTTTAGAGTTTGTAAAGGCATAGGAGTTTATACGGATGCATTCACAGTCCCTACAGGTAATCTGCTAAGGACTACATTTGCTAATCCTTACGGGGGTACGAATACAGAGGCAATAAGATCAGATCAAGTGCCTTATCTACTTGTACCATAAATATTATATTAGGACACGACAATGGCTTTAGATTTTCCTTCAGGTGCATCAATGGGTTCAGTTTACACAGGTACCAATGGTACCGTGTATGTCTATGATGGCGTAAAATGGAGAATAAGTTCAAGTGTTAACGATCTAGTACCTACTTCCGGAGGTACCTACGATCTAGGATCAACATCAACAACTTGGAATAGCCTCTATGTGAATAGAGTATTCATTAGAAGTACTGCTACAGCAAATAGCACGGGATCAGGTGCCCTACAGGTAGTAGGTGGAGCAGGAATAGGTGGAAGTTTATATGTAGGTGGAACTATATATCAAAATGGCATACCGGTATCTGGAGGCGGTTCAGTATCTACATCAACTTTAGTGTATGGCACTTTTACAGTTAGTATTAACACTAGTGGCAATCTAAGTCTTGACGGCATTAGTCAAAGACTAGATTTTGCCGATACTGTGAGCACTATATATGCTGTAGACCCAGACATAAGTGGAGGTGTTAGTGGTTTAAATCTTATAGGTAAAGATAGGCTGTATGTAACCATAGCAGATTCTACTGGAACTTGGAGCTACAACTGGGACTTTAGATCATTTGGTCTAAATGACTACTCTACAAATAGTAAACCTACTATGAAGTTTCCAGGTAATGGTTACTTGATGACCGACTTTACTACAGGATTTGGTCAAAATCGTCCTATTACATTGGCTAGCTCTCACCATTTAAATCTTGTAGCAGGAGATAATACAGAGCCAGGACAATTCGGCGGTTATGTAAAATTAAGTTCAGGACTTGGTGATGATGGGTATGGCAGTGTAATCATTGATACTGGTAATTATGAGTTCACTTTTGGCAGTAATGGAAAATTAGTTCTAAATCCTGTGGGACATTTCATAGATGCCAGCGTGCCCGGTTTGTTTACAATACAGTCTGCTACAACATCTTCTGACAGTCAATTTGATTTCTATTCAGATGGTGCTATGGGTGTGCCGGGTCTGATTTATAATAAAGGTACCAGTAATATAGGGCAATTATTATTACAAGGTGATGTTGGTGAATCAGCAACTTATCTAGCACTGCCTAGTGATGTTGGTTCAACTACCTATAATGTTAGATTAGCCAATCAAAACGGTGGCATTCAGTTATATGCAGGTGCCAATAATTGGCTGTTTAACAATGCAGGTCAGGTAGTATTTCCGAACGGAACAACCAGTACAGGTTATACTGTCTATGTTCCTTATGCTACCTCTAGTTCGTTCCAGATAAATTTACAAACTTCACCGATGAACGGTAGTGTTTACTTGCCTTACGAATTTAGTTTAGCAAGATTAAAATTGCCCAGTGGTAATGGCGGAATACAATCAGGAACATATGGTGATTTATGGTTTTTAGATTCGGCAAATCAATCGTTTCAATTTCCTAATATTTCGCGTATTAACTATGGTGATGGAGGATACTTATCCACTGGAACCCTACAGGTTGATGTTAGAGAAGGCGGCATATTTCAAATAAGATTAAATGACTCTAATAAAACATGGATCTTTAATAATAGTGGAAATATAGTATTCCCAGATGGTACTACGCAGACAACTGCGTTCGTTAGTGGAAGCATAGGCGGATACACTCCTTCAACTGTAGGTAATTGGGGCACTCCTACTGTTACAACAATTTCCGCAGCACTAGATGAACTAGCCCAAAGAACTACTACTGTAGAATCTATAGCGGGTGTAACTGGCACTAATGTTACTAATGTATTCATGTATAACTCCAACGCCAGTTACTCGATGACGCAGAATGTGGAATATAAGATTCCATTTGATACTGCAACTACTGGTAACGATGCAGGTGATTTCCAAACAACATCCAGTCAGTTTATACCACAAATCGCAGGTTGGTATTTGCTGGAAACACATCTTAACTTCGGTGGAGTGTGGAGTGGCAATGTGAACATAAGTGTTTACAAAAACAATAATCAAGAAAAATTGATTGGTACAAGTTGGATAGGTAATGGCGGGGGAGTAGGTGGTAGTGCCATGGTATACTGTAATGGAACTACAGATATAATAGAAATACGTGCTACACAGACCAGCGGCGGAGTACAGGCTCTAGAGCAAGGAGCAACTAAAACTTGGTTCCAAGCAACATGGATGAAATCATAATGCGAGCAACTGATATTATTAGAGGTGTACTAGATCTTATAGATCAAATTGACTGCGGCGAAAAAACAGAACAAGACAGTACTGTTATTCAAACCGGAGTTGACACAAATAGATTTAAACAAATATTTGACCTTCTCAGTCAAGACCACGAACAAATGTATAATAACAGTCCTGCTGAAAAAATTGCTACAATAGACGCAGTCACAGTAGATGCAGGAGGAGGATGGAATGGACCTAAGAATCCTGCTGATCATCGTTCAGATAGTGTAAGCCTGTTCCCCGCACATCAACATAGGGCAGAATAATGGCTGTAGTTTATTATTGGGGTTTATTAGGTATCAAAAATAGTGCTACGGTAACACTTGGCACAGTGACCTTTAACAGTCTCATCACAACAATATCCACAGCCGAAGGCTTGAGCAGTAGTTATTACAAAGCAAGCTTATATCAAAATCCTGCTATAAACAGCATTGTGAGCAGTTCTACAAATTTTACAGCATTGGGCATCGTAGATGGCGATACTATTATCTGCACCCCTATTCAAACAGGTAATAAAGAGACCAGGCAGATACAAAAATTAACCATCGCCCAGGAAAAGCGTCAAAGTTTTGGTAATACAACAACAAATTATTATAGAGATTATAATACATTTGACAGAGATCTGCTAGCAGCCAAATATGTAGGAAATACTGCTACTAACATCAGTAATACTCTCACATTACATAGGCCCTGGACATAATAAATGCCTGTTGATCGTTATCTAAACACCGGGTCAAATTACGTTCACCCGCAAGAATCAAATCTATTAAATGTTCACAAGGCAATGGAATACAATGCCGTAGGACAGCCTGTCCTACGTGCCAATGTTAATTTAGTAGGTTCTGGAGAAGGGTCTGGAGTTATTTCCAGCATAGACACCAAAGGTCGTCTCAAAGTCCAAACACAGGAAACAATATTTTTTAATACGTTCCAGTATGGCAAAGAAACAGATGTTTGGGATGAATCGGCAGTAAACGGTGCATCTGCTACCTTTGATTCAAGTTCAAGTCAAATCCGTATGGCCGTTACCAACCAAATAGGATCTAAGGTAATACGTCAAACACGCAACGTTCAGCGTTATACACCTGGCCGGCAACAGACCATTGCGTTTGCTGTAAGACTACAAACGCCGGTAACTGGTATACGCCGTAGATTTGGAATGTTTGATGGCAATGATGGATTTTTCTTTGAAGACTGCGGAACCGTGGATGCTACAACAGGACTGCCGCAATATGCCTGTGTGGTTATTAACAGTGACGGTGCTACACCTACAGTAGAAAGAATATATAGAGATCAATGGAACGGTGACAAATTAGATGGCACTGGTCCCAGCGGTATAGTTGCTAATCCGCAGGCACAACAATTAGTAATGATGGACTACGAATGGTATGGTGCTGGACACATCGTTTTCATGTTTGTCATTAATGGGCTACCAAGGGTTATACACACCGTTCAAAATGGTAACAGACTACAGAGCCCTTGGGCCAAAACACCTTTCTTGCCTATTAGATTAGAGATAGAAAATCTCACAGGAGCAGCAGGAACACACTATCTTTGGCAGGGCAGTAACAGTTTATTATCAGAGGGATCTGTAGAAAAATTAGGTATTGCAGTCAGCCTATTAACCCCCTTGGCAGGCATTAATATGCCATTAAGCAATACATTTTATCCCATAGTAAGCATAAGATTAAAGAGTACGGCACTTACAGGAATTTTACTGCCGACTTTTTTCCAGGCCAGCACAGTAGATAATACAGATATATATTTTAAACTAATTCGAAATGCCACGGTTAATGGCACCTGGGTAGATCATCCAGATACTAATTCTTTTGCGCAATATAACTATACAAGCACGGGTGCTATAACCGATGGTGTAGAATTAACATCTGGTATTATCACTGCGGGCAGTAGTGGAAGTGGAATTAGAGTAGATGCAGATACAGTTTATCAAGTGGGCAGAGGCAGTCTTGGCACTGTGAGCGATACATTGACTTTGGCAATCGCCGCAAAAAATGCCAACAAAAACGCCGTTGCTTCAATGACCTGGATTGAACAAAGATAAAAGGAAAACTATGAAAAAATTATTAATTATCCTTGCTATGCTACCATTGTTAGCATTTGCACAAAAAACACCACAAGGAGTGACCTACGACGCTAAAATCGTCCGTGTCAATGATGGAGACACTGTGGTCATTGCAGCACCATTCTTACCAGCACCTTTGAAACCAGAACTGGCTGTTAGAGTATATGGTGTAGATACGCCAGAAAAAGGTCATCGTGCGCAGTGTCCCTCAGAAGCACAAAGAGGTGAAGCAGCATCAGCCTTTACTAAAAACGCCGTAGCATCTACACAAAAGCATCAGGTCGTGCTTTATGGATGGGACAAATTCGGTGGTCGTGTATTAGGTGATATGATTCTAAATGGTGTAAGCCTAAGAGCAGAACTTATTAAGAATGGATATGCCCGCGAATATTTCGGTGAAGCCAAACAGAGTTGGTGTAACTAGTGCCTTGGTATATACACCTATATCATTTTATATGGTTAATAATTTGTCTTGCCTTGGGCCTATACATAAGTTATTGGATACCACTACTAATTGTGGTAGCAATAGTGTTCTACGGAATGAAGTATTAACATAAATACCTTATTATGAGAGCCAGAGAATTTGTAATAAATGTGCCTATTACCATTAAGATTAATGGAGATGGAGATCCAGAACTAGATATGGGACAGGGCAGCAAAGATCAACCCGCTGATCCCAGTCAACTTAAACAAGATCCTGTAATGGTACCCCCATTACAACAACAAATTGAATTACAAAAAGCCGAAGCAGGTAAACAAAGCCCTGTTATAGCAGATCTAACACAAGACGAAGTAGATCCAGAAACCAAACAACTGCCTTAAAGGGCCCTAAAGGACTAGCCCAATGCCTATACGCAAGATAGAAGCAGGCAGGATTATAACCGTAGAATCATATGAATGGATAGGTCCTCTCGGCACCATCTGGTACGACGAAGTATTAGGTGACCTACGCATAGGAGACGGTGTAACTCCGGGCGGTAGAATATTAACCACAGGGTCTACAGGCACAGGCATCGCCACTGATCTCACTGCTGTTACAACTAATATATTACCTGCCAATACCTATTCTGGTTTATTGAATATAGGCAGTGCAACTAACCCTTGGAACACACTTTATCTAAGTTCAAGTAGTTTTGTTCTTGGTGGAAATACTGTTAGTGTTATAGGGGGAGGCATCTATGTCAATGGTAGTCTTGTAACAGGAAGCGTAGGACCGCAGGGTCCCCAAGGTATAACAGGACCAAGTGGGGCTCAAGGCAATAGTGGACCACAAGGACCTCAAGGGTCTATAGGCCCGACTGGTGTTACTGGTAGTCAAGGACCACAAGGACCCCAGGGATCTCAAGGCAATAGTGGACCACAAGGACCACAGGGTATCACAGGCCCGACTGGTGTTACTGGTAATCAAGGACCCCAAGGCCTACAAGGAAATACAGGTACACAGGGACCACAAGGACCTCAGGGAGATATAGGTCCAACTGGTGTAACTGGTACACAAGGACCCCAAGGACCCCAAGGACTTATAGGCAGCACTGGTACACAAGGACCTCAAGGACCTCAGGGATCTATAGGTCCAACTGGTGTAACTGGTAGTCAAGGACCTCAAGGACCTCAAGGTATTTCTGGACCTTCTGGTGCAGACGGTACCAGTGTTACTATCGTAGGAACAACATCCACACAGGCAGGACTCCCGTACCCATATGGCGGAACTGTCGGCGACGGATATATAACTTCTACTGACGGACATCTTTGGATTTATGGCTCAGGAACATGGACAGATGTAGGCACAATAGTAGGTCCTGTAGGACCACAAGGACCCCAGGGCAATAGCGGACCACAAGGACCCCAGGGATTAATAGGAAATACAGGTACACAGGGACCACAAGGACCTCAGGGAGATATAGGTCCAACTGGTGTAACTGGTACACAAGGACCCCAAGGACCCCAAGGACTTATAGGCAGCA
>JACCDO010755488.1_pt1 | contig 10341 bp, 5 predicted proteins | sample 7446101 | NCBI WGS metagenome assembly JACCDO01 (sample SAMN15323440, study PRJNA562643) | freshwater metagenome | isolation source: river surface water | place: USA:Blue River Watershed | collected 2017-08-16
AATGCTGTCGTCATGGTCGAAGTCGACTCGAAGAAGTATCTCTGAAGAGAATTACGAGGAAAGCATCGTACTTCTAGAGAGTATGAGCGCCTTTGACCTCCGCGCCGTCGCACGTACCAACATATTGGAGTTAACCCCTTACCGGTGCGCGAGGGATGATTATAGTGACGGAATATTACTGGATGCTAATGAGAATTCGATTGGTCCAGCGGTGTCATCACACAGTCATTTACAGTTAAATCGTTATCCAGATCCTTTACACTATAATATCAAACAGTTATATGGAAATTTGAGAGGTGTTAGAAAGGAACAAATTTTCTTTGGAGTGGGAAGCGATGAAGCAATTGATATTTTATTTCGAATATTTTGCAACCCTCGTCAAGATAATGTAGTAATAACACCGCCTACTTATGGAATGTACAAAGTATGTGCTAAAGTTAATGATGTTACTGTCAAGACATCACCATTGACACCTACTTTTGAAGTCAATATGGAATCATTAATAAGCACTATTGACTCGAATACAAAATTAATATTTTTATGCTCACCTGGAAATCCAACGGCTAAAGTTATACCTAATAGTGTCGTAGAAGAAATTCTCAAAGTTTATTCCACTGGTATCGTAGTAGTTGATGAAGCTTATATTGATTTTAGTGGCACTGAAAGTGCATGTTCGCTTATCGATAAATATCCAAATGTAGTTGTGCTTCAAACATTATCAAAAGCATTCGGATTGGCAGGCATAAGATTGGGTATGGCTATGGCAAATGAAAATATAATTCAACTGATGAACAATATCAAGGCCCCATATAATATTAATAAATTAACTGCTGAGGTGGCTATAAATGCTCTCAATAACTTAACTTTATATAAAAATAATATTGCCACAATATTAATTGAAAGAATTTTTTTATTAGATGCTTTAGGATCATTATCATATGTCAAGAAGATCCACCACACAGATGCCAATTTCATATTATTTGTAATTCCGAAAGCTCAAGTAATTTATAAAACCATGGCAGATAGAGGTATAGTATGTAGGTACCGTGGAACAGAATTACATTGTGACGATTGCTTACGTATAACTGTCGGTACTAGAGAAGAGAATGAAAAGTTTTTATCTTTATTACAGACAGTAGTTACCGAATTGCAAGTAGTTTAGCAAATTAATTGTAACCTAAACAAAGTTAAGCTATAATCTTTAATTGAAGTACTTTAGGATTTATTTTTTCTCACATTGAATACTCTTAAATAGCACAAAATAGTATGATTTGATTTAGAATCAGCTTGTGAATAATGGAACAGTAAAGGAACGTAAAGGCTATGCCACAGCCGCTGTGGATTATTTGCACATTCCAAAAAAAATTTTTCGTAAAATTTCGTTCAGTGTGAACGCATGAGGATTAGCAACCCACGGGGTGTCGAATGAATTAGGAGTGCAGGCAATCATGGAGCGCACCGACGACGGGTTTTCTCGCGCGCTGGTTTTTTACCGCAGATACAGAGGCACTATGCTTACTAAGAAGAATCTGTTGAGAATAGTTGCGAAATATCGGACGAATTCTGATGTAATGTTGTCTGACTTGAAAGGTAGATTTCTTATTACACTCGTGTTATCGCTCAGCTTATTCTTACGTATCGTAGCCAAATATTACATTCATTTTCCTGATTCAATACCAGACATAGTTTTCAAAAATGAAATTATGTCTATATGCAATACGTACGAGGTACCAGTAGAATATATACAATTGTTACCACCGGAAATAGCAAATGGTATACACAATCAATATAACTCGCAGTTAGATATATACAGTAGCGACTTTAATGCAACTAAAGCATTACAAGTACGAAGTATAATATCACCCACTCAGACTATCAATTACTCAGACAATTTGAATAGTTTGAAGAAACATTACTTTAGTACTGGTGCATTTGATAACACACTATTAACTCAAGTACGGAATTCTATTTCCATAAAGAAGCCTGTTACACAGGAGGTAACACAAATAGAGAAATCTAAAATGCACATATTTGATGAAATTGCAGCTGCTGCAATCAAGCCAACAAAGGCTAAAAGCGGAGAAATGACTACAGTAAAGGAAGATATTAACCCTCCTATCTATCTCATTTACCAATTCATGCAAGGAAATATTCGCGTTTGTGTTACTATTAGAAGAAAAAGTGGTGTCAGAGGTTGCCTCAAGGGTTATATTAAAGCATTTGACAAACACTTTAATCTTTTGCTGGTTGATGTAGATGAAGAATATATTCCTGTAACAAAAGCTGCAAAAAGGAAGCTCAAATTAGGTATTTTTTCATTTTTTAACCCCAGAAATAACCATATAGTTTTGAAGCGGCATCTACCACAACTGCTTGTGCGTGGTGACAACGTTGTAGTTATCTGTAAAGCTTAGTGTATACTATGATTAGTTATTGTACATTGAACTTTCTATCACCTACTTTTTGTCCTTTTTCTTTTGTCTGTCACGACTTCTCGCTGTCCAATTGTAAACAGGTTCAGGTTAAGTACAATTGCCACATTATTTAACAAATAATACACATTTAAACAGGTATTGTGTAAGGAAATGTAAGATAAAGCAATAAGAATATACGCTTCAGTTTTTTCATCAAATGACAAAAACATCCTCACTCCAACAAGAACCACTAAGAGCCAAGTATTTAAACGAGCAACACTGTTAATAGAGTTATGACAAATATGCATTTCCATGAAATGAGTAATTAAATCAACCCAAACGCTACCTATAAATATTATTATTGTATAAGGATAATCCCTCAGAGCAGCAGGATTATTGTAACAATAATAGAATGAGCAAATCCATATTAATGCTATTGGCAATAAGTTAAGCAATGCATTACTCACAGTATATTCTTTTGTTTTCATTAAATGGCGACACACATTTATGATTTGTGTAATAACAGTGACAATAGTAGATAATAAAACAAACCCATTGACGAGACCAAATCTTGTATAAAATATTTCAAGCACTTCCTGATTCAATGGAATATACTGCTTATATGGGTCTATCATGCTATAGACAATTGTAGCATTTGGTTCATGCCACCAATCATATCCATTGAAATAAGTCAGAAAATCACAAAGGCATATCAGCAGCAATCCCTCGGTAGGACCATTTATGATGGGCAAGATCATCTCCCCAACGTAATACTCTTCCCACGTTTGAAAAAAAAATACAACTAACCCAAACCAAATCATAAAAAATATTTTCATATTCCATCCAGCTCCAAATATAGCAGTAATTGCTATAACATTCATGACTGCATTAACTGCATCACATCCATGATCAAATAACAATCCTAATGGACTCGACGTCTTAGTTTTTCTAGCTTGTTTGCCATCCATATTATCTAATGTTTGATAGATAAAGATACAGACTGCATGCACTAAAGGTATCCATGTCGGGCCATTATTATCTAATTTGTTATTGAAAATCACTACTGCAATCAGGGCAATAAGCGAAAAAAATAAACCAACCAATGTAACGACATTTGGCGCCATCCATGATGGAACAAATGAATCTACCAACCATCCCGCGAGTGGTGACAGTATGTACTTGTAAATCAGTGAGCTATCCCCTCCTCTGTACTGATATTTTTTCACCGCGTCATATCTGTTGATTTCATTAACCAGCATTTTTTATTTCACCCGTTTGCACCGACTCCGCGCGTTCTATACTGCCGACACCAAGTTACACACAGCCTAAACCAGCAGCCCAAGATTTCCTAATTGTTTCGCACACTGCAACTACTTACTCTTTCAAAAAAAAATGAGGTACGCACCAAGATATCCACACCCATTTTTTTCGGAAATTCTTTAAGGAAAAGTCTCACTAGTCTACTCTTCTCCGCGCTGTTTATAACTATTTTACAAAGAAAAAATTGCAAACTGCCTGGGATAAATTATGGTCCTAATTTAATTAGGTTAATTTATGGAAAATGCGTACGGTACCGGTTAAGTGGTACCTACCTACTATGAATCATACTCTATGATCATCAAATCATTTGAAGTAAATTTGACTTAAGCTGCGATAATTGCCTCAGTAGTTTGAAAGAACTAACGAGATTAACTTGTTGCACCAAATTTTATAGATGAGAATTTTGATCCGCATTCACCATATGTTACTGCTTTGTTTTGCAGTAATGATGCTTATCGCCACATCGGATGATTCCGTCCCGACGATGCCATTAGGCAAAGGATTGCATATGCCTGTATTGGGGCTTGGAACCGCAGGATTAGGAAATGCCGGGGAAAGTATCATATATAATGCATTAATGATGGGTGCGAAGATGATTGACACTGCACAAGCCAGCGAATGGTATTCTGAAAAGGATACGGGAAATGCGCTTAGGCGATACGCAACAGCTACTAACTCGACACCAGATGTATTAATTGTTACAAAAATTCACCCCAAATATTATCATAAAGAGAAGTTATACTCTCGATTTCTAGAATCTAAGTCTTATTTAAGTCTTCGAGCAGAAAATCCACTGGATGTTGTATTGTTACACTCACCAACCTGTTGGAGAGGTCTATGTACCGAGGAAGAAAATCGATATAAATGGCAAGATGCATGGAAAATATTAGAAGAATTAAAAAAAAATGGTGAAATTATAGCAATTGGTGTGAGCAATTTTGAAGTACAACAATTGCAAGAATTGTCACAAATAAGCAATTCTAAAATATCGGTAGTGCAAAATTGGATGGATCCATTTCATCAAGATATCGAAGTCAGAAAGTTTTGCAATGAAAACGGAATTATATATATGGCTTATAGTAGCTTTGGCACTCAGTGGCAAGGTCGTTGGCCTGGTAATGTTGTATGGGATAATCCAGTATTACAAGAAATTTCATTAAAACACGAGAAGGAAATATCACAAGTAGTCATTTCATGGTTATTACAAGAAGGGGTAGTAGCGATACCTCGCAGTAGCAAATTGGAGCATTTATCAATAAATTTACACTATGAGACATTTTTAGACAATATTGATCTTGATAGGATACGAAGTTTAGATGGAATTCTGGACTAGATCTGTATATTAACGACGACAGAGTTGCTAACTTCAACGATAATATTCTCTTCATCATTAAATTTGGTGCATATTTGATCAAAAAGTGAAGGTGATTCACACTTTACATGTTCCAAACACTGGTCCGTATCTGTCTCAGACAGTAGAACCAGCGTTTTGTCATCAACATTTACATCAATTACACTGAATTTATCTATTTTTGTTGCAACTTGTGCCACATTACTATCAGTGCATATTGAATCATACCAACTCAAAGCCTTCTTCTTACTCTTACTTGATATTAGCTTGCCTTCAGGCAATGCAAGTATAAGTCCAATCAGCTCCTCCACTGCATCCTTCACAGCATTAACCGATAAACAATATTTAACATATTTTTCAACTACGATCAATAATTTCGTCTGTGTATTAGCCTCAATTACATCGTTTTGATGTTTAAAAAGATATTTCGTAAATTTTTGCACTTCACTTTTGATTCTCTGAATATTATTAGACTTCAGCAGCTCCACCTGGTCGTTGAAAAACAGTTCAATTCGGTCTGACATTTCGACCGTCTTTGCTAGTAATGACCGTCCAATCAGTGCAAATCACTCAAGCATCGCATTTTTTTAGCCTTATCGAAAAAGTTTATTACACCGGTACTTCACCGGTACCAAAAGCCTTGTAAAAAACAGCGATTTTTTTACTAAAATTTTTAGGTACGATAAAGAATAAAAATTACCTTTTTGCCGGGTTTTGCGATGGATTTCGCGCAATATACGGCACAATTAGACGCCTTAAAGGCTCGTGAGGTGTCACAGGAGTCGTACCACGGACTTTTTGCGCTGCTGCAAAATCAATTAATACGGAGAAAAGAGTTACAATTATCAGCTGATAGTGCTTCTATTTCAGTTAATGATGAGAATGAAGGGAAATTTCATTCAATTTTAGAGGATTTCATCGTACATTTACTTTCAAGAGACTCATTGAGAAGCTTATGGTATGATTTACTGGCATCATACGTTATCAAGTCCAAGACATTAATTTTAAAGCAAGTACAAGGACTGTTAAGTGGACACAGAATGTTAGCTAATTATTATGAAACGGAAATGCATAATAAATGCAAAGGTTTATTAGGCTGTCGTAGTTGGAACTATAATATTTTGTCTGCTCTATTTGATATTGTATATATAGACCGTAATAGTAACAGGACTCCACAATATTTCGAAATAATCAATGAAATAATATCATTTGATAACTTGTCGCGCGATTGCCAAGTTGCAGTATTAAAATATTTATTAGATTGCAATAAAAAAGAGGAGATAATTGACACTATGACCCCCGAATGGTTGTTGAATGCGATCAGGTTATTGCTTCATCCTTCAGTAGCCATAATACTTAAGTCGCGTCAAATAGAAGCCCAGAATATCCTGAAATTGCTTTTAACTAGATCTATTAAGTCCACTGAGTCAGTAGAAGCATTAAATAATATAATATTTTTAAATAAAGTCTATAGAAAGTCCGTTGTTACAATCTATATCGAATTACTCCCAGTCAAATTCATACCTCAAATGTTGCATGATGTCACAAGTTTATGGAGTGATAAAATATTCATAAATCGCGGCGATGACTTATATCAAGATTATTTAACTTGTAGTATTCTACTGGGCCTTGAGAAGTTGGAAGATGTACAAACATTGTCACTGTCAGGACCCAATGGAAAGGCATTAGCGACGCTGTTCTCTCATGGTATTGGTAATTATTTTGACTCCAACGGTAAGAGTAACAAAATTTATGGTATGAAAGTTGCTAAAAAATTTTCTCAAATGATGGGACATCCAATCGACTTTGATGAGCTTAAAGACTCCGACGTTGCACCTAACAATAAAGAAAGTGACTCAATCGAGAAGCCAATTACTTTACAAAATAAAGATAATTCTGATATTGTGGAAGAACAAAATAGTGATAGTGATAGTGAAATCGAGGGATACGAGTTAGGCGAGGACTTAAGCATGAATGAAAAAGTAAAAACTACTTCTTATCTCCGAGTCTGTTTGGATATGTTGCAGTGCAGTGACAGCAATCCAGACGCTTACAAGAATCAGCATTCGGCACTAGTTAGCATACCTCAAATTGTTAGCCACCAGCCTGTGGATGTAAGGGATGTATGTGCGCCACTAACGAAGGAACTATTACGATTAGCAAATTCATATAATCTAGAAGACTTCAATGATTTACGTTCAGCTGCAATACAGTCACTATTAGTCGCATACCCCGGTATCGCTACACCAGTAGTAACGAGTTCATTAACCTCTGATAGCGTTCATGTCGGCGCTAAAATTGATTCAATACGCGAATTAATATTTGCAGCTTACAATCTTTCCGGCATCGATAAAAGTACAACATCTATATATAGTAACTCACCAGTAACAGGGAAAGAATCGGAAGATGCGTTGTCATCGACATCGACAAGAGATATGGTGATGAAAAACACAACAATAAAGAGACCAGCAAAATTAGCCCAATCAAAGCGTCGAATAAGATATTATCGCAATAATTTTAGTTCTGTTGCTCATCTTTTCTTTAAGCCGGTGGGTTCGTTACTGGAAAGCTATGCCAGACTGAGAGCACCAGATGGTGCAGTTAGTTATCACAATGACACTATATTTGATACTCTATTCTTTGCATTGACAAGTAAAAACACCAAAGTTTCGTTTTACGACCCTGAATTTTCCAAAGGTACTACAAGCAATGAACAAGTAGACAGTATCGACGCCATAGTTATTTCTCAAGCATTATTGGCTATGGGTTGCTTTGTTAAATGCATTCACAATGATGTGAATCAAGTTTCTTACTTTATTGAAGCGGCAAATGCAGCATGTTATTTTTTACAATCATTATATCCTGGTGTACGTAAATCTGCTCTGGTAACAATGTTTGATATTACGAAAGCTTGGAGAGAGTTGCATTCTAATAGTCGCAACATGCAACTATGTACGTATTCAACGGATATACTTTCAGCACTGACTGACGTCCTCGGGCAACGTACATCAAACAAAAACAATCACGCAGGTTTGGAGTTGGATAAAATTATGATTAAGTTTGTTGATTGGTCCGTTATGTCTGCGAAGACCGACCCTGATAAAGAGTGTAAACTTCTCAAAAATGCTATTGTTTCAGAGGCAATTGAGACTCTAGCACAGATAAATCCAGATGCAAATAATCATTTATAACTGCTACTTCATGTAACTTTTTGTAAAGAGTTCTAATGTAATATTATAACATTTACGTATACACGTGTAAAATAAATATTAAAGTCAATTATACTAAAAGTTGTGAAGTAGAAAAATAAATTCACGCATGCGATCAATCAAAGAACTCTTCCGCATAGCGTATATTCCAATCTTTGTTCACGGTATTGATCTCATTAGCTGCTTTAGCAATGTTGCGACCGATCGGTTTTGGACCGCAGAAGAAGCAAGTCATATCTTGAGGATTTGGCGATTTTTCACCTAAATGCTGTAAGATTTTACCCCAGTTAGGACTACCTACATGTATTTTGTGCTTCAAATTAAACATTGGATCATAGTAACCGCTTGATGTGTCTGAAGGTCTCATGGCATCTATACTGAGGTGTAATAGGGCTTCATCGCGACCCATCGTTTTCTCGGAAATAGATGTTAAAAATATATGAATATGCAAAATTCTGTTCAGTGCACTGTCCGGGTAATTGACTCTTATACTCTCAGCAGCTTGCAACATTGGTGTCAGCCATGAAGTGCAGTCCAAGTCATTATTCAACCAATAGAAATCTAGTCGTTGCAGTTTATTTAAACCATGGATAACATCATAGCCATTATCAACCATCGCAGGACGATCCATTTGAATCAAAGACTCTAATATCGAAACAAATGGAGTGATTCCGATACCACCAGCTGCGAATACAGCATGATTTACTGAAAATACATGGCTAGTTGGTCCAAAATATGGTCCATCAATGTATACTTGCAAACCTCCTAATGTTCTCACCGTACCAGATTCGGAGTATTTAATAGTACATTCCTGAATGTTTGCGGTAGCTGTTTGCGCCCTAGACTCTCCATTCATGATTGCTTCCTTTGTTATCGATTTCTTGCGTTGTGCTGTAATACGAGAATTGACATGAGCACTCTCAATGTCACCAATTTCTTGTGGTATGATACGAGTATTATCAATATTTTTAGTATAAGCTGATGGTCGCGGTAATGATTTTTTTCGCACTGATGTCCCTGCATTATTGGTACATTGAATGGCTATGGCATCTGCATCAGCAATACTAAACGAATTTTTTCGTTCATCCTTGATGCGATTGACTCGGAATGCAAACATTTCTTCACCCTTTTTTTGCTCTATTAGCTTACGTAACTTATCTGTCCATGAACCATCACTGGTTTTACGAATGTAAAATGATAAAGTTCCATCACGGCGCTGCGAACTGGACGCAATTGTAAATGGATGCCACTCTATAACGCTTAGCTCAGGCACACAAATAAATGCATATGAACCAGCAGTATAATTCCCGAAGTTAGGTGGTCGAGGTAGCACCAATTCTGTAACATTAGCTGCTAACAAACGCGCACACACAGGCTTTACCGCTTCAGTAAAATAGAATCGATACAACCATTCACTTAATAGAATTATTAGAGGCCATGTGATCCACTGCCAACATTTTCTCCCATGAAATAATAGTATAATAGCATAGAAATATGTCAGCCTATGCGTGCAGTAGAATATTTCAAACCCTCGGAATTTGTAATTTCTTTTACGAATCATGTAACTTGACGATATAGCGGTCAAAATAATAGTTAATAAAATTCCAGTGACATACGCCCCATAAAAAAGCTGCCCTTTCTCATAAGGAGTTGGGATCGCATTATCATATTTTAATTGTATATAGTTAAGTAAATGTCCGACTATATGTATAATCGTCCATACTACTGTCCATTTACCTAGTTGAGCGTGGAAACTGGTCATTAAATCAAGACAAAACGCACGCGATAGGAAGTATGAACTATTTCCGATAAACATATGAGTTTTGCGCAACATAGTAAATAGTAGTAATGATGTGTGCAAATTGAGTTGTCCACCACCAACTCTTGCGATTATTATTGCGGTAGTAGCATTCAATGACTGTTGATATATTACAATTGAATACGAAAATAGCATCACAACTACAGCATACAATGCCTTAATTCCCATTGACACTCGTTCAGTTCTAGCTATAGTAATACGAGAATCTGAAATTTTGAAAATAGACCC
>JACCDO011601521.1_pt1 | contig 10341 bp, 23 predicted proteins | sample 7446101 | NCBI WGS metagenome assembly JACCDO01 (sample SAMN15323440, study PRJNA562643) | freshwater metagenome | isolation source: river surface water | place: USA:Blue River Watershed | collected 2017-08-16
CTTGGACTGCTCTATTAACCTTAGCGTTAGTAGTGGGCATACGTGTTGCAGACCCTACATTTGTTGAAAGCGTGAGACTACGCTACTTTGACACACTAATTACAGCCAAAGAGCCTACTGTTAATAACATTGTAACAGTAAACATAGACGAAGCAGCATTAGACAAATATGGCCAGTGGCCCTTTAATCGTAAAATCTATGCTGACCTAGTTGAAAATTTATACAGACGCAATGCAGGCCTAGTAGTATTCAACGTCCTGATGCCTGAACGAGATCGCCAAGGCGGTGACGAAAATCTAGCAGCAACTCTAAATGAATTTCCTGTGGTATTGCCTCACATTCCTGCAGACAGAGATAAAAATAAAGCTCGTACTCCTAGTACCGCGGTAATAGGTGCAGAACACAGTGAGATGATTGTACAGTATCCTGGACTGATTGCCAACGTTAAAGAATTAGAACAACGTGCTGCGGGTACAGGTGTTGTTAACACACTGCCAGAGGTTGACGGTGTTGTCCGTAGAATGCCGTTGGTTGTTGCAGTCAATGGCACAGTATATCCTAGTCTAGCAATGGAAGCTCTGCGTGTGGCTGCACAGGATTCAACTACACAGGTTAAACTTTTTGAAGGCGGAGTAGAGAAAATGCGTATTCCGCAGTTTGGTCCTGTTACTACAGATCAACTAGGCCGTGTTTGGATTGACTGGAGTCAGCAATCTAGATCTGTAGCAATGACTGATTTGCCAAAAGACTTTGAAGGCGCTGTAGTCATTGTAGGTGTTGCTGCCGCAGGACTAGGAAACCCAGTACCAACAGCAATGGGCAGTGTATGGCCACACGAAGTACAGGCTGCGGTATTAGGTACAATGTTCAACAATGTAGTCATTGAGCGTCCCGACTGGGCAGACGGTGCTGAAATACTAGCACTTGCAGGTTTAGGTATTTTATTAATTTTCTTATCGAGGTGGACATATGTTGGCATTTGTGCTACTGTGGTTATTATTGGTGCCATCGTTCCTGGTACTATCTACGCTTTCAATAATTGGCTCATCTTGGGAGACGCGACTGCGATCTCGATTGGCCTTGGGCTCGTTGCTCTTCATTGTTATGGCGTTAAGTTTGTAAGTGAGTTTTTACAGAAACAAGCAATTAAGAAACAGTTTGCTGGCTACTGTTCAAAAGAAGTAGTAGAGATGCTACAAAAAGATCCAGACTTAATTAAGCGTGGTGTGCGTAAAGACGTTAGTGTAATGTTTAGTGACTTGCGTGGCTTTACTCCTATTGGTGAACACTATGGTGATGACGTTGCTGGTCTAGGCAAATATATGAACGGCTATATGGATGCGATCAGTCGTCCTATTATGGACAACAAAGGTATGGTCATCAAGTACGTAGGTGATGCCAGTATGCACATACACGGTGCTCCTATTGAAGATCCCAATCACGCTCGTACTATCGTTGCTGTGGGACTTGAAATGCTAGATGCTGTTGACCGTTACACTAAAGAAATGGAAGCACAAGGTTTACCACCTGCGGCAATGGGCTGGGGCTGTAATACAGGTATTGGCTTTATTGGTGAGATGGGATCAACCGATAGACATAGCTATGACATTCTAGGTGATATGGTTTCAACTGCGGCTCGTTTAGAAGCACGTTGTAAAGCATATGGTGTATTGTGTATTATCGGTGCTGAAACATATAACCGCACTAAAGACGACTTCTTCTATCTGTGCATTGACAACCTACAACCTAAAGGCAAGTCAGTAGCAGACTTGATCTATACAGCCCTACGTCCTAACGGTGAAGACTGGACTAAGGATCTAATTGAGTATAATAAGATGCAGGACTTATACAAGGCTAAGAAGTTTGACGATGCTGCCGCAATGTGCTCTAAGATGAAAGGCACCTTTAGCGGACAGATGGACAAGTACTATAAGATATGGATTGAACGTTGCGACTTTATGAAGCAACAAGATTTACCAGATAACTGGAATGGGGAGTTTGTGGCTCATGAGAAATGATTTTTATAACTTGCCTAATGAAGTTATGGACCTGTATGCTTGGTTTTGGTTACAGGCCTGGTTTATGCCGCATTACATAATTGGCAAACAGGACAATTGGAAAGACTGGGCGAATTCCAGCCTCAACGGCTGGAAGTCTTTTAGTATCTGTAGATAATTAAGATTTTTTGTCGCTGGTCAACGCTTGTTTGAATTTGTCGTTGGCTTCTTCTTCGGTCTTCTGCTGTTCGATGACTCGTTCACTTTCGATGATCTTTCCACGTAGGTGTAAGACTGTGTTGACCTTTTGATTCAAACGTATTAGGTCATTGTCTAGCATACGGATACGATCAATAAGAGCGATAAGAACTGTGTTAGCTTCGCTCAACACTGGCTTGACTTCTTTAGTTGCCCAGGTCCATACGTAAAAAATCATATAGCCCATACCTCCTGCGGCCACTATCGGAAATCCATACTTATTAACTAACTCTACTACGTCCATAACTGCTCCTTAATGTGCAATGTATCCAAAGAAAAATCCAACAGCTAATGCTACACTAACAAAAAATGCTACATCTTTGTCGTGCCAAAGAGGTTGATGCTTTAAAGATTCTTTTGTATGTGCTGGTAAATTATTGTACCACGCCTGCCACTTTCTCATTTGCGTTTTCCCCGTCTTTAAGAAACTTCACTAATGGATCAACTTTCTTTAGATAGCATTTGCCATTAATGTTTACCAATTGGAAATAGTCTCCGCCTTTCCAACCTAGTTTGTCTACATTTAATTCGTCATCCAACTTGATGCCGTTAGGACTAAGATCCCAGGTGTAGTCATAATACAACATTAGTCTCTCCTAGCATCGTTCTTACCGTCTGCACGAGCAATACGGTCAACGTCTGGACGTAGTCCTAATGCGTTTGAAACAACTGCATCAATTCTAATGACATCGTGATTCATAGTTTTTACACGATTGTCTAATGCTGTAATAATGCCGCTCAAACCTTTTACCGAACTCATAACAGAGCCCAAAACCAGTTTAAGGGTTAAAAATACAAAATATCCGCCAGCTAGTGCTGCCGCGATCGGAAAACCGAGTTCCGCTACTAATTTAAAAAATTCGCCCATTGATTCGCTCCCGGGTTATATACGTGTATTTAGCGACTTGACAAAATTTGCGTTTGACTATATAATATGCTATACAACTAGGATTTGAGCGCAATGATTAAGGACATTTTCCCCGTTAAAATTTACGAAATAGAGTTTCCAAACTACGACTCTATCAAGGAAAATCTGTTGGCAGATATAAAACTTTTGTTTGACGCAAACAGAGAACAGTATGCTAATCACCGTTTGTTTCGAAATGCCTACAGTTTGGAAGGATCTAGAGATTTCGAATACCGTGATCTCCATAAAAGATTGCAGTACCCAGAATTAATGGAATTTATCCAAAACAGTGTCAAAGCATATTGGAAAGAATTAGGCTACACTCGTTTTCACGAGCCTAGTGTGGTTCATATGTGGGCCAATCTTACTCCGAAGAACGGCAACATCATTCATCACAATCACAGCCCGTTTGAAATTGCAGGCTCGTTTTATGTAGATGCTGATCCAGATATGGGCTGTCTAGCATTGGTTCATCCAAATGAGCAGATCCTAGGACGTCTTCCATATTACGAAACTGAGGAATCAAAGCAAGGTCGATATTTCTTTGATCATTTGGTTGAACCCAAGGCAGGCAAACTTGTATTGTTTCCTGGATGGCTGTATCATAAGACTCAGGTCAACGAAAGCGACCACGAAAGAATTGTTTTAGGATTAAACGCAGGATTGCTCTACGGCGATGTAAAATTATGAAGATTCAAATTGTTTCAGACCTTCATTTAGAATTCTCAGACTACAACGTTCAAAATACACAGAACGCTGATGTGTTAATTCTTGGCGGCGACATTATGGTTGCCAGCAAGGTCTTGAAGCCTGAAAGCGAATACGGTATTCGTTTCCGTGACTTTTTAAAACGTGTGAGCTTTCAGTTCCCACACGTAGTCTATGTTATGGGCAATCACGAATTCTACAGTGACGGTCGTTGGTTTGAAAGCATCGATTGTATGCGAGCTGCCTGTGGTGTTCACGATAACATCTATCTGTTGGAACGTGACTGCAAGATCATTGACGATGTTGTATTTGTTGGCGGCACATTGTGGACTGATATGAACAAGTTTGATCCGTTGACACTTCACGCTGTTCGTGATATGATGATGGACTATCGTGCTATCACACACGACAAGGCCGGCTACAGGAAACTTAAGCCTGCTGACACCTGCGAGAGACATAGAGAAACTTTAGGGTACATCAAGCACATTGTTGACGAACACAAAGACAAACGCTGTGTGGTTGTCGGTCATCACAGTCCTAGCTTTCAAAGTGTTGCTGAACAATACAAGACAGAATACTTAATGAACGGTGCTTATCATAGCAGCCTGGAAGAAGTTATTCTTGATCGTCCACAGATCAAACTCTGGACACACGGTCATACTCATACTCCGTTTGATTATATGATCGGAGAAACTCGTGTTGTTTGTAACCCACGTGGCTACGAGCAGGAATATGGTTTTACTGAGGACACTGGATGGAATCCAGAGAAAGTAGTTGAGGTATGAAGTTAACCAAATACAATCGTAACAGATTGTTGAATACATTTAAAGAATGGGGTGTTGATCGCGAATTTGCCGAACCAATGTATAACTATCTAGTTCACGGCTACAATCCCGGAAGCTGTTTTACCAGTGTGCTGGCCAATGACTTCGCTGGAGCAATCCAACGGAGTCATCCTAGCAATACCATTACAGCATTTAAGGCGTTAGCCGGTTGGATGCAAAACTATGTGCCTCATTGTGCCAAAGGCAACTATTCAAATGTTGACGGTTGGTGCTATATGGACTCGGACAAGCGTAGAAAGATCTTAGAAGACTTAGATCTTATCTACACCGAGGAAGAAGAAGTTATGCTTGTTCTTCGTAATCAATACACTCAAGAACCTATGTTGTAAAATGAAACAAATCTTCTACAAAAAAATTGGTCGTAAGTATGTGCCAGTGTCGGAGTACGACAACGAGCTGTTAGATTCTTTCCCAAAGGGAGATCATCTTGTAAGTGTCTACCCCGGCGGTGCTAGTCGTCGATACAAAATTGATCCGGCACTGGCTCCGATGATTGCCGCCGGCAGGTATGCCGAAGATGCTATTTGTCGCAGGATTCAAGAAGAGACTGAACTGCGTCCTGTTAACAGAGAAATAGATGAAGAAACTCAGCGTAAGTGGAAGAAATTTATTTCTACAATCCCTGATGATTTTCGTTTTATGTTTACTCACGGGTCAGCTCGAGATGCCGCTGAGGCAGGTGTAAAAGCTATGCAACTAGAAGCTGAAAAGTTGCTAGGCCATCCCGCGGCACGTAAGGCCTACGATAACTTTATGTTGGTATCTAAACTAGTGAAAGAGACTGAACAATGAATAACAAACTGATAGAAAAACTTGCTGTACAAAGCCTTGTCTATGTCGACACAGGTCTAGATGACGGCAAAGAATTAATCTTTAGCAAAGAAAAGTTTGTCGAAATGATTGTAGCAGAATGTGTTAACATTTGTAATACTACAACCGACCGAGGATATTTGAACGGTGTAGTAGCAGGGCACAAAATTAAAGAACATTTTGGAGTCAGAGAATGAGTGAAGGTGATCGAGCAGGTTGGTGGGCAATCGCACTTCTATCAATAGTAGGTGCGGCCGCTTACTTTACAATTTTTATGATCGTTTTTAGTTTTGTTAAAAAACTGTTTTGGAGTTGAAGAATGAAAACAATGTTTGCCGTGGTAGGAGCCTTTACTCTAGCTCTAGGCTTGCTTGGAGCATTCGGTGTTGGTAACTTTGTTATGATCTACAGTCCGGACAAGATTAACTGTGTTAAGGAATCAAATGGCTAGTTATTACCCAGGATCGATGCAGCCCAACGTTGGATCCATATCAATAGATTCAAATTATCAACGATTGCAGAATACCATTACATTCTGTGCAGGAAATCCAACTACTGAAATGCTCAAAGTGAGCCCAGAAGGATTTTGGGTTCGTGGCGTAAAAGTAACACAGGATGACAAAGAAGCAGAAACAGTGTATAATGCTTTTAAAGCCTGGATGATGTGGGCTCGACTTAACGAAAGGTAAAAAAATGTTCCAACGTGGATTTACACTGATCGAACTAATGGTTGTTATTGTAATTGGACTTATTGCCCTTACAATGATTGCTAATGTTGCAGGCTTTGCATCTGGCGGCAATTCAGTTAGTTTTGGTATTAATGGTGCTACAGAAAGTCGCTGTATCGAAGGCTACAAATTTATTGTAGACCAAAATGGCAGTGCCCGTCAAATCTTAGATGAGTTTGGTAAAGGTGCTAGATGCGAAGCTAAGTCTAAGCCAGGAGACTTTTAATGAAGTTGTTTGGACGTAGTAGCGGTTACTACTTATTTTGGACAGGTTTTGTCTACTTCTGGGTTGGTATGTACTTTGCGTTTACGCAACCTGCCCACCCAGAATATGCTTCACTAGGATTTGTACTGGCTCTTAGTGTACCGCTTTGGTGTCCGCCAGTTGCCCGTTATTTTAATATGGAGCCTTTGATGTTTAATTTGTTTGGTAAAAAAGACCGCGAGTCGAAAGACAATGTTTACACCCTGCCCACACCAAAGGCAGTTCCTCCAGCGCCGGAAGTAACTCCGCCAGTTAAGGAAAAAGATCCTGTAACATTCTACAGACTTGGCCTAACTGATAACAATCGTGTCAGCTTCTATATGGGCTATACTGAAATTACAATGAGTCGCAAGGGCGTTCAGCAAATGATTGATCAACTAAAATTCTTTCAAAGCCAAATAGATGACGACAACGATATCGATCCAGATGATCCAGACGGTGGCGAACCTGTACCAATTCCTGAGAAAAAGGCGGCCTAAATGGGATCTATCCTAGTTGATCTGTTTAATGATTTTGGCGATACGTTTACACCAAAACACGCCAATTACGGGAAACCGGTAGAGGTCATCCACGTGCCTTGTTGCCATTCAGAAGACCAAGAACCTATGACCATTATTTGGCCCGATCTTAAAAACGGTCCGTGGATTGCCGGCGGTGCGTGTCTACGGTGGTATCAAGGTCAGGCCGTAGGCGACAATGATATTGATGTGTTTTGCCGTGATGAAGCACAGGCACAGGCAATCATTGACTCAATCAAAAGCTACGGTCGTTATTCAGTTAAACACGAAAGTGAAAATGCCACTACTCTAAGCTATCACAACAAGAACGGCGACAAGTACTGGACTCTACAGGTTATCAAACGGCGCTATTTTAAAAATCTTCAAGAAGTGATCGATAACTTTGATATCACGGTATGTCAAATTGGCACCGGCGCTCAGGAGTGGATGTTGGGCAGTACCACAGCCCGAGATATCCGTGAACGCAATCTACGGATGAATATGCCGCTGACTCCGGAAGCTGCCAAACGTTTGATCAAATATTGGACCTACGGTTATCGACCAGTTGAAGGATTGTTGGAAGCCATACAAAATAATCCAGTGGCTGCACAGGAATTTAAGATCGACGGAGATTACGAAAATGCGTTCTGAGCAAAGTTGGAGTCTACTTGACCCTAAACCAGTACTGCTTCATCTGTCTAATCTAGACGAATATATTGTCTATTGGAACGGTGTTGCTATGACGCACTCTATGGCTTTGAATATGGCTGTCGAGGCTTTTGGTATCTACGCTACTCCAGAAATGAAGATTGCTATGGAAACAGAATACCAACGCATCTACTATGCCAACGGATTTGCTACTCGAGCCTGGGATCTCAAAGTTGCCAGTTCTCCAGTGTATCCTTATCTTAAGAGAATTATGCGTGACCACTTAGTAAAGACTATTCAAGAAAATAAGAAACCAATTGCAGAAGTCCTGGGTTGGTTTAACTATGATCGAGCAAGAAAGGACGAACAATGCCCTACGTAACCATTGAAGAAGAAGTTTGGGTCGACCTTGACGACTTTGACACGGAAGATCTTGAGCAAGAATTGCTGAAACGTAATTCACGAGTAACACGACATAGTCGTCCTGCTCCAAACGAGAATATGATGTTGCTGATGACCATCTACGAAAAACGTAGAGTTGGTCGAGACTACCAGCGTGAATTGGACGAATTTCTTTACAACAACCTAGGAAGAGTTATATGATTAGAGTTATTTTGGCATTTGCTATTTTGGCAGCACTGATACATTTTGGCATTACTGGCTGGCAATCTATGACAGGAAAAGAGCGTTGGTCATTGACAAAGTCTATTTCTTATAGTATAATTGTCGCACTGCTAGCAATAGTGGTAATGATGTTTATCGTTGTTTTATTTTAAGGACACATACAATGAAGCGTATCGCAACTCTTGGTATTTTGGCTGCTGCCGTTTTGGCAACAGGTTGTACTCGTATTGAAACCGGCGAGGTTGGTGTACGAGTTGGATTTGACAAACAGGTTCAGCAAGGCGAACTCTTGCCCGGCTCATTCAATCAGGTTTTGGTCGGCGATGTGCTGACATTCCCAATCAAAGACGTTAACGTCAAATTGGAAGATATGACTCCTGTGGCCAAAGACAACAGCACAATGAAAGACTTCGACGCTGTGGTTATCTATAACATTAACCAGGCACAGGTGGCTGAACTGTATAGCCAAAAGAGTCAGGCCTTCCACGCTCGACACAATGGCGACATCTATTTGATGTACAATTACATTGTGCAGACTACTCGTAATGCTATCTACAAAGAAGCTCGTAAGTACGAAGCACTAGATATGGCAGACAACCGCCAGGCAATGGAACAGGCTATCAAAGAGCAGATCCAAAAGTCACTGGCAGAAGAAAAACTTGACGGCAGTTTGATTGTTGGTCAGGTGTTGATTCGTAACATTGTACCAGCAGACAGCGTTGTAGAAAGTGCCAATGCTCTTGTTCGTGCTAAGAACGAATTGAAGCAGAAAGAAGTTGAAGTTCGTACTGCCAAGATGGAAGCTGAACGTATGGCTGCTTTGAGTAACCAAGGTTCGCAGAGTATTGCCTATATGAATGCACAGGCAGCACTTAACATCTCCGAAGGTATTAAAAACGGTCGAGTACAGACTATTGTTGTTCCAAGCAATATGACTGGCTTAATGATTAACAAGTAATAAAGGATAATGCGCTAGAGTACCGACGGTCGGTTAGGAGCCTCTAAAACTCCGGTTAGCGGGTTCGATTCCCGTCTAGCGCACCACACACATATGGATATGAATCAAGCAGCAGTATTTTTGGCAGGCAGCATTTTGACAATGCTGGGATTTATTGTAGTATTTGCGGGCATTGTAGTGATTAACAATCTACTACATAAATTCTGGAAGCCTGTTAAATTTTGGCAGTTTGATTCATATCCTCCTAGTGTGACCAATGACCTTAAAGATCAAAACCAAAGCAGAAGCTGAAGCATTTATTCGCAAAATTATGGGCCCACCTAAGCGTAGGCTCGAAGGCGAAGAACACAATCGTGTTTGGCTCTTGCTACAAATGACAGACCCAGTTAGAGAGACTAACAATCAACATAGCTGGTGTGCAGAATATAACATAGGCGGAATAATGTATGACGTACATTATTTCTCAAACGAAGATCCGTTTATAGAGCAGTATCTAAATGATTGACTATCATCAAGCCATCCTAGAGATGCACAAAGGAAACGTGATCCGCTATATTGGTACAGTAAATGGCCCAGTGTGGAATAAGGGTAAGTCTTGGTGTATGCAACGTGGGGTTATTTTTGAGTACAATCCCGAACGAATCGACTACAAAACTTGTGGAAACATGGTGTATGATCCAGACTTTCGTTATGAACTAACTGGAGAGACAGTTGACCCAAGAGACTGGCCAAACCGACCAGAAAGTAACAAACCAGCCAGTGGTTATGCACGTATAGGATTAAACAATGTATAATGAACATTTTAAGAATCAAATCGATCAAGGTGCAAAAGAAATGTTTTTCTATGCTCTAGAAAATTCAGATCAAAGTCGAGTAGAAATCAAAAGCCACAAAGGCACAATCGATACATTTCCTGAACTAGAATACATTCGCCATTTAAGTGATGGCGTGCCTCTATTCAAGAATAAATAAATTTGTAGCGGGTGCTACAAACCAACAGAGTTTAATTAACAGGTACTTACTCTGTGTACCGTAAAAGGAAAGAAAATGATGAACGAATCAAAACTAGCTGCGGCTATCAAAGTAAAAGGCAAAG
>JACCDO010723692.1_pt1 | contig 10340 bp, 6 predicted proteins | sample 7446101 | NCBI WGS metagenome assembly JACCDO01 (sample SAMN15323440, study PRJNA562643) | freshwater metagenome | isolation source: river surface water | place: USA:Blue River Watershed | collected 2017-08-16
ACTCCGCGCCTGTCCGACGTGCCGGGCGCATGGTGGCGCAGTGCGTTGGTCGCGGCTGCGATCGTCGCAGTGATCGTGGTGCTCGATCGATGGGAGCCGCGCGCAGAGCGCATAGAGCGTGCCGTCGCCGAGGCTCCTGATGCGGCAACGCCGAAGCAGGAAGCGAACACGGCGTTGCGCGAGGGGAGCGAGCTAGGCGCCGCGAAGCCGGATCGGTTCGCGGTGTCAACGCCTGCGCCCGCAGCGCGCACGCCGCGTGGAGGCGTCGATGCTCCGCGCACGATGGTGCCAGAAGTGCGTTTCCGCCTAGCTGCCGACGCGAACATCAAGCTCAAGGCCAAGGGGGACGCCGCAGGCGCAGTGCCGAAGGCTCTGGAGCAGGCCGAAGAGCAGACCGCCACGGCCAATGCTGGCACCGGCGCGCGCTATGGCGGCGCGGATGTGTTGTTTGGCGATCTCGCCAGCAGCGTTCGCGCCATCGGCGGCCTCTCGGTGCAGACGCTTGCGCCAGTCGATGCCGACAAGGTTGCTGCAGATGCGCGCGCGTTCTCGATGGCGGTCAGCGCGCCTCGCTCGTGGCTCGTCACCGGCACGAGCGCCGAGGTGCGAACGTTCCTCGCCAATCTCGCCGATGCAGGCAGCGCCGCAGGCTACGAAGTCAGCAACGGCGAAGTCGCGGCCGCCGAAGTCGATGCGCGCATTCCATTGGCTTCCGCGAAGGCCTTTGGCACGCCTGGCGCAGGCGGGCCTTCTTCGGCTGGTCCCGCTGGCCCAGGCGGTGGGAAAGCGGCGGAGCCCATGGTCCGCGTCGTCGTGATCATCGAGTCGAAGGCGAACTGAGCTCTCGCTCTTTGTTGCGCGGCGGCAACTCGACTGCGACGCCAGCGAGCGCAGGCACCACGAACGTCTCGGTGCCTTGGTGGACGACGAGTTGTCGCCAGGCCCCGCGCCCCTCGATCGGCGTCAGCGTGTAGCGACCGAGTGCGGCGGCATCGTCTCGCGTTCGAGCGAACTCCATCTCGCATCGCCATCCATCGAGCGCGAGTCCTCGAATGCGCATGCGATCGAAGCCCTGTGGCAGCACGGGCCGTAGCCGCATCCACGCGGCATCGACGCGCGGCCCGGTGGCAAGGCGCAGGCCGGTGATCGCGAACATCACGGTATCGAGCGTCCATCCCGTTTCGTCGTCGTCCGCGTGCGGCGCATGCGCAAGCAACTGCGCAAGCGTCGCGTCGATCTCGAACCCAAACTGCGCGCGCGCCGCGAGCGCGACCTGAGACGCGCAATCGGCGGGCAGCGAAGCAAGGCAACTGCGCGCGTTGCGCTCGGCGCGATTGCCGGTCGCGGCCAGCATTCCGATCGCGCATGGCAATAGTCCGTCGGCGCCTGGCCGCAGGGTGTGGTCGACGAAGGCCGCGTGCGGTTCGGACCAGTGGATCTCCTCAAAACGCAGCAACGATCGCCGCGCCGCGGCGATCAGTTCGTCGCGAGCCTGTGCGCCGTGCTTCTCGCTCAGCAGTTCGGATGCGCACGCGATCGCATGCACGCACAGCACATGGCGCGTGAGCGATGGCGGGTTTTCGATTCGCGCGCACTCCGTGGCGAGCGACCGCGCCGCATCCACAACCCTGCGCGTCTCGTCGATCGACTCGATAGGAAGCGACATGGCGCGCGACGCCCAGAAGCGCGCGATGAGCCACCAAGCACTCGCATCGTGGTTGCCTTCGTCTCCGCGCTGCGCGAGCGTTTCCAGCGTCGAAAGCGCGCGGTCAGATCGGCCAAGGCGCAGCCAACCTAGCGTCGCTCCCGCAAGCTGACGCGGCGTGCCGTGCGCGAGCGTTGCCTCATGCCGGCCATCGAGCTGGGCTTCGCATCGAGCCACGAATGCGTCGAGTTCCATCGGCTCGCATCGCAGCTCGCGCGGCGTCGCGCAGAGAACTGTCTCCGACTGCGCGATCGAAGGCGCGATCGGGAGCGCCGCGGCCGCGATGGCGAGCAGCATGGAGTAGGGGATGCGGGGGAATGGGAACGACCTGGATGGGAATGCGCGCATGGCATCTCTTCAGTGCACTGAGGGGGGATGCCGGTCGCGGTGTTCCCGTCGCGGGCGTGTGGCGCAACTCGCTCCCGCTGCGCGGCCTTGCGACGTTTTGCGCGATGCACAGACACGCGACAGAAATCGCCGCGCGCAACGGGTAGAAGGTCACGCCGCGAGATCGCAGCTTGGAGTCCTGGCGCAAGAACTACCTGACCGTCTGGGTCGCCCTCTTCACGACCTCGATGGGGCTCATGGCCTTCTTGCCCACTCTGACGGTCTACGTCGGCGAGCGCTACGGCATCACGGATCCGATCGAGCTGACGTTCTGGGGCAGCATCGTCTACGGAGCGGCTCCGCTCGCAGCGGCGGTCTTCGGTCCGCTCTGGGGCGCGCTCGGCGATCGCGTCGGCAAGAAGGCGATGGCGGTCCGCGCCAACCTCGCGATCTGTGTGACGACTGCGTTCATGCCCTTTGCGCCGTCTGCGGTCGTCCTGCTGCTGTTGCGCATGCTGCAGGGCGCGCTCGCGGGCTACGTCGCTCCTGCGATGGCGCTCGTCGCGCAGGACGCGCCGCCGTCGCGACAAGGGCGGACGATCGCATCGCTGCAGACGGCGATGGCGATCGGCTCTGGCATCGGTCCGCTCGTCGGCAGCGAAGTGACGCTGCTCTATGGCCGCCACGCGGTGCTGTGGTTCACGTCGGTTGCGACCGGCATCGCAGGGTTGCTGCTGCTGCGCTTTGCGAGCGAGACCCAAGCTCCTTCGCACGCGCGCGGCGAGTCGTTTGGCGCGCAGTTCGTGCGGTCGTGCCGCGACTTGCTCGGCAGCAGGCTCTTCCTCGCGCTGCTCGCCGTGATTCTCGTGCTGCGCCTAGGGCAGAACATGCTGGAGCCGTTCGTGGCTCTCGTTGTGCGCGACCTCGGCGCGCCGAGTTGGATCGAGGCAGCGAGCGATGGTCGGCAGGAAGCGATCGAACGCACCGTCGGCGCTGCGTTCACGGTGCTCGCGATTGCGCAGGTCTTGTTCACGCCGCTGTGGGGGCGGGCATCGGATCGATTTGGGCCGCTGCGCTGCCTTGCCGTGTTGGCACTGGCGCTCGGCGCCGTGCTCGTCGCCACGTGGATGTCCGCGAGCATCGGCGAGTTCTTGTCGCTGCGTTCGCTCGCTGCGTGCTTCATGGCGGGATCGATGACGCTGGCCTACGCCGCGGTCAGCCGACGCGTGCAGCCGGAACGACGCACGTTCGCGTTCTCGCTGGTGCAGAGTTGCATGCAGTTCGGCTTCGCACTCGGGCCGTGGTTCGGCGGACTCGTCGCGCGCATCGGCGCGACCGAGACGCGAGCGAACCTGCACTTGCCGTTCTTGGTGGCTGGATTGCTCTGCGTGGCATCGGGCCTGTTGATGATCGTGCTGCGGCGCATCTGGTCCGCTGCGTTGCCGCCGGTGACGGCCGACGCTCCTGCGCAGCCGCTGTAGTTCGAAGTCCTCTTGCGGCGCGGGTAGGCTCGGCGCCATGTGCTTGCTTCTCGTGCTGCGCGGCCGATTCGCGTCGCATCCTGTGCTCGTCGCTGGCAACCGCGACGAACGCACGGATCGCAAGTCATCGCCGCCTGGGTTGTGGGTCGGGCAGCGCGTACGCGCGTTGTCTCCGCGCGATCGTGAGAAGGGTGGCACGTGGATGTGCGTGTCGAGGAATGGCATGTTCGCTGGCTTGACCAATTGGTCGCGCACGCCGATTCCCGCGGGCGCAGCGACGCGCGGGGACTTGCCGCACCTTGCGATCGACGCGGGTTCGATCGCGGGCGCAGAAGCGGCCGTGGCATCGGCGATGGCGCAGAGCGCATTCGGCGGGTTCCAACTCGTGCTCGCCGATCGCGAACAGATCGTTGTGCTGCGGCACCGCGGCGCGGGGCTTGAGCGGGTGGATTGGCCCGACGAGTTGCTCGTCGTCACCAACGAGCACGGGCCTGGTGAGCTTCAGCTACACGGCATCGCCGGAGCATGCGAGCCGCGCGCAACGCCCGAGGAGCAGTTGGATGCGATGCGGCCGTTGTTGCTCGACGATGGGCAAGGAGTGCGGCATCCCGTGCTCAAGCGTGGAGCTAGCTACGGCACCGTGTCGTCGTCGCTCATTGCTGTGCCAAGCGAAGACCCGCTGCAGTTGCACTGGCGCTATGCGGCGGGCCGCCCGGACGAGACGGACTACATGAGTTACGGGAATCTGGGGCGACGACTGTTGGATTGAAGGGCGTCGCGTTTCTGCGCGCATCCTGTCGCGGAGCGGCCCATCTCATTGGAGCAATCGCCGCGGTCGCGCGCGCATATCGGCTGCGCTTCGTAGTTCCGCGTGGACGCGTTGCGCATGCGCTCGCGCGCAGAACAACGCCGCGTGGACGGAATCGAGATATCTTCGATTGAGACTCAACCCTTGCTCTTTCCGGACTCATTCATGATCAAGCTCGCTCTGTCTGCCGCTGTCGCGGCGTCCATGCTCTCTGCTCCGCTGACCGCGCAGATTCCCGCTCGCATGATCGGGCAACTCAGCGCGGTTCCTGGCGGCGGCTACACGATCCAAGAGATCGAAGACCAGAACACCGTCTATCTGCAGATGCCCGCCGGCGCGACGTTCGTCGTCGGCAACACGGTCGACGTCCGAGGCGTTCTGCGCCTCGACGCGAACAACCCGCAGGTCCTCTTCGAGGTCGCCTCGATCGCGAACTCGCCGTCGTACATGACGGTCGGTTCCGCGCGCCTGGGGCGCCAGATGGAGATCCGCGTCAATCACCCCGGAATCTCGCAGTTCTTCGTGTTCCTGTCGCTGGACGGCGATCACACGCCGCTCGAGAGCTACGCGCCCATCGCAACGGGCACTCTGTGGGTTAGCCCGATTGGCATGCAGACGATCGCCGGCGGCCCGATGGTCGATCGCTGGCGCGGCGGCATGAACGTCCCCAACGATCCGAGCCTCGTCGGCATGACCTACTACATGCAGGCCGCAGTGCACTCGCAGCCCGGTCCGTTGATGTTCCTGAACGGCCGCAAGGTCACGGTTCAGCAGTGAGTTCGTGATGCGGCGCGCGCGAGCACGATTTGCGCGCGCCGACAGCGACCTTGTGTTTCGGCGCGCACATGCACGATTTGCGCGCGCCGAAAATGTGCCGCTACGAACGGCAGTTCCGATGCGGCGCGCCGCACGTCACTTGCGCGTGAGGTAGGGTTGGTCAGCTTCAGAAGACCTCGCCCATGAACCTCACGAACTACTCAAAGATCGGACTGTCCGCTCTCGCACTCAGCGCTGCGCTCGCAGCGCAGGCTCCAAGTCGCCATGTCGGCACGCTGATCGACACGGGCAGCCACTACACGCTGGCTGAGTTCCAGGACCCGAACATCCGCCTGGAGTCGGCCGTCGATCTTTCCGTGTTCGTCGACGAGCCCGTCGATCTGATGGGCGCGATGCGCTCGACCTTCACGGGTCCTACGCAGCACTTCGACGTCGCTTCCATCGTGCTGGCGGACCGGTCGTTCACCAGCGAGCCTGTGGCGGCTCTCGCATCGAGCACGCGCCTGCAGGTCGATACCCCTGGCGCCGCGAACTTCTTCGTCCATGTGTCGATCGGTCACGGCTACACGCCGCTGACGACGTATGGGCCTACGGTTGCTGGCGCACTCTGGATGGATCCGACGCTGATCCTCTCGGTTGCGGGCGGCGCAATGAACGGTCGCTGGCGCGGCAACCTGCTGGTGCCCAATGACTCGTTCCTGCTCGGCATGACGCTCCAGTTCCAGGCCGCAGTTCACGAGGCCGGCCAGCCGCTGCTGTTCCTCAACAGCAACTCGATGTCGTTCGCGGCGACCCTCAACTGATCGACCTGACGCGCAGGACTCTGCGCGTCACTTCGCCAACTCTGCGAGGTTCGCCTTCGCGTCCGCCATCGCGCGCGTCGCGCGATCGCGGACGAGTTGCGTGGCCGCTGCGTCGCTCTGTTGCGCGGTGGCCAACTCGATCGCGCGTTCATACATCGCCTTCGCGCGTTGTCGGTTCTGTTGGCCGCCGAGGTGGTAGTGCAGCACCACCGCTGCGTCGTTCCACAACTGCGCCGACTCTGGCTCGCGTTCGATCGCGTGCTGGTAGCCGAGGAACGCGTCGTCGAAGCGCTTCGTCTCGCGGCACAAGAATGCGTAGTTGTTCCACGCGTCGGCCGAGTCCTGCAAGCACGCGATCACGTGGTTGAGATCGCGGCTCTCGTCGCGGCGTCCTTCCTTCCATGCGCGGTCGCCTAGATAGCGCACGATGGCAGCGACATCCGCGCGTTCCGCTGGCGCAAGCTCGCGCAGGATGTCGGCGAACGCGCGGGCCGAAGCGCGCGCGAGCGCGGACGCTGCCAATTCGGCGCCGTCTTGGTCTTCCATGCGCCAACTGCACATCGCGGTGTAGTAGTCGGCGTTCTGGTAGTCGGGGTTCTGCGCACGCGCAGCTTGGAACTCTGTGCGAGCAGCCTTCCAGTCGCTTGCCTCGTAGAGCGCAAGTCCGTCGTAGAAGCGCAGCGTCGCCGACTTTGCCAGTGAGGCGCCTTCGCGCGCGTCGTAGTTGCGTCGCGCTGCGAGGTAGAACTCGTGGCGCTGCTCTGGCTTTTGTTGCGCGCGGATCCAGCCATGGTCGATGCGCGCGTCGGGATCGACGCTGAGCGCATCGCCCCAGTGACGTAGCGCGACAGGGATGTCGCGGTCCCGCGCCGCGATGTCGCCGAGCATCACGTGCGAGAACGTGCGGTTCGGGTCGAGCTTCGCCGCAGTGGCAAATGCAGCCTGCGCGCGCTTTCGCGCCGCATCGATCGCAGTGACCATCTGGCCTCGCTCAGGCTCGGTTGGTTGCTCCGCGTCGAACCGGTCCTTGAGCAGTCGATACTCATCGAAGGCGATGCGGCCGAGCAGAACGTGGCTGCCAGGGTGCGATGGGTGGTGCTTCGTCGCTTCTTCCGCCGCCTTTTGCGCGCCATCGATGTCGGACAGTGCGTAGCGCGCTTGCGCGAGAATGAGCCGCGCATCGAGGTGGTCGGGGTTGGACCGCAGGATCTCCTCGGCCAACTCCGCGGCTTCTCGGTAGTCGACCTCCGGCATCATCGCGCCTGCGTCGCGTTCGACGCGCAGCAGATACGTGCGTGCGAGCAGCGCAGGCACGTCGGGCAGCGGCGCGAAGTCCTTGCGCTTCTGCTCCAAGAAGTCGATCGCCTCGCGGAAGCGCCCGCTGCTGCCAAGGCATCGGCCCGCAGCGAGCGCCCATTGCGCGCGCGCAGGCTCTTGCTTGCAGAGTTCGAGGTAGAGGTCGGCGGCTTCCGAGAACGCGCCGCGGTTCTCAGCTTCGGCGGCGCGTTCGCGCAGGCTTGGCTGTTGCTGCTGCTCTTGCTGGGCCGGCTCGCTCTGCTGCGCCGTCGCGCACGCGGCCTGTGCCGCGAGCGCTAGCAGCAACGCGAGCGCGTGCCTCGCCGCGATCACTTGGCCCCCTTCAGCGCCTTCTCCGCCTCCATCAGGTGGCGACGCGCGCCTGGGCGGCCCTTGCCCGGGTGGTGCAGCATGCTCTGTTCGGCCGCTGCCTTTGCCTTCGCCGCGTCATTGCTGTGCTTCAAGTGCCACAGCGCGAGGTTCTCGTAGGCATCGCCCAGCGCTTCATCGAGCGTCTTCTTGCCCTGCGGATCCGCCGCCGGGAAGTCCTTGAGTTGCTGCTCGCCGAGTTCGATTGCTCGGTCGAGGATCGTCTTGTTCTCATCCCAATCGCGTTCCAGGTAGTGGATCGCGATCAGCGCGCGGTCGTTGAGCAAGCGGACGTTGGTCGTGTCGAGCTCCGCTGCGCGCGAGTAGGCCTTGTAGCTCTGCTCGTAGAGCTCTTGCGCTTCCTTCGTCTTGCCAGCGCGCTCAAGCGCGTTGCCGTGGTCGCGCGCAAAGAGGCCCTCGTTGTTGAGCAAGTCGAGGTCGTTGGCCGCGGCGGCCGTGGCCGCGCGATAGATCGACTCCGTCTTGCCGAGGTCGCCGCCTTGCGCGTAGTGGTCGGCGAGCACCATCACGCCGATCTTCGTCGTCTCTTGCAGGCCGAGGTCGTCGTTGATGCGGTCCGGTCGCGCGCGCACGGCATCGAGCAACAGCTTCTCCGCTGCGACCCAATCCTTCTTCGCGAGCGCCACATTGCCCTGCTTGCCCATGCAGATCGCGATCCACTGCTGGCAGCTGTCGGCGAACGCGGCGTTGTCCTTCATCGACTTCTCGAACGCGCTCTTCGCTTGCTCCAACTCCGCCATCGCTTCGTCGAGCTTGCCGCCGGCGCGCATCGACGACGCCGACAAGAAGCGAGCGCGGCCGAGATACCAGAGCCCTGAGCCATCGGCGCGGTCCTTGAGCGCCTCGACCGCGAGCGAAGGCTCACCGACTGCGTAGGCCGTGTCGACGACCGCGTTGAGCAGCGTCTGGTCGTCCTTGTTGTCGGCGAGAGCGCGCGCGTAGACGCCGACTGCGCCTGCGCCCGCTTCGGCCCACTGCTCCATGGTCGCCCACGTGCGGCGCGCTTCGGCGTCGAGCAGCTTCTTTTGCTCCAAGAACCGGAACGACAGGCGCGCGTCTTCGAGCATCGCCTTGCTCGCGGCGTCGTCCTTGTTGCTGATGAACTGGCGCGACGCGGCGTTGGCGCGCAGCGTGTGCGCCGCGGTCACGATCTTCTCGTCGCCGCCGCCCTGCGACTGCATGTGCAGCAGCAGCGCCGCCGCCGTCTTGGCTGCGTCCGCGAGTTGGCCCGCTTCGTACTGCGACTCGGCAAGCCAGAGCCGCGGTTGGTTGGGCTCGCTGTCTAGTTCGACGGCGCGCTTCAGGATTGCGACCGCGTCAGCGAACAGCATGTCGGCGCCCTTGCGGCCCTCGCTTAGCGCCGTGCGCGCGTAGCGCAGCGCGTAGTCGCCGCGGATCGCTTGGAACGGGCCGTAGTCCTTGAGCTCCCGGTTGGCCTTGTCGAGCTCGGCGAGCGCGGTGTCGAGGTCGCCTTCCTTCGCGGCCGCTTCGGCCTTCGTCTTTGCTGCGTCGCTCTTCTCCTTCTCGCCACCTTGGCCTTGCGTGGCGCTCGCATTCGCGGCGCCGAGTCCCTGCAGGCTGCGCGGGTTGAGGCGCGGCGCGTCGCCGCCCTTGCCGCCGTTCGTCAGCATGTGCGCCGCTTCGCGCTGCTGGTAGGGGTAGAAGAGCACGGCCTTCTCGAGGAACGGCTTCAGCTCCTCGAACGGGCGGTTTTGGTGCTTCGACATCAGCACCGCGATGTTCTGCCACGCGTCGCCGACCGCTTCTTCGAGCAGTTGCCGATCTTCCTTCGTCGCGTCTGCCGGCATCGCGGCGAGCTGTGCTTCACCGACTTGGATCGCACGGTCAAACAGCTCGCGCGCGCGATCGAAGCCGCGGTTGAGGTGGTAGATCAACATCAGGCCGCAGTCGTTGACGATGCGCGCATCGTCGGGCGACAGCTTCACGGCCTCTTCGTAGTAGCGATAGCTCTTCTCCCACAGCGCCATCGCTTCGGTCATCGCCTTCTCGCGTTGCGCTGGCTCCATCGACTCGACGTCGCGAACGCGCAGCACGCCGAGATCGCGGCACGGCAGCGCGGCGTTGTTGTAGACGAAGCCGAACATGCCGGGGCAGCGTTCGATGACGCGGTCGTAGAACGCGATCGTCTGCTCGAGCGCCTTCTCGTCGACGCTCGCGGTCAGCGTCTTGCCGATCGCAAACACGACGCCCGCGAAGTGGCTGCCGAAGCTGTCGCGCAGTTGCGGCTCCATGCCGTCATACGCGAGCGTCATCGGCGACGCGTCGATCGCCGCGAACATGCGATCCGCAGCGCTCACCGTGTCGCCCATGTCGGCGGCTGCGCGCGCGATCGACAGTTCGCAGATCGCGACCCATTGGCCCGCGGCGTCGCGATGGCCCGGGGACTTCTCGGCGTAGTCGCGGTAGCACTGCGCCGCCTTGCGGTACTGCTCGATCGCAGGCTGCAGGTTCTGCCGCGAACGGAGCTCGTCGGCGACGATCACGAGCGCGCGGCCTTGGAACCACAGCATCAACGGCTGGCTCGGGTTCTCGCGCACGAGCCGCGTGTAGGCGCCAGCGAGCGCGCGCTGCTGGCCGATCTGCATGTGGAAGTCCTGGAAGGCGATGTGCAGGTCCGCGTTCTCGGGCATCGCGAGCACGCCGCGCTCGAGTTCGCGCACGGCTTCGTCATTGGCGCCGAGCCACTGGTAGACCAGCGCCGCGCCGCGGTAGCCGTCTGCGGGCAGCGTGCG
>JACCDO010963638.1_pt1 | contig 10340 bp, 9 predicted proteins | sample 7446101 | NCBI WGS metagenome assembly JACCDO01 (sample SAMN15323440, study PRJNA562643) | freshwater metagenome | isolation source: river surface water | place: USA:Blue River Watershed | collected 2017-08-16
TATTTATTTCATTAAAATGATATCTTTGCTGATTACGAATTCTCGTCTTTCCACTTGTACCTTTACTATAACTATTTCCTGCACCCATGTTTAGCTGGAGTAGTAAACTGATCAAGAAAAGCCACGTGCACATGGTCCATCCTGAAGGCAACCGTACCATCCTTTTCATGGAATTACTACCTCGTCGCTAGTTGAAGTTGATATTTTCGAGAAGCGATGACGAACGGACAGCAGTGCAGATTCCACACCTGCGGTCAAAAGAGAAAGAAAGAAGAAAAAAGAGTAAAAGAGAAGCAAAGGCTAGAAGAAGAGTAAAAACTTCCTTTTTGTAATGCTATTCGTCTAATGTTGGATTTAATTCATCAAACTTTGGTTTAAGGGAAGACTATAGCGGAACTTGTAAGAATTTCAGCGAATACCTTTTGAATTGATAGACCAAGAACGCAGATCTACGCTTGACGCCCTAGACCCAACTTGTTTATTGATGGTAACGAGGCAACCAAGTGGTATCCGCAACTACACTAGATTGAAGAAGTATTCGTACCATATTTGAATTAAAATCTTTCTTTCATGATTTGTCAATTGTGTTTTATAGTTTTATTATTATTAATTGTCGTCAGTGGATTTGATTCAAATGGTTTGATTCCCCAGATGGACTTAGCATTCAAAGCATCTAATAATGGGGGCACGATTATTGCAGCAAAAGCAAAAGATATTGCTGTCATGATATTATATCGGAAGAAAGAAAATGGTGAAAATATTAAAGAATCCTCACGCGTTAAAATCATAAATAAAAAATTAATTGTGGGGCTTTCTGGTATTTCATCTGATGGTCTTCACTTGTCTAACATATTGTTTGATAGATGTATTGAATACGAAAGTATTTATGGTACTATTATGCCTATATCAAGGTGTGCTAATTTGATGAGTCAAACTTTACATGAAAGAACTTTATCTACCCAATCAAGACCTCTTGGAATCAGACTTTGTTTAATGGGTTATAGTGACAATAAAATCTCACCATCAATAGTTGATATAGATCCTTTAGGGAATTTCCATGAAAGTTCAATATGTTGTGTAGGACCATATGCTAATAAAATTATCGAGTTGTTTAAAGAGAATAGCTCAATCAAACGCCAGCAAAAAGAAGAAAACAATAATGGTATCGGTAGTGACAGGATAAAATGTGTAGAACTAATCAAAAAATGTATAGGAAATTTAAGAATATGTTTGAGTGACGATAATGTAATAGTTGATAGAGAAGATATAGTTATATGTGTATTAGGTAAGAGTATAGATGCACAAATTTTGAGTAAAAAATCAGTCAATTATGTAATGCAACAAATTGACGACAATATCGACGTTTTGAATGAAGAAACATTATGTAAAATTTTTGATGAAAGAGAATGAATACAATAATAAACAAATATATATCTTTGTCAAGGTTATAATTTAGTCTTCTTCTGGTTCTTCACCTTCTCCTTCTGCAGGTGGTACTACTCTACATAATGAGTAGCCAAAATTCTCTTTTGAATGAAATTTTAAATTCATTTTCCAAGACTCCTCGAGTTTACCGATATTTTTTTCATCAATTCCACTTGACATAAGATATAACATCTCTAAAGAATCATTTTTTGCCAACCAGGTAGTTAGAAACGTTATAATAGCGGGAGAACCTAAGTTATTAAATCTCAAACTTAAAGTTTTTACTGAGGGTTTCAATTTATACAAAATTGTTTGCAGAACTGGTAAGCATTCGTCAGATTTTTGTGGAAGACAAGCATCTAAATTCAAAACTTCTACTGTCAAATTTTCATTATCTAATTTCTTTACTATATCAAGTAATCGAGATGTAGGCATGGTGACTGGAGTAAACTCCTCCTCTTCACCTTCGTCCATTTTTATCCTTTTCGAAACGTAGATTGAATGCGATCGATTCGCGTCTGCAGAAGGTAGACCTCGTTTAGAACTTCTGGTAAAGGAAGCACTTTGGACCTCAGATTGAAGTCAATCTGAACTCGGAAGGCGAATGGAAGACACCAATTTTGGTCGCGCGACTCGCGACTTGCAGAAAAACGGCCCTCGAGACCTCCACACCCAAGTTGAAGAGTTAGAAAATTACCTTTGAAGATTTTCTCTACCGTGGTAATATTTCCCTTCATCATTAAGTATTTGGGTTTAAAGCCCTTTCCAAATTTTGTAAGGCCAAATCGTGCCAAACTTTTGTTAGAAGTTTTGATAAGGTTGAATTCAACTTCAATAATACCAAGAGTATAAATTTTTTGCATGAGGTTCTGTGACTTGTTGTTTATAATAGTCTTTAGTATGTTATTTCGTCATTTTTATACATATAAACATTTACTTTCCCGTCCTCGCTATGAAACCTATCGTTCATTAACGAGTGATGCTTATTCGTATCATATTCCTGTTATGAGAGATGAGTGTTGTGACGGGTTAAATATAGTAAAGGATGGAATCTATGTTGACTGTACATTAGGTGGTGGTGGTCATACAAAAGCAATATTAGATAGAGGGGGGAAAGTTATAGGGATTGATCAAGATCCTGATGCAATCAAGAGAACTACAGAATTGCTTCAAAATTATATTCTTGATGGAAGATTAGAAATTTTACAGACGAATTTTCGATATATAACTGATTCTCTTAAAGGAAGTAAGATGTTGCTAGAAGTAAATAGAAATAAAGTAGATGGTGTGTTAATGGATTTAGGAATATCTTCATATCAAATTGATGAAGCTACACGAGGTTTTTCATTTGGAAAGGATGGTCCATTAGATATGCGCATGGGAAAAAACAGTAATTCCAATAGTTTAACTGCATTTACAATAATTAATCAATGGGATGCGACTGCATTAGCAAATTGTTTATATGAATTTGGAGAAGAAAAAAGGTCTAGAATAATTGCTAGAGAAATTATTGCTTCGAGGCCTTTAAACACGACGGGTGAGTTAGAACAAGTAATATCGCGAATTACGCATTGGAAAGAACGTTCTAAAACGCTTGCGAGGTGCTTCCAAGCATTACGAATAGTAGTAAATGATGAAATAAACGCATTAGATGAGACCTTGAATAGTATACATACTTGTATTCGTCCTGGAGGTAGACTAGTTGTCTTGTCATACCACTCATTAGAAGATAGAAGAATTAAACAATTAATGAAACCGAAAACAGACAATCCAGATATGTTTATAGATAATAAAGATACAAATATTTGGACTCCAGTGACGAAAAAGGCATTAATACCGTCAGAGTCGGAAGTAGAAAACAATAGAAGAGCAAGAAGTGCGAAGCTAAGAATAGCAGAAATAAACGACATCCTCAACAACCTTAATAAATCTCCTAATACGGGTGATAACAAGAAAAAGATGGGGGCTAAACAATTAGCAAAACTTCAAAAAAAAGAGGAGTTATAATGGAATTGTATAGTGTTTATCCGCACATTTTAATTTTTCTTATTTTTATTTTTGTTTCGTTTTTTTTTAGCACCATCAGAATTTCTTGTGTCCGTAGAGACATTTGTATCTGTGGTTTCTTCTGTGATAGCACCACTCGTTACTTCTTCCTCATCTACTGCAACAACAGGTTCAGTAGTATTGACAGTCTCAGTTACTGGTGTATCAACAACTACTTCCTTTTCAGCTACTTTTTCAGCTTCTACTGGCACATCATTAGTATTGACAGTCTCAGTTACTGGTGTATCAACTACTACTTCCTTTTCAGCTACTTTATCAGCTTCTACTGGAATAGTAGAGTTAACATTCTCAGTTACTGGTGTATCAACTACTACTTCCTTTTCAGCTACTTTAACAATTGGCGCCGCGGTGCTATTCACTTGTGCATTATCATCTTTAACATTTTTCTTAGAAAATTCGTCCAAAATATTGACGCATTCTGTGCATAGCTTAACGCATTGTGACTCTGACTTATCGTCAACTATCTTATACGACTCATAAGTTTTACTACCAGCTTTAGGAATAAATTTGACATATTTAGTGTGATTATCGCAAATACTGTGCTGGCAACATCTACAATGATGACGATTTACTGGTAATACTCCGAATAGCATGAAATTCTTATCTTCATAGCAACACATTCCGGCGTTTTTTCTCTTGTCATCAGATAAAAACTTACCAACAAGTGTAGATAAATCTGCAAGTGTGTCCAGCTCCGATCGCAATGTAGCGCAATGTGGAGGTATTGGTGCCATTAACAATTCGAACAAGGTCTCGAAGATCCACAAGATTTTTTGGTTCAGATTTTTTCACTTTCGAAATCCCATCGCCAGAATGTTCATGGGATAGATGGCGAAGCCATTTGTGTTATCGCCAGAAGATGCTGAGTTCGTGTCTTCCTCGGAGTACATTCTAAATCAGATTGAGAATGGCAGATACGATAGTTCCAACGACTTCGTGCACTATAGCATATACTTTGACGTCGCCCATTATGATAGTGAACAAAATGTCTTAACTTTGTATGAAACTGTGAAAAAGTACTTGGATTCTTTAAGCTCTAGTTATATATGGCACAAAGATAAACTTGTATTGAATTATGTTTGTAATTTGAGTGATAAATTGAAACCGAAGTATTTTTTTGAAGGTAAAACGTATTATGGTGATAATATTGATGATGAATGGTTTATAGTGTACATGTTTTTGCAACTATCGTCTGAAATTCCTCATTTAAATATAAGTATTATAGATAACGATGGCGAATTCTTGTTAATTGAAGCATCGGATCATATACCGCAGTGGATAACACCTGAAAATTGCAGCAATAGGGTTTGGTTAAGAAATGGAAAGTTAAATATAATTCCATTGGAGGAATCTTCTTGTAAAACTACTGAAAATGGAATATTATTATTGGCTGCATTAAATTATATGAATACTCCGAATAATACAAGTGTATGTAATATCAGTGCTCAAAACTGTATACTAAATCGAACTAATCAGTACCCTAATAAAATTAAAGCTGCATACCACAATACCGTATGCATCGTGCCGATTCATGTGGCATTTATATTGCAATCGCATCCTAATATTATTAGCGATGTGCTAGCGTGCTTCTGCAATGGTACCAAGGCGAATAAAACTCATATGTCTAATTTAAATAAGTTCGGTATTAATGATGTGATAAAAAATGATAGCAATTTTGTGTGTATAAAAATTTTGTTGACACGAGCTATGTATGCGAAACTAATGTTTCAATCATTCCATCCACCGAAAAAGTTGCATAAAGTAATGAATAAAGTTGTATCAAATTTCGTTAGGAAAGAGGAAATGAAACCAAATGCGACTAGTAATTCGGTTTCTTTAGCAATGAGATTGGCTACGAAAGCCTTTGATATAGGTTGCAGATTAATGTGTGGGCTCGAAGTATTGTATCAAAATTCTAAAGGAAATGTATTGAAATATTCCAACCAACTAACTGATAAACCAGATATATTTATTGATAACAGTCTTATGACATTAGTCAGTAACTCTGATTTGATACACCAAATAGTATTGAGCGAGACCTTAGAAGTGGATAGCGCATCTTGGCTGTATTTAAAACCCGAAGAGTTCGAAAAAGAGATGAACGATAGGATGTGCGGTGGGAGCAACATTCATTCTGGTAACGTCGCTGAGAGTGATATTAACAGCATAAATATGATGCAAAATTTAGAAAAAATGGTAAAAAATATGCATTTATTCATGGAAAGCGAGTCCGGTATTGACGGAGTTGAAGTCAACGTTTCTGCTGGTGACAATAGTAACAATGAAGAACTAGGTAATACGGACATAGATATTGAAAAAATATACAAAGCTTTAGAGAAGCATTCGGCAGCGCTTTCAAGTAAAAATGAGTCATTTGAAACGGATTACAACGGCTATTTTTCGTCTGATGATGAGTCGGCCTTAGATAGTGACTCAGAAGATGAAGAATCAGATATGTTGGATGCCGTTAATGGTACCAGCTCGTATATTTTGAAAGATGGTAATGACGACTTTAAAGATTTTGATTTCACAAGACCTGACGATAGTGATGATGAAGATTCAAATGCGAGTGTTGGTAAAGAGAAAGATGAGCACTTTTTTTCAAGTTATATGGAAGAAATGGACAACCAATTGCTGGGTGAAAGTTTATCTTCGTCCTTTGAACGATCTGCTAAAGAGAACGATGACGACATCCTTGGCCCTGTCGATATTGATACGAATCTGCTCAAGTACTATTTAGAGTCTCATGCCAGCCAGTTAGAAGAGGGAATACCGGGGCCAATCTCGGCACTTATGACAACATTGGGAATAAAACTACCGTTAGAAAAAAGCTAAGCAAATAATGTTATGTTAATGTATTTAAAAAATTTGGAACAATGGAATCAATCAATATAATACAAAGCTATCATCTACCACTGTAGACTGTTTATCCAATCGTGCATGTACGAGCATGTTTCAGGAGAAATTTGCGAACCAACATTACATTGTGCAATAACTGGACATCTACCGCATGGCGAATCATAAAACCCGGTATTAACGGTAATATTCTTTCTAACTCTATATTTTTTAGCTAAATCGTGTCCTATATACACTATTTCTAATGCTCCATCGTAGACTAATGTTTGTACTAACTGATCTATATCTTCAAGCGATAATGGACAATTACTAACATGCTTAGCATTTATTTTACTATGAATTTCTGAAATTGACAGATTTCCGAGCGCACTTTTTGAAATTTGTTTAATTACTTCTTTTCGTATTTCACCAACAAAAATGTCATCAAATGATTGATCCGTATACCACGGACCACCAGTAATCTCTTTATTGGGCTCTATATTTGATACAATATACAATTTTTTACATTTACTAGCAACCGAACGAATTGTTTTTAATACATCTTTCTTCTCTAATGATTTTAATATCTTTGTTAATGCATGTTGAGGTATATTAGTACTCAATTTAATATCTCTAGTCCATATACCTTTGCTTCCAGCTGCAAGGCATACTTGATATACCATAAATTCTTCTCCGGGTTCGACTTTCTTCAATATTGCAATTGCCTCTTTTTCGTTAACTTGATAGTGCAATTTATTCTTCTCAATATCTTGTAATAATGTAATTCGCTTGTCCTGTAATAATCTATTGATGACACCTGTTAGTTGCTGTTGTCTACTACTAAACTTTTTTTCAACTAAATCGCTGCTTGCTGTGTTGCCTTCAAACTCAGACAAGAAGTCGAGGAACTCATGCTCCATGTCCGACATTCTTATATCTATCGCCCTTTCTAATGGTCTTCCTTTCCTTTTTGGACAATTCCAAGTTCCGGCGGCCTAGAGGTACACACAAAAAACACTTAGTAACGACAGAAAACAAATAAACCAAGTGTAAGCTTGTTACTACTTCTGTTGTGAATCCGAGTTCTGTGTCATTTACAACGAATTAATTTCAAGTGTTTAGGGTAGGGTTTCATTTTTGGAAAAATTACCCGGAAAAATAATACGATAACGAAAGACAGTCATTCATCACGATGAGTGCATATTTGAAGTTCCTCCTTGTTGCTACTTTGAGCATTGGATGCGTTCTTGGGTCTAAATATGTTTGGGATAGTGAAATTCCAGCAAGATTACAATGGTTACATAATGACGGCTATTGTGGTGAAGTTTCAACTATTATGGCAATGTTGAAGTACGGTCAATATATGAGTCAATATGACTTCCGTGCAATATCATCGCAATATGCTGTTATAGGCAAGCCATCCAAGCCACAACAATCAGAGTTTTATTTAGTTGGATCAAATGATCAAAATTCAACTGCAGCTGTAAAATTGAATTGGATAGAATATGACCATGATATTAAAGATGCTAAACAATATCTAGCATGGGTTAAGAAGATGGTTAGAAAGGGTTATGCCGTAACTATTTGTGTTTATATGAATTATTATCTATTTTACGGTTCTACTGATGTTACCGCGGGTGAGTGGGATTACGATCACATTGTGTCAGTATCAAGAATTGAATCAAATTATGATGATGATTTATATCATGATGATGATGTTATAGTAATGGAAGATCATGGATTATGGGCACCTAGAACAAAGCCAATTCAGTATTTATTTAGCTATACTTTTTCTGAATTCCCAGCAACAAGAGAAGGTGCAAACGCAAAATTAGGAGAAAAAATATACTCTTTACCTAGTTCCATGGTTGCAGGTCAATTTGGCATAGCACATACTGGCATTATGGATGATAATGGTGATTGTTTACCAGTTAGAATTGATACCAATGTCAACTACGAGGATCCTCAAATTGATAATCACTCCGAGACACGACCAGCGTCAATGGAGATTAAATTAACTATAACAGTAACTGGTATCAAGCAAGGAGTGTCTTATATATTGTATAAGTATGACAACGAAAATAATGTCCCAACGTCAAAATTTAATGCTAATAAAGCAAAAGCAGTATCTTCTATTACATTTGTTGATCCAGGTACTCACTCATTTGTGACAACTGAAACAATCCAGTCATCACAAAAAGTCTTTTATCGATGTGTAAGAGCAGACGCAAATTAAGGAGGTTATAAATTGTGTATTTCATTTTCAAATAAAATGAACCAGAATATTTTATGTTACAAGGTAATATATAATAAGATTTTTTTTTCTACGTTTTTTGTTCCCATAATTTTAATCCGAATGTAGTGAACGAGTTGGTTTTATGCGAAACTCTTTCTTTTATGTTGTCTAGATTTCCTTCAACATACGCCATGGTTTTTTTAATATTCAACTCATTATCACTATCGCCGTTGTCGAAGCTGACAATTAATTTTTGAACTAATTGAAGTTGGTTGTACTTCATCAACTGACCGATGGAGCTTACAGTTAGTAATAAGACGCAATTACTCCCACCGCCCGCCAGTTTATGCAGTATCTCTTCTGTATTATCTTTCTGGTGCAAATTCTCTATTCTTACGATACTCACTAGATCCTCCTTACTTCCTTGAACTACTTGTCGGTTATCCTTCGTCGAGTCTGTTATAAAAGTCCATTTTCTATGCACGGAAGTTTTACCAATTATTTCTAAAACATTGTCACTAATGCTAACTTCGTCTATAATAACAACTGTAATGTGTTGTGGCAATGAATCAAAATGCTTGTGGTCGATATCGAATAATTGGCTTTTGGTTATAATTAGACTATCTATTTGTTTTGTTAAGTCATTAATATTAAATAAATCGCGTAAATTAGGTTTCGATAGTTCTATTGTATGCATATTAGACTCATCACCTTTGGATTCATCAAAGTTCAATATTTTACAAGTATTCCATACAATACTAAATGGTCTTTTAGTTATAACTCGATGAACAAATGGAGCATTGATGTTTTTACACTCCTCGGAGCATATTCCAACTGAAACATCAATGCCATTGTCTCTTAAATGCAGTATACCAGTTCCAGAAACTCTCGCATCGGGATCAACCATTCCAATGACAACTCGTCTAATTCCATGGCGTATCAATGCTAAAGTACAAGGTGGGGTACGTCCATAGTGATTACACGGTTCTAGTGATACATATGCAGTACAATTTTGAGCTTTATCACCAATATCCTTTAATGCAACAACCTCGGCGTGAGGTTGGCCTGCTTTTACATGCCAACCTTCACCTATAATAACGCCATCATTATTCACAATTACACAACCAACACATGGATTTGGATTAGTAAGACCTTCAGCTTTCGATGCCAACTCTAATGCTCGTTTCATATATTTTTGATCTAACTCTATTTGGTCGCGCATTGCACTGCGGGGGAAAGGATCTAGATTCTGATGTGCTTTACTTAGCATTACAGCACATAATATCAATATAGTCCAGGAAAGAATGATCATAATTGCGCGACAACTTTCACAATTATTCTGCTATCACTGGCTGTCAGATGTAAGGTTACAGCGAGGAGCCAACTCTACTAACTTAATGTTAGTTGTCCAACTATTATTGTCGGCGATGTCGTCATGCCTCGGAGTCTTTGAGCAAAGTACCGACAAGGGATACCGTGAAGAAATTATTTAAGTAATAATAATTATGAAGTAAAAACTCGATTCACAAAACAAAAACCATATCTAGCTGGGCTCATGAGCATCTTTTGTTGTGTTAGATAGATCGTCATTATTTCACTTCATTTTTATGCCGGTACCTTACTGTTACGGACTGCAAAAAATAAATAAAATAACCGGATAATAGTAGCGATAATGGCAGAAGGATCTCCTGTCAAGCATGCATTTTATCAAAAAGTTCAAAATGCATCAATTGTTAGAGAAAGAATAAAGCGAAGAAGCGATAATGTGCTTGGATCA
>JACCDO011203255.1_pt1 | contig 10340 bp, 9 predicted proteins | sample 7446101 | NCBI WGS metagenome assembly JACCDO01 (sample SAMN15323440, study PRJNA562643) | freshwater metagenome | isolation source: river surface water | place: USA:Blue River Watershed | collected 2017-08-16
GATCTGCTGGTTGGTGGCGCGCCCGTTGGCGCGCAGCATGGCGATGATGCGGCGGTCGACGTCGTCGAGGGCATAGAGCTCCTCGACCTGCCCGTTGGGCGGGTTCGGCTGGTTCATGTAGTGGCTCCCTTCGCTCGCAGGCTACCACGAACACCGCGGCGGCCCACCGGACGCATCACGGCAGGCTGAGGGCGGCGGCACTGAAGCCGCCATCCACCGGCAGGTTGGCGCCGGTGATGAAGGAAGCCTCCTCGGACAGCAGGAAACGGATCGCCTTCGCCACCTCTTCCGGCTGGCCCGGACGCTTGAGCAGGTGCATCTGCACGAACTTGTCGCGCATCCGCGCGGCGGCCTCGTGCTGGAGCATGAAGGTCATGGGCGTGTCGATGTACCCGGGGCTGACCGCATTCACGCGGATCCCCTCGGGGCCGAGGTCGGCGGCCATGCAGCGGGTGAACTGCAGGATCGCTCCCTTGGCCGTGTTGTAGGCGAGATTGGCGGGGCCACCGGTCATGCCGTAGATGCTGCAGAGGTTGACGATGGCGGACCGGTGCCCGGCGCGCAGCAGGGGCAGCGCGGCCTGGGTCAGGTTGAAAGTGCCCTCGACGTGGACCGCCAGCACCTTGCGGAACTGCTCCAGCCGGATGTGGTCGATGCTGCCCTGACCGTTGATGCCGGCGCAGTTCACGAGGCCATCGAGATGACCGTAGCGCGCCTGCACGGCGGCAAGGCCTGTCTGCACCGCGGCACTGTCCGCCACGTCGAGCGACAAGGCGAGATCTTCGCTGCCCAGATCCGCGGCGGTCGCGATGGCCGCCGCGGGCTGCAGGTCCGCCGCCACGATGCGGGCGCCCGCGGCACGACAGGCAGCCACGGTGCACTTGCCGATGCCGGAAGCGGCACCCGTGACGAGGATGATGCGACCGTCAAGCAATGCGTTCATGCGCCGCGAGGCTCCCGGGGCAGGCCGAGCGCACGCTCGGCGATGAGGTTCCGCTGCACCTGGTTGGTGCCGCCGTAGATCGTGTCGGAGCGCGAGGAGAAGAACACGCCCTGCAGCTCCGGCCACTCGTAGGGCGCACCGCGGGCGATCTCGCCCTCGGGCCCGAGGACGTCCATCACCAGCTCGCCGAGCTTCTTGCGCCAGCTCGCCCAGTGGATCTTGTAGGTGTAGGCCGCGCCGCTGAGTTCGCCGCTGTCGGCGTTGCTGAGCATGCGCAGCGCGCTGTAGCGCATGATGCGCAGGCCACTGTAGGCCTCGGCGAGGCGCAGCCGGATGCCCGGGTCCGCCGCCGCGCCGTTTGCCTTCGCGGCCGCCAGCAGACGGTCCAGTTCATTGCGGAACGACATCTGCTGGGCGAGCGTGGAAACGCCACGCTCGAAGGCCAGCGTGCCCATCGCCACCTTCCAGCCCTCGCCGGGCGCACCGACGATGTTGCCGGCATCCGTCAGCGCGTCGTTGAAGAAGGTCTCGTTGAACTCCGCCTCGCCATTCATCTGGCGGATGGGGCGGATGGTCACTCCGGCCTGACGCGTGGGCACCAGCAGGTACGACAGGCCCTTGTGACCCTTGGTCCCCTCCTCGGTGCGACAGACGACGAACGACCAGTGGGCGAAGGTGGCGAGCGACGTCCAGATCTTCTGGCCATTCACTTGCCACTTGGGCCCTGCGGCGGTCTCCACCAGCACCGCACGCGTGCGCACGTTGGCGAGGTCGCTGCCGGCGTTGGGTTCCGAGTAGCCCTGGCACCAGAACTCCTCGCCGCGGGCGATGGGCAGCAGGAAGCGATCCTTCTGCGCCTGCGTGCCGAAGGTGAGGATCGTCGGGCCGGCGAGTTCGATGCCCATGTGACCCACGCGGCCGGGGGCGCCGGCACGCGCGTACTCCTCGGCGAAGATGACCTGCTCGCCGAGCGTGGCGCCACGGCCACCGTATTCCTCCGGCCAGCCGATGGCGCTGAAGCGCTCGCGACCCAGCGCCTGCTCCCACTCCATGCGCCGCTCGAGAGCGGCCATCTGCCCCATGACGCCGCGGATGTCGCGGAAGGGACCGGAGAGCTGTGCTTCCAGCCAGGCGGCGCAATCGCGACGGAAGGCTTCCTGGGCGGGGGTGAATCCGAGTTTCATGGACAGACCTCAGTAGGCCGGGGGTGCCGGGCTGTCGCCCAGACCCATCAGGCGCGCCAGTTGCTCGCGCTGCCAGGCGGGACTGCCCAGCAGGGTCGAGGCGGCACGCGCCCGCTTGAAGTACAGATGCGCGTCGTGGTCCCAGGTGTAGCCGATGCCACCATGCAGCTGGATGCCGTTGGCGGCACAGTTGAAGAACGCATCGGCGCAGCTGCTCTTGGCGATGGCCGCCGCCTCGGGCAGGTCCGCCGGCGATTCGCTGGCCACGCAGGCCGCGTACCACGCGGCGGAAGTGGCGGCTTCGACGGCCACCATCATGTCCGCCAGACGATGTTTCACCGCCTGGAAGCTGCCGATGGGACGCCCGAACTGCACCCGCTGCTTGCTGTACTCGGTGGTCATCTCGAGGACGTAGCCGGCGCCGCCCACGCACTCCGCCGCCAGCGCCACCCGCGCCAGCTGCAACGCGGTGTCGAAGCCGGCGGCAGCCGACTCGCGCTCGCCGAGCACGTTGGCTGCATCCACCGCCACACCCGTGAACACGACGCGCGACATGGGGCGCGTGAGATCGAGCATCGTTCGCGGCGTGCACTGGACGCCGGCGTCCCGGGCCGGCACGACCACGAGACTCAGTCCCGCATCCCCCGTACTGCCGGGTGCCCGTGCGGCGACGATGAGCGTGTCGGCGGTATCCGCGTGGATGACGTAGTCGGCGATGCCGTGCAATTCCAGACCGGCGGCGCCGGCACGCAATTCGACGGACACGCCGGCGCCACCCGGCAGGCCCCGTTCACCGGTGAGCGCACAGGCGAAGCGCGCGCTGCCGGCGGCGAGTTGCGGCAGCCATTCGGCCTGCTGGTCCGCCGTGGCGACCTGCTGCAGCAAGGGCGCCGCCAGCGCGGCGGTGGCAAAGAACGGCGAGGGTACCAGGCGACGGCCCTGCTCCGCCTGCAGCAGGCACAGCTCCACCCAGGTCAGGCCGCTGCCGCCATGGGCCTCCGGCACGGCGATGCCGGCCCAGCCCATCTCCACCAGTTCCGCCCAGAGGCGGGGATCGTAGCCACCCGGCAAGGCGATGGCCGAGCGCACCTTCGCCGACAACCCGTGCTCGTCGAAGAATCCGCGGGCGGTGTCGCGGATCAGGACCTGCTCTTCGGTGAATGCGAACTGCATCTGCTGGCAACCTGGTGGAAACGCCCGTGGGCGGGAGAGGCCTCAGTAACGCTGTCCGGCCTTCGCCGAGGCCGGCGCGGGCGGATGCGTCTTGACCGTGTACACGCCATCCGACGCCTTCTGCAGGTCGGCCGTGCGGGCGCGCGGTTGGTAGAACTGCTTGTACCAGGCGCGGGCCTTGTGGAACGGACCATCGGTCGGGATCTGCAGGACATTGAGGCAGGCGCGCTTCGCGCCCCAGACCTCGAAGTCCTGCGCGAAGGCGAGGCGGCTGGCTTCCTGGTAGGCGCGCGCGTTGGCCACGTCCTCGGCCGTGGCCACGGCATTCGGGCTCTTCACCATCAAGGCATGCCAGGCATGCAGGACACCGTCCTCCACGGGCGTGTGGCAGATGTACATGATGGCGTCGTAGAGGCCGCGCACGCTGGAGTAGAGGATGCCCGGACCGGTGTACCAGGTATCGGTATGCAGCAGCGAGCCGTCATCGCTGACCAGCGTGCGATGACCGCCACCCTGACGCTGCACCGCCAGATGACCGCGGAACTCGTTCTCGAAGTATTCGACGGTGGAGCCGTGGATGGGACCGAGGTGCGGCAGGTCGGTGATGTTGTCGATCACCTCCTGCGGGTGCTGCGGGAGCGTACCGAGATCGTCGATCGTCCAGCGGACCCATTGCGGGTCGTTCCACTCCGGATGTTCCGGCACTTCGTAGTCCGGTTCGCCACCCTCGGGATCGTGCCACACGTAGACGCAACCCATCTTCTCCACCACGGGCCAGGAACGTACCGTGGCGGCCTTGGGGATGGGGCCGTCGTAATAGGGGATGTGATCGCACTTGCCATCCGGCCCGAAGCGCCAGGCGTGGTAGGGGCAGCGGATCGAGTCCCCCTCCACCTGACCGTCGAGCACGGCATAGGAGGTGGTGTTCTTCGCCATGTGGGTGCCCATGTGCGGGCAGTAGGCATCGAGCAGGATGACCTTGCCGCTGGCCTTGCCGCGGTAGAGCGCGAAATCCTGACCGAAAAAGCGGACAGGAGTCGGCACGCTGGTGACCTTGGTGGCATCCGCCACCATGAACCAGCCGCGCGGGAAAGTGAACTCGCCGAGCCCGTAGTCTTTGGTCGTTGCCATGTGCCCCCCAAACCGCCGATCTTCGCTGCCGCTACTGCCCGGAGGCCGCTGCCGGCGGCTGGCTCCAAGCGCTCTTGATGCTACCATTATCGTAATCCCGTGGCATACAAACAATGGGAAAAGCAGGTTTACCAGCCCGCCGTGTGGCAAATGCGTAGATTTGATGCCTCCGGATTGCGAAACCTGACCGGCACCGGAACCGCTTGGAGGACTGCCCGATGACCCCCGATGCCCGCTTCACCCATCTCGTCATCGGCGGCGGTTCGGCCGGCTGCGTGCTGGCGCGCCGGCTGGGCGAGCGTCCCGGCAACCGTGTGCTGCTGCTGGAGGCGGGCGGCAGCGACCGGCATCCGCTGATCGACATGCCGTTCGGCTTCGGCGCCATCACCCACGACCCGGCCTTCAGCTGGCTGTTCGATTCGGAGCCGGAGCCGGCGCTGGGCGGCCGGCGGGTGCGGCTGCCCCGCGGTCGGCGGCTCGGCGGTTCCTCGGCCATCAACGGCATGCTTTACGTGCGCGGGCAGCATGAGGACTACGACGACTGGGCCGCCCTCGGGGCGACCGGCTGGGCCGCGCAGGACGTGCTGCCGTGGTTCCGCCGTGCCGAAGACCAGGCACGCGGTGCCGATCCATGGCACGGGACCGGCGGCCCGCTGCCGGTCTCCGATGTGGCGATGCGCGATCCGCTCAGCGACGCGATCATCGCCGCCGCCGCAGCCACCGGCCTGCCGCGCAATCCGGACTTCAATGGTGCCAGCCAGCTCGGGGTCGGCTACTTCCAGGCCAATATCCGCGACGGTCGCCGCTGGTCGTCGGCGCGCGCGTACCTGCGCGGTTGGGGCGGGCTCGGTCGCAGTGTCGAGGTGGTGACCGGCGCGCTCGTTTCCCGCGTGCTGTTCGACGGCGAGCGGCGGGCCATCGGCGCCGAATACCGGCGCGGCGGCCGCCTGCACGAGGTGCGCATTTCCGGCGAGGTGATCATCGCCGCCGGTGCGTTCCAGTCCCCTGCGCTGCTGCAGGCCTCCGGCGTCGGCGAGGGAGCGCTGCTGCAAGCGCTGGGCATCCCCGTCGTGGCGGACCGATCCGCCGTCGGCGCGAACCTCCACGACCATTTCGGCGTGCCGATGATGTGGCGGCTGCGCGCCGCCGCGCCAAGCTTCAATGCACGCCTCGGCGGACTCGGCCTGCTGGGTTCGCTGCTGCGCTATCTGACGACGCGCCGGGGCATCATGGCCTTGCCTCTCGCCCAGGTGGGAGCCTTCGCCGCCCTCACGCCGGGAGCCACCCGCCCGGATGTCCAGTTCCACCTCCTGCCGCTCAGCGGCGACGTGCAGAAGGAAGTGGACAACGTGAAGCAGGAGATCGACCGGTTCCCCGGGATGACCATCTGCCCTTGCGCGGAACGGCCGACCTCGCGTGGCAAGGTGTGGATCACCAGTGCGGACACGGCGGTCGCGCCGGCCATCCGCTTGAACTACCTCGACACGCCGGAGGACCGCGCGCTGACGCTCGCCGCCCTGCGGTATGCGCAGCGCATCGCCGCGGCCGAACCGCTGGCCGAGTGGATGGAGGGCCCGAGCACGCCGGGTCCCGAGGTCCGCTCGGATGACGAGTTGATGGCTTACGCGCGCCGCGTCGGCCTGACGCTGCACCATCCCGTCGGCAGCTGCCGGATGGGCGCGGATGCGGCAGCGGTGGTGGATCCGCAGCTGCGCGTGCGCGGCGTCAGCGGGCTGCGCGTCATCGATGCCTCGGTGATGCCGCAGATCACTTCCGGCAACACCCACGCACCGACGGTGATGATTGCCGAACGGGGAGCGGCGCTGCTCAACGCATCATGACGCCGCCGTCGACGGCGATCGACTGCCCGGTGATGAACGACGCCTCGTCCGCGGCGAGGAACAGGGCCATGGCGGCAATCTCCGCAGGACGGCCCACCCGGCCCAGCGGCGTCATCGCCTCCAGCCAGGCCTTCTGGCGGTCATCGACCTCGGTGGCGAACATCTCCGTGTCGATGGCCCCCGGCAGGATGGCATTGACGCGGATGCCCGCACGGCCGAGTTCGCCTGCCAGTGCCCGGGTCAGGCCACAGAGGCCGGCCTTGGAGGCGCTGTAGGCGGCGTATTTAGGTCCGCCCATCACCGCCGCCAGCGAGGCGACATTGATGATCGAACCACCTCCCCGCGCGCGCATCGACGGCACGACCAGCCGTGACAGGCGCATCGCCGCGCGGAGGTTGACGTCCATGGTGCGATCCCACACTTCGTCGGTGAGGTCCTGCAGCAAGGCCATGGTGCCGACACCGGCATTGTTCACCAGCACGTCCACCCCGCCGGCTGCCACGGCCGCATCGACCAGGCGCTGCAGGTCCTCCTCACGCGTCACGTCGCCGGCAACGAACACCGAGCGGGGCGCCTCGGCAGCCACCGTCTCGCCCAAGGCGCTCTGTCGGCCACCGAACACCACCGTCGCGCCGGCGGCGGCGAAGGCACGGACCACCGCTGCGCCGATGCCCTGCGTGCCACCGGTGACGATGGCGATCTTGCCCTGCAAGCTGCCCATGACGTCTCCTCAACCTGCCCGCAGCCGGTAGCGCACCGGCAGATGCTTGTAGCCACCGACGAAATTGGAGCGGAAGAACTGCGGCGGTGCCGCCAGCTCGGCATGTTCCAGTCGCGGCAGGAGTTGCCGGAAAAACGTGCGGATTTCGGCGAGGGCCAGTTGCCGGCCGAGGCAGGTATGCACGCCCGTGCCGAAACCGAGATGGCGCTCCGGCCGGCGATCGAGCCGCAACTCGTGGGGTGCCTCGAACACCGCTTCGTCGCGGTTCATCGACGGGTAGAGGATGACCACGGATTCCCCCGCGGCGACCGTCACGCCACCCACGACGACATCGCGGTTGGCGGTACGGCAGATGTGCCGCAGCGGTGTCACCCAGCGCACGATCTCCTCGGCTCCGTCCTTGAGCAGATCCGGATTCGCCACCGCGCGGGCAGCTTCGCCCGGGAACTGCAGGAACGCCCTGAATCCACCGGCGAGCGCGGCGGCAGTCGTCTCGTGGCCGGCGACGGCGATCTGCAGGAAATAGGAGATGGCCTCCACCTCCTGCAAGGGTGAACCGCCGACCCGGGCGTTGGCGATCACGCTGGCGAGGTCATCGGTGGGGCGCGCACGGCGATCCGCAATGACCTTCAGGAAGTACTGGTAGAAATCATCGACCACGTCCGCGCCGCCGGCATCGGAACGGGCAACGTCCGGATCGGAGGCCGCCAGCAATTGCTGCGTGATGCGCAGGATGAACGGCGCATCCTCCAGCGGCAGGCCGAGGATGGAGAGAATCACCTCCAGCGGCAGACCATGCGCCACCTCCGTGGCGAAATCGCATTCGCCGCCGAGCGCCGCCATCCGCTCCAGTTGCCGCGCCACTGCCTGCTCCAGCCGCGCCTGATAACCGGTGACGCCCGCGCCCAGGAACCAGCGCTGCGTGAGGTTGCGGTATTCGCGATGCTCGGGCTCGTCCATGTCATGGACGGTGCGGATGCGGTTGTGCTTGCCGCCGTAGGCACGCTCGGCGGCCTCCTCGACCACCTTCGGCGCAAGGGCCAGCCGGGGGCCGTTCAGAAAGGTCTGGTGGTCGAGCAGCAAGGGCCGCGCGAGGGCCTGCGTGGCGATGGCCCAGTAGGGACGGAAAGGCTCGGCATCCACCCAGCAGATGGGCGCCTCGACCCGCAAGCGGGCCATCATCGCGTGGAGCCCTGCCTCGTCCGCCCAGGCGGCGGTGTCGTTGAGCGGGATGCCCGCGGGCAACGATGGCTTGCCGTTCATGCCGATTTCCCCGACCGACTCAGCCGCGCTTGCGCGCCATGGTGCGCTCCACGTCCGTGTGCAGCTCGTTGCCCGGGTAGAACTGCTTGTAGAAATCGCGGAATGCCATGATGGGGCCGTCGCCCTCGCACAGCAGCGGCTTCTCCATGTGGCGCTGGCGGTCCCACACCACCTTGTCCTGGTCGAGCTGGCGGCAGATGTCGGCAATCAGCGCCTTGGCCACGCCGGCCTGCGGGCCCGAAGCGTTGCTCTTCTTCTGCGTGAAGGCAAACCGCAGGTGTACCTGATCCTTGTCGACCGGCGTGGCACCCGTCACCAGCAAGGTCTCGCAGATACCCGTGAAGCGCGTCCAGGGCTGGCCGGGACCGACGACACCGTAGCTGATGGTGCCGTCCACCTGGCCCCGCGGCGTGTCGAGCTTCGCGTTCACCTTGGCGCTGCGGCAGTGGCCCTTCATGGTCACTTCCCAATCCGGGTAGTTCGAGGTGCCGTGGATGTAGAGGAAATGCGCCACGTCGACGCCATTCTCGGCGATGGTCTGCAGCGGGCAGTAGACATTCCACTCGTGGCGCTCGTAATCGGTCCACTCGGGGTCCGTGGTCTCCGGGAAGGGCTCCACCTCCCACAGCGGCGCGACACCCTCGGGGTGATACCAGGCCCAGACGAAGCGATTGGCCTCGGCGGTCGGGTAGCCCTTCACGCAACCCCGCTTCGCCTGCGGCGGTACCACCTTCGAATAGGGAATCTCGGGCACCTGGCCCTCGCCGTTGTAGCGCCAGGAGTGGAACGGGCACTCGAGATGGTTGCCCCGCACGCGGCCGCCATAGCCCATGTGGGCGCCGAGGTGCGCGCAGTACGCGTCCAGCACGCGGGCCTCGCCATCCTCGCCGCGCCATGCGACCAGGTCGCGACCGAAGTAATGCAACGGCTTCACCTGGCCCACGGCCAGTTCGTCCGAATAGCACATGGCGAACCAGCCGTAGGGCATCGGCAGCTCGATGCTGCGCTCCGCGGCGGAGGCGCGATTCGGCAGCGGCGCGGTGCGCCAGGCCACCAGCGCCTCGCCTTTCAGACTCTCGAGGAATTCGCGGGTCGCGACCGGATCCTGTCGCTTGATCTCGTTGCTGCTCACGTCGTGACTCCTTGTGGTCTTCTCTATCGGTTTTTTCGCGGCTGCGTCCGGCCGATGACCGGCGTGCGCTAGCCGATGCCGAACACGCGACGGGCATTGCCGCCGAGGAACTTCGGCCATACCTCGTCCTTGAACGGGACGTTTTCGAGGTCGCCGAAAATACGCTCCAGCGACAACCCCATGGGGTAGTAACCGGCGTACATCACTTTGTCCGCGCCACGCGTGTTGGCGTAACGGATGATGGCTTCAGGGTAGTGGCGCGGTGCGAAGGCGCTGGTACTGTAGTAAAGGTTCGGGTACTTCAGCATCAGCTTCACGGCCAGGTCTTCCCAGGGCTCGCAGCCGTGGCGCATCACGAACTTCAGTTCGGGGAAGAACCAGCACACTTCGTCCACGTGCTCCATCTTCTGCGCGAAGAACGGCACACGCGGCCCTGGAATGCCCACATTGATGCAGATGGGAATGTCGAGGTCCGTGCACACGGCATAGAGCAGGTACATCTTCTTGTCGTTGATGGGCACCTGCGGGTTCGCGCCGCACGGGAAGACGCTGACGGCACTGATGCCGAACTCGCGATGAATGCGGCGGATGTTGCGCACCTCGTCCATGCCGAGATTCGGGTTGGCCGGGTAGTCGAAGATGAAGCGGTCGGGATACTGGCGCTTCGCGGATTCCGCAGCCACCGAGCCTTCGAAGTAACCCACCATCGCCACGTCGATGCCGTAGCGGTCCATCTGGCTGACCAGGAACTGCACGTAGTCGTCCGTGCCCGGCAGCACCGGAATGTCCTTGAACATGTACTGCGCCGGCATCTTGAACTGGCGCCGGCTCTCTTCGTCCATCAGCAAGGGCTTGAAGGACTCGTACCACTCGGTGTTCGTTTCGCTGACGGGAATACCCATCATGAGATCCACCACCGGAATTCCTTTCGGCATTGCCATCAGCCTGCTCC
>JACCDO010878107.1_pt1 | contig 10339 bp, 3 predicted proteins | sample 7446101 | NCBI WGS metagenome assembly JACCDO01 (sample SAMN15323440, study PRJNA562643) | freshwater metagenome | isolation source: river surface water | place: USA:Blue River Watershed | collected 2017-08-16
ATATAATATTGATTATGCGTCCACTGTTGAGGATGCGTATGATGAGCTGAACAAGATTATTGGAGGCGATGGAGTTAAGCGTTTGACCGCTGATACCCAAGGTCTGATGAAACAACAACTTCAGCTCACAGAGGCTATGAGCGATATGCAGCCGATGATTGACCAAATGGGACCGTTGATGGACCGCGTTCAGACGATGATGGGCGGATTGAATATGTTGAAGAATGATGAAGGGGCTACTGGTAAGAAACCTGGGATTGGTTCAAACCCGACTGAAGTGGGAAGCAATGGTGCCAAGTAAGCAGAGAACCTAGGTTCTCCGCACCTCTCCTAATCCACCTTTCCCAAAGGTGGAAAAAGGTGGAAAATAATAATGCAATATAGTAATGAAGCGATGTCCTCCGGGTGTAATTTGTCTTGAGAATGCAACAATGATGTTTTTATTAATTTGCGTAATTGCAATAGGATACTTTGTATATACACGAGTTAATCAACCATCCGTTATAATGCAAAATAATCGGGTTCAAACGGTATCGAGGAATTTTAGGAACAACGATACTTTAGATGTTCTGCGAAATCCGTACTCTCCGCCATTAAATGATGAACGATATTTCCAAAATGAAAGCAGAGGTCTACCAATAAATATCAGCACAACTGCAGTCGATTCAACATTCCGTCAAGTTGGGATTCTTACGCCGTTGAATGGTTCGTCCAAAGACAGTATACTGCCTTTAATGGGAAAAGTCCTGTTTACTCGCAGGGACCTGTGGAATTACTACACCATCAGCAATCAGCACAATAATGTCAAACTACCGATTTCGGTCAAAGGACGGAGTGCTTTGAATGAGCACGGCGTGGATAAAGTGTTTGACGGCGACACTGTATATGTCGACGGTTTGAATCAACCATTCAAAGCCACTATATACGAAAATACAATTATGCGGTATTTGCCCGCATTATAAAATCGTGACCTTATAACCGTCGTGACCTTATAACCGTCGTCACCTTATAACCGTCGTCACCTTATAACCATGTCGCCCAATCGTGCGACATAGTTTTACATTACAAAACTTGTGGTTTAGTTAAATCATTACCAAACACAACCTCAACTTCCGTCATACAATTTGTAACTGGTGTATTCAATTTATTGAATGAATCTGCATAATCAACTGTTCCCATTGCGGTTACTGCATTATGACTATCTATTATTTCTATTAATTTGTCAAATTCTGTTTTATATACTCCTTCAATTTTTCCTTTGGAACCGATAATCTTGCTTGTAATTGTCATTTTTCCTCGCTGAGCAACAATTTCCGAAACTTGAGTTTTCTTGTCGTATATCCCTAATAATGTATCTAATTCTTCGAGTATTTTTTGTAATAGAACATAGTCGCCCTTTGTAAATTCCTCATCCGAACCATATATTGTATTTACACAAATTGCCCATTTTTGCTTCATTTTTTTGATGTTAATATATGGAATTGGAGGAGGATTGTTTGCTGTTCTACTCAAATTCATTACGCAAAACATACTTACGATGATATCGTCGTAAAATTTATTGATATCAGATTTGTTTGTTTTATTATATTGTTCGTAAATCCAATCAATCAATACAGAGTTTTTACTGTCATTTGATTCCAACGAAAAACAATTTGCACCTGTCGGACAGTAATATTGAAAACACTCCGAATGGAATGGAGGAGAATAAAAAATACAATCCTTTGTTTTATGAATCATAATTCGCGTTATATGATTGCGAAGTTCTGCAAGGCTTTTATTTATATACTTACCTTCTACAACGCGCGATTTGCATATTGATTGGGCGTAATCACGAACTTTTTGCATAAGAGATAAATTGAATGTTTTTTCTGATACATTACCACCACCACTCTGTTTTACTCTTCGTGTTTGTCGTTTATTTTTTAATTTATTTTTTCGTGATTTAGTTCCCCCTTTTTTTGATAGAATGGAGTTAGGGATTAACTGTTGTGGTTCTATTAAATTTAATCCAAATCTATCTGCGTTTGAAAGATAGTCTGTCAGTTTTTTCGTTTCTGCAATCAATGTTTCGAAAGGTTCCTTCCACAAAATAGGTGTGAAAGATTGAGCATAGATTTGTTTGTGTATTGGTATATTATCATAATACCACATATGGGCTTTCTCATTTGGTAATTTACTTCCAACTGTTAGCTTAGATTTATCAATATATAATGGTTTCATTTGTCGAATTATTTCTTTAAATTCATCTGTTTTCGTGTCATTATTTACAAGGTTTTTTGTGATTTCCTTATATATTCCAGTTATTTCAGGTTTTCCAGGTATTCCAGATATTATGTTTTTGCTTTTTGATGGAGCCATTAGGTCCTGTATGTTTATATTATATTCTTTAACAAGTGTTTTTAAATCGTCCAATGTTTTCATTTTGATTGGTTCAATTGTAAAACCATTGTTATCTAATACCATATTTACTGTATCTAAATCATAGTCAAAATTTGGTTCAACATTATTTGTTGATGGGTTTAAAGGCACATAATTTGATTCCAAATTTCCATTTGTTGTCTTGGAACCTATATTCATTAATGTCTTTAAAACACTCTTATCTTCACAATTGAATGTATTTTCAACACCGGCAAGGTCTCCAATAACAAATTGGATTTGGTTTTTTGAATCTCCAACCGGAGAACCTTCGCGCGTCATAACTACATATATTAATGAATGACTCCTTGAACTGGAAATATTATTTGTAGTTGATTTCACAAACCTGTCCGTATCTATCAAGTGAATTAAAACTTCACCAAGGGTTTTTGATTTTAGCTCAAATTCTGTGTTATCAGTTTTATATTTGAACTTTATTGGCAGCGGTGATTCAGATTCAATCACGAATTTTTCTTTATCTTTATCGTAGTTGAAATTTAATTCTTGCGTTTCACAATTTTGAGCATTGTCAACAGCATCACAATTTCCAATTGCCTCTATATTTGAAACAAAAAATTCCTTTGTATAAACAGTTAGTTTGTTATAAGAGGCAAATTCAACCGAAATTGGTTTGTTATTTTCAGTTACTTCAAATTTCCCTCCCCGCCCAAGTAATTTACACAAATGAATCAAAATACCATCTTCTTTTACATTGTTTTTCGTGTCATTCAAATAAATCAATGTTGATGTTTTACCTGAACCGCTGGCTCCATAACCTATGATAAACAACAATTTTCCTAACAGGATGTTTCGTAACAATTCAACCATATTTTTCGCAATTTCTTGATTTGTTGTTTTGCCTCCCGTCTTAGACTTTAATTTATATATTTTATCAAATCGACCATATATATTGTTATCTTTGTATTTCGGGTCAGATTCGCCTTCTGCCCAATCACCGCCCGATGTAATCTTATATTCAGTGTTATCTGTATTATATTTTATATTTATATAATTTGCATTTTCGTCTGTAGTAATTCCAAATCGTTTGTTGTTATACTTGTCGATTTGACCAAAATTATTTAATTTCAAATAACTCAATATATATTTTTGGTTTTGAGTAATAATATATGATAATAACAATGATTTTTCTCCTGTAAAAAAATTTAGTTTTGCACTAGCATTTATAGCATTAAATTTATCAATCAAACTTTTCAGTTTGGAGATACGACCATCCATAAATGCATATAGCAGCTTTGTAACATCGTCATTAGTTTTTTCAAGTATCTGTTTAGGTTGGTCCGCATATGTTTTTATAAACGAACACAATTCCAATATATGTATCAAATTATTCTGTGAGTTTGAATATTTTATATCAGGGTCCACGATTACATTGTAAAAATTAATTCTGGGCTGAATGTTTGTATTACCCTCTTCGTTAACTACCTTACGAAGAATCAATATATTTTTTAAATCATCGTATATAGATATTATATTTTGAATCTGACCTTCGAATTTAACCTTGGGTATATCGTATGTTTTTTCACCTTTGGTTATTTTGATTGTATCGCTTCCAACATATTGACTAAGTTGACTTATGTCAATAAATATAAAGTCAATGAAACTACTGATATATTCCTTAACACCGGCTTGAGTAGAAAGTGCCTTATAATTTTCGTAATTCAGTGAATTTAACATCAGATTTACTTGAGAATCGTATATTACACTATTGATTAATGAGAGAAACGATTTCATCGTATCAGATAAAGATGATTTTGGGTCGTCACGATTTATTCCGAGATAGTTATTATATTTTGTTACTTGATTCGCCTTAGTAAACATTTTAGTGTCATCGGTGATATCATCGATTGGTTCATTTTCAGCACCATCAAATTGAGATTTCGAAATGCTATTAATTATATCTTCATAAGTCAAACTATTTTTTTCTTTTTCTTCGGCATCCTTAGCCGCAGCTTCTTGCTTCACTTTCTCTTCGGCTTGCAATCGTTCGGATTCCTTAGCCGCAGCTTCTTGTCGCGCAGCTTCTTCCTTAGCTGCAGCTTCTTGTCGCGCAGCTTCTTCCTTAGCTGCAGCTTCTTGCTTCGCTTTCTCTTCGGCTTCTTCTTCGGCTTTCTTTTGTTCTGGAGTTTTTAAAGCATCTTTCAAGTTCTTTATATTTGTTAAAAGTTGTGTGTAATTCTCTCGATTGGTTCCAGTGTATTCTTCTGGAAGTTGTATATTTAAGATGTCGCGCAATTCAGATTTTTCATAGTCTTGAATACTATTCATATTTTGAATCTGGGTTGTAATGTTTCTATTTGCTTCGAACATATTTATATTTGCAAAACCGTCTTTACTGATTTTTTCAAACAATTCTCTCAATTGATTGATTGGTGTAGATTTCGATTGGAGTTTATCAAGTTGTTCGTCGTATTTTTTTTGTGTTTCATCTAATGCAGATTTAAATTTTGACAAATTGGCTTCATGTTGTTGTTTCTGTTGCTCAATCTTCTCATTTAATACCTTCTCTCTTTCATCGTGTTCTGCCTTTAATCTCTCGAGTTCCGAAGTAGTTAAACCGAGATTGTTCTTTTGTTGTTCAAACTCGTTTCTCTCGTTCTCTCTTTCCTCGTTCAGTTGTGCAATGATTTCTGCTTGCCTTCTTTTTTCATCTTCGTTCTCTTTCATTTGTTCTTCAAGATTTGCTTTTTCACTTGTAATTGTATCCAAATTTCTCTCCAACTCTTGTATTCTTGCTTGGTCTTCGGGCGATTTTTTTTCAAGTTCGTTTAACTTTGCCATTAACAATTGTAGTTGTTCTTCTTTGGATGTTAATTTCTGATTAAGTTCGTTTTCTAATTCCGTTATCCTAATGGATTCTGCTTCTTTATCAGATTTGTTTGCATTTTTCAGTTGCTCAATCTCTTCATTAAGCTTTACCTTTTCCTGTTCCATTGTGTTCAAATTTCTGCCCAACTCTTGAATTTTTTCTTCGTTTAATGGTGTTTGTTGTTTAAGTAATTCAAGTTCTTGTTGTAAACTTAGAATCTCCGCATCCTTTTCTGTTAATTGTTTGGTAAGTTCGTCAATTTTCTGTTTCTCTGTATCTGTTATTTCTTCAAAGTTTGCTGCGTCCGTTCCTTTTTCCTCAGTTCCTTGTTCCGTTCCTTGTTCCGTTACTTGTTCCGTTCCAATTGACGCATCACTTTTCTTCTTTTCAAGTTCATCTTTTAATTGTTGAATCAATTCCATTAAATCATCTTTCTCTTCTTTAAATTTTGGATTCAATTCTTGCACAGTCTTCGTTAGAGCATCTATTTTTTGTTCGAGTTCCTTAATTTGGTCATTGTTAACTGCCGGATTAAAACCACTCTTATTGTTCAGAAATTGTTGAACAACATTGCTTGAAAAAATGGAATTTGTGTCTGGTGCCTGATTTGGGTTTGTTGTTTTCAAAATCGCATCAACTGCATCTGTGAAATATTTCGGGTCTGTTTCCACAATTTCCGGACGCTCAATCACCTTTCCGATTTCATTCGCGAGACCAATCACCATTTGGTTCAACATCTCGCGGACCTGTCGACCTTCGGTGGTTTCAACGACGGACTGATTTTCATCTAAGACTCCATTATTTGCTCCACTTTTATCAAAGGTGGATTCGCTTGTAGTCGCACCTTCGGTGCTTTCAATGATGGTCTGATTTTCATTCAAGACTTCATTATTTGCTCCACTGTTATCAAAAGTGGATTCGCTTGTGGGTTCATTTGCAATTGGTTCAGGGTTTTGTAAAAGCGCTTTATTTGCATATTCAATTGTTTTGTCAATTTTGGCAGTTAGATTTTCAAATGATTTGTCACCAACTTGTCTTTGTTTCTCATTCATTTCCTTTACAACACTTGTGATTGTTGAATTAGCATTCGTAAACAATTTGTCTAAGAAGGCGACTCTTTCACTAATATCATCAAACCATTGTATGACATAATAGAAAAAGAACTCTTTGGTGTCATAATCAAGATTGTTTATATATGTTCGTTGGTCTGTCATCAATTTCCCCAAATTGGTTCTATAAAATGCATTTTCCAAATTCTTCACATCAAACATTAATTTTGAATACAATTTACTATCAGTCAATTCAGTCTTCTTGTCAGTTAATATTAATTTCAGGTCATTTATCTCTTCATATGATTTCATTTGTTTGGCATGGTCATTAATGTATTTGAAATATTCGTCATAGGACACATATGGTTTTGCGGCTGCTCCCCCAACCCAATCGTTAAACACAAGAGATTTATGGTTTGGGTCATTATTATCGCTCTCTATAGGAATTACATTGGGTATCCGGTCATGTTTAATATTTTCCAACATAGTATTTATATCATCAATCGAAGGATAATTGTTTTTGAGTAATTTGTGTAATATTGTTATAGTGCCTTCATTTATTTTCTTTAATCGGACACCAACATCTTCCAATCTACTCACATAATCAAGACTAAATTCCTCATTATCCGAGAAAACAGTGATTTTACTTGTTAGGTTGCTCATTATTTCATCATATTTCTCCTTATTATTGCGTAAACCTTTAAACAAATCTGTTTTTAATGTTTTATCTCTTATTAACCAACGATATAATTTTACCAAAATGTTTTGCGGTCTATTATCACGCAAGTAAGTATATATACGCTCTAACATACTCAATGTGTCTTTTTTATAAATCCAAACATCGCTGGTTATTTCTTTGATATAATTCTTTTCAACCTCACTAAAATCAGCATAAGATTCATCATAAACCTCTTCGTTGGCATATTTATAAACTGATTCTAATGCTTTATTAAACAGGTCAATGTTTATTTTTTTAAGTTCTTCTTTGATGTCATCGGGAACAGTTGATACATCATTATTAACGAGATGCTCATCAATTAAATGGTTAGTCTTCTCATCAAAATCAAGTTTGATTGCATTATATAATTCCTTTGATTCCTTTTCAAACACAGCTTTTCTCAATTCCATTGTACGACCAGTTATTCCGCGATTACTCTCCATTTCGTTGATTTTTGCTTGAATTTTATCTTTCATTTCAGCATCAAGTTGTTTCCATTTATCGTTAGTCAGTTTAATCCATTCATTCAACAATTTGTCCGCGTTGGTTTCATCTGGTTCTTTGGTTTCATCTGACTCGGTAATAGTTAATAATTTATTTAATTCGACGCTTTCCTTTAATAAATCATCATTCAAAGAACTATTTTCTTGAATATAATTGTCATTTTCCTGAATCTCATCTTGTACAACATTAATAGCGCTTTGAATTTGTTCATCGGTTGCATCTGGTTTAAACGCTTCCGATAGGGTATTATTCAACGCATTGCGTTTATCTTCTTCAATAACTTGTTGTTGTTCATGTTGAGCGACACTCCTATTTCGCATTTCCAATCCTCGGCTGTTTCGGTCCATATCGTAAATTTCTTTTAAAAAAACGGGTAATTCAAATGATACACTCCCTTCGGGCTTGCCAATCTTGTCCATTTCCTCTTCATATTCTTGTTTAGAAATTTGACCATTATCGTTTATTTTTGACAATTCAACATTATTTTGGTTCGCATCAGATGTAACCTTTTCGAATAATTCATCCTTTTGTCCATCACTCAAATTGTCCAATTTTTGAGTATCGACTTTTGGTCCAAACACCTTTTTGTAATACTGTTCCGTTATGTATTTAACATCATTTGCAAATAATGGGAATTTGGGAGAATTGACAACATCAGGTGTTTCTAATATCTTATTCAATTCACTGATTTCCTTATAATTACAAGTAGCTAATTTTTCATCTACTATTTGCTTGTATTTTTTGTAAAATTCAAGAATAGTATCAATTGTTATGTTCTTTTCTTCAGTATCCTCATATTTGACGCGTGTTTCTTCCAACGAATTTAGAAATGGATTTGATTGAATTGCCTGAGGCGCTTGAGCTGATTTTGATTGTAACAAAGCCGTTTTAAATGACAAATTAAACAAAGTGAAACCAGGATATTTTTTGTTGTAAAATGATTGTTTGACCTTATCAGACAGATACTTCTTTCCATAATAAGCAATCAGACCAGGCGCCCCTTTCAAAATGCTTGTTACTTGCTTAGTTCGTCCAGTTGATTTAATAAAACCCGCATGCATCTTAAGTGACTTGCTCGCTAAATTCAAAGCCCTTCTTTTTCTAAATGACCGTTTGTTCTTCGGCATCTTCTTGTTTCTCCGATGACTCTGATGTTTCTTGTTATACAATTTTGAAATTTTACCTTTAGTTAATTTCATTCGTTCGTGCTACTATATATTAAAAATACTTTTTATTATTATATTGTCCTTTATTATATACAATGAGTATCAATATATCAAAGAATAATGTCGCAGGAGATTGCAACACCAAATGCGCATACAGTTTTGATTATAAAGATTGTGGATTAACCGCATCAAATGATGGTTCTCAAATCACTTATGGAATAGACCCTGTGCCTTCTGTGCCTCCAGTTCTTTACAATAACAATCAGTATGTGCCGGTTAAAATAGTAATAGTTTACCCATCTACACACAAATACGATGGATACACAGTTGATGCAGAAATAAAAATTGTGCATAATCCAGTAAATGGTGGGACTCCATTGGAAGTTTGGATTCCAATTGTTAATTCAACTGATACATCTTCTGCATCTATTTTGGTTAGACAAATGATAACAGATGTTGCTGCAAAAGCACCAAATTCAAGAAATAAAGTTGCTCATGTTAGTGGCGTTGAAAATTTCTCTTTGAACACAATTGTTCCAAGGAAACCGTTTTATTCCTATTCCAAATCTGGACAGGATAACATTGTCTTTGGACTTTCCAGTGCAATACCGTTATCTGGTTCAATACTAAATGAGAAATTAAAAATAATACGACGAACACAAACACAATCAAATGATACTACTACCAAAGTATATTACAATGGGTCCGGTCCGAAATCGACCTTGGCAGACCAAGGCATTTACATTGATTGTCAGCCAACAGGTTCGTCGGGAGAAGTTGAGTTGGTGCAAACGAAGAATCCGCCAATTTACGATTTAGACACAATAACGAATGACCCAACAGTGTTTATGATATTGCAATTGCTGATGAGCTGTTTGATATTTATAGTTATTTACTTTTTGATTAGTTATGGGTTCGCATTTATGACTGGGTCAGATTCCACCTTTAGAAAAGGTTGAGCCAAAAGCTCATAATGAGTGACCGATAAGCGAAGTGACTGATAAGCGAAGTGACTGATAAGCGAAGTGACTGATAAGCGAAGTGACTAAATCCACATCATTTTACTGATGTGGATTTACTAATGAATAATTTGGATTTTGCTCAACCTTTAGAAAAGCGTTACATCGAAGCAATAGCCAAATTGCAATCTGGTTTTGGTTCTTGCTTCGCTGAAACCTTTCTACTATTGCAATGAAAGGTGGAAAAGGTGGAAAATGTTATTCCGTTATTTCTCTCTTCATTATGATTTGAACATGCCGAATATACTGCAACATTGCAAGGTCGGTGCTCAACCCATTGTTTTTTGTCCAAGCATCCCATTTCGCTTTACCAGTGAAATCCATAAATCCAGGTCTGGATGTCGTGTTGTCCCCTTGGGTTGCTTGTTTGTAAAGCCCGTACAATGTCAATAAATCTTCATTCGTAACAGTGTTTGGAGAGAGAGTTTTCGCCTTCACGGCAGATGCGTTGAAATCATCAATTAGCGGCATTATATACTATATGCGGAGATTTTCGTCCACTTTTGGGAAAAGTGGAGCAAAATCCATTTAGACAATTTATGCGGATTTAGTCACGCATTCTGAGCTTATCGGTGACTGAGCTTATCAACTGACGCATTCTGAGCTTATAAGTCGCTCATTCTGAGCTTTTTGGCTCCACC
>JACCDO010537698.1_pt1 | contig 10338 bp, 15 predicted proteins | sample 7446101 | NCBI WGS metagenome assembly JACCDO01 (sample SAMN15323440, study PRJNA562643) | freshwater metagenome | isolation source: river surface water | place: USA:Blue River Watershed | collected 2017-08-16
CAAATGCACTACTACACAGGAGTACCAGTAACAGCGATAACAATTGTCTCATATTCAATGACAAATTGGTATGACTTTGATCAAATCACTCACTAATTAACTCACTCTAGCTCAGAGAGTCTTTTAATATGCCTTTCCCACCAAATTCTGTCCTGCTGTCAGACAGTGTCAGTCTGATGCTGATTCATTTTACAAACCAAAAACCGGTCCTAAAAACTAGTTAACAGATTTTGCAAACGGAGTAATTAGAAATAAAATAATATTCAAATTCAAGGCGATCAACCGCCATGTGAGATGGTTTCAGCTGCAAGAGAGCATCCTCCCTAGCGATTGCACACTTGAGATTGCCGAGAAACAAAATCCTGATATGTAGAGACACTTCGTCGAGCGTTATTACCCAACTTCTTCCCAGCAACTTTGATTCCGTTTACTTCATTCATTAGACTGATTAGTTTCGTAGCTTGAAAGCCCATATTTAAAGTCAGCCAATGTTCCAAGTGTAATAAAAAGAAATGGTGGTTTGAATGAAAAACCCGGAATCAAATTATTATCGAATTAATCAATGTGACGTCGTGTATGAACAGATTCTCCACCCGCCGGTTGTGATGAGGACAAATCAACCAAGACAATATAGAAGAAATAGTTTGTTAAAAATAAATTACACAAAAGGCATCATGCCGTAAAGATAATATCCACATGACTAGTCCTGTGTATCATCCAGAATCGCCGGTAAAATTGTATACCAGCGCGACGATAGCAGGGATAATTGTCACCATGGAACCAGAGTATGCGACGAGCGAAGTGCTAGTGATCGCAATACCAAAGACCTTCCAGGTAAGAGGTATTTTAGTTAATAATTCTTGCCAATGCTGTCTGTCACCTGTTAGGAACGAGTGAGTGAGTGAGTAATGCGCAAGGGAGTAAATGAGTAACCTAATGCATCATAATCACCAGGTGCACTTAGTATTATCCCTTCATATATGATGCCTACGTGCTGATTCGCATACGACAAGTTACCCAGTATATACGCCACTACTAAAGAGAAAAATGCAAGAATTACAAAAAGTACGCATACAAAGATGATGTAGCTCGCTCCAGTAATGTGGGGATCGTTTCTTGTCAAAATAAATACGCTTAGAGAAGTGAGGTAGTGAGTCTAGTGAAGGAGTGAGAAGGAGTAAGTAAGTGTAAGTAACCCGTAAACTAGAATCATTCCAACCACACTACTTAAAATACTCCACGTGATAAGTGTGGACCAGTTGCTGCTGATCAAACTGATAATATTATTGATGTATAGATAACGTTCATAGGCGTCACGTTGCACTAAAATGCAATCAAAATCAGTAAGTTTGTAAATGACTCGCGGTAGGGAAGGTACCTAATGGAAACAAGTCTGCCTCGTCTTCTGCGGCTTTGTGTGGAGACTTCATTTTTTTTTCCATATCCTCAGCGCGTACTCTTCGCAATGATGTATATCTTCTATCCCACGATTGCGAGAGCTTATATGCTACGTCAGAGCTCATCTTCATACCTATCATAACCACAGCGAAGCCTCCGTATAAAAGAAATCCATGGATGAGATACAGTGTGTACCCAAGGGACAAGTTGAACTCGACCAAGTCTCTGATGCACTTGTCTTGTCCATAAAGGTGCAACAGTTGCGATCGTTGATCATCGGTGCAGTGACAATAGAAAAGATAGCCACTACAAGAGTGAGCGAGCGAGTGAGTGAGTGAGTGAGTGAGTGAGTAAATGCATGGTGAATGAGTATTACCTGACACAAATATACGCCACCAAAACTAGGAGTAGTATCCAGATAACAGCCACTACTCTGCACTTTATACCCTTGTCAATTTCACTGTAGGAATTTGCCCCATCGTCAATCCCTAGTCTGTTTTGTGCAGGAATACAATACTTAAGATAGTGCAAAGCATTGTGAATCGTACTATGAGTGAGTAATTAAAATAAATGGAGGCATTAGGTGAGTGAAAAGGACTTTTTAACCTGTAATAATCCAATTGCTCCGGGTAATAAGCTTTAGAAATTTCTTCATCTCTTCTCTCTTTTAGTGAATCTCGGATGGAGTAATTAAATACGAACGGATTCCGTGACTCGGTGATCCTATGCGCTACATTGCTTCCTGCCTTCTTATGTGCTACCTTTGCTGCACCATTAGCATTACTGCTATTCGTTGCGTTAATTGAAGTATTTATTGATTGCTGCTGTATCCCAGTCATCATACACGAGGTGCAGGTGCACGATGAGCACATCAAGCAGTGGGTATCATGCGTGGCACTAGCACCAGGTGGTTGGAAGGAGCCTCCGCTGCTAACTGCGCCACCACTGATAATATGATGGGTTGCCGCTGTTGTACCACCGCTTACTTCTTCTTCGTCATCACGAAACGTCATATTACGGTCGCCTATATGGCTACTAATAGAAGAACTGAAGCTAGAGTCAACGCCTTCCTCGTCTCCAGGCGGAGGTTGTTCGTTGTCACGTTTTCGTAATCCACACACACACAAACTGCGGATCGGATTGACCAAGATTCTCAAGATGACTAACAACTTATTGAAGTATCTAAAAATAGGCATGGTGGCTTCAGCACACAGTCTTATTCCTTCAATTTCTTTCTTAGGTTCCAAGAATTTGTGCTTACCAAATAATGAGCCTTTGGACAACATGAGTGAGTCAATTGCGAGTGTGTGAGTGAGTGGTTACCTTTATAGACTATAGTCCCGAGAATATAGCTTATCAATACCACGAACTGCGAATACGCGTATACAACTGAGACGAAATTGTAATCCTGAGTAAGAACGTCAGTAAGTACGTCGGTGAATAAAAAAGGTGCACGAGTTAATAGGTGAGTGAGTGAGTGAGTGAGTGAGTGAGTGAGTGAGTGAGTGAGTGAGTGAGTGAGTGAGTGAGTGAGTGAGTGAGTGGGTTGATAACCATAGCAGCCATAATTATGTGAATAATTATCATGTAAATTGTTAAAATTATAGTCCAGAATACCGTAGCAGAATTAAAGTAGTAGTAAGCGAATTTATGGAAGCTCGGGTACACTTCTCTGTCGAACATGCCAACGATTTCGCAGTTGACAACATAAGTATTCCACACTAACAGCCAATTATCAAAAAATTGAACTACTTTCGTTTTTTTGGGAAGTGTATCGTCGCGTTCTTTCGATAGAAGAGTTGGTTCTTTAGCACTAGCTTCTATCAATTCGGTAACAGCACGAATGGCTGCAGCTCGTATAGCGGCGTTATCATTATTACATGCCTCTACTTTACGTTTGAGGTCATTCAAATCCACCGAATGGGCATCTGCTTTATTGACAGCTGACGAGTTTTCAATTTGTGATGAAATCTCGTATTTTATGCAGCCATTGATACAACCATCCATCCATTGTGCATTATCTTGCAGCCTACACAAATATAATTCGTGAGAATTATGGTTAAGATAAGTAAGTCTATTTAATACCAATCCGTGAATCTTATCTCCGCATTGTCTGCCAGTTTCCTATTTAACACAGATCAAGTAAGTTAGCGAGTAAAAGTAACTAAGTAAGTAAGTGAGTGAGTGAGTGAGAGATAGTGAGTGAGAGTAAAGTTAGTTAGAGTAAGTGACGAAAATTAGTTACCTCAAAGCGTTGTTAATTAATACTGCTTTTTTTTTATTCGACTCCGAATTACCACTACCAATCCGACCAATCCCTAATTCAACTCCTCGTATTGGATTTGTCGTCGACAACTCCATCTTTCCTTGCCTCGCTAGTTTGCGATTTGGAAGAAATTGGATACCATTTTATTAGGGGGACCCGGGAACCTTGATTCAAGGGATTATCAGTCGTTGGTCGAGACCACCCTGACTAAAGACAAAATAGAGTGTGAGTGCCATTATATCAGGTTACTGTGATTGGAGCATGTAACTAATTCTTCAAGCTTCGTTGCGTCTGTGGAGTCGTAGTGTGTGAAGTCTGTAGTTACGTACCGGTTAACATTTCGCGTAAATTATCCTGCAGTTACTTTATATTCTTCTAATTGCTTCGTTTCATTACATTACTTCCGTTTTAGTTCCGTATAAAGTAATATTTCTGTAACTACCTTCCCTCGATGGCCAAGTTAGGGATTACACGCAAAAACCGTACCGTAGAGGAAATTTTCAGGAAAATATACCTCGTAACAGAGGAATCACGGGATCACGTGATTATTCGTCGAAGATAAGGAACGGTAGAACCCCCAACGGGTCTGTGGTTGAGTAAAATGGGTTGCTGTTGCAGTAGTAGTAAGAGTAATAAATCAACAGTTTTTTACTCTGATGTTGCACAGCAAAATAATGATAATTCAGCGGTAGATAGTGCTGATGTTGGCCTCGAAATGCAGCATAATTATGTTCCTCCTACACGTTTTATTTCGTTTACAGAATTTAAAACTTTTGGGACTTTACCTTTGTTCGACATCAAGAACAAACTTGTCAATCATGACGCTATAGATATGAATAATTCAGTAGTGATATTTATTAGTCACCAATGGCTAAGACCCTCTGCTAATGTGCCCGATACGCCTGATCACACAAAATACAAACTTATTATAGATGCTGTTGAGAGTATAATGAAAAACTTCACTATTATGAAACAATGTTATTTGTGGATAGACTACTCTTGTCTTAACCAGAATAAGTTGTCGTCGGACTATAAAATGATAGATAAAATATTATTGAAGGCAATTGGTTGCTGCGATATCTTTTTGACAATTATATGTGATGATAGTAGTAATGATATGAAATTACCAACTAATTCCAAGAATAAATGGGATCCTGATTACTACAAAAGCGAGGGCTTGAAGAACTACTGCAGTAGGGCGTGGGTGAGAATGGAAATGATGATTTCGTCGAATTTGCTATTGAAATCTAATAAACCTGAGCGATTAGCAATGTTTAAACATGGTGTGGCTGCTGTGATGAAAATTGGATACCGACCACACTTATTATATGGTTCTCGTGAAAATGTGCATAAATTAGTACCAGTACAACTCCCTCATGCACCTCATTCGTGGTTTCGACAACATGATCCATTTTTTGGTGCATTAAGTGATGAAGAAGATAAAAAATATATTGAATTATTACTTAGTGCAATTCAACCTCATTTACGAGTAATGAAGGATAAGTACGAAGGTGAGTACAAAAATTTATGTGTAGCAAAATACATGCATGGGAAAGGGGTGTTTACGTATCAAAATGGCTCCGTCTACGAGGGAAAGTTTCGAAATAATAAGTTCAGCGGAATAGGACGATTTACCTACACCGATGGCTGTGTATACGAAGGCTACTTCAAAAATGATAAATTTCATGGTTCTGGTGTCTTAACTTATTCAAACGGATGCAAATATGTCGGCGATTTCAATAAAGATCTTCGTCACGGAAAGGGAACATTATTAGATGCGGATGAGAACATAATATCTGAGGAAATCTACGAGAATGATGAAGTACAGCATTAAATGGACCTTGTTGATTATATTTGTAGAATTATTTTAAGAAATATTTATTGATTCTATCTTCTCCACACGCCGAATCACTGCTCTGCTTGGTAGTGTATACAGGCGATATAACTGACGTGCAGTGTAGTACGGTACCACCATCCATAATCCCTCGGAGATTCCTACCATCATGAAAGCTCCGAATAATTTCAATTGAAGTTCCTGTTGACATAAGAGTAGGTGTGAAATCAGAATGGCTGAAGAGATGCTTACAGGTGGTGACGCCATTGTCAATATACTTGCAGAATATGGCATTGAATGCTTGTTTACAAGTCCAATAGCAGCACTTGCTCCTCTCTGGGAATCGTTAGCGAAAAAATATAAAGACAATACAAATGCTATTCCTCGCTATTACAATTGTCGTCATGAAGTCATAGCAGTTAGTTTGGCGATAGGATACTATAAATCGACAGGTAAAATGGCAGCTGTATGTCTTCCTACGGGGCTAGGTAAGTATTAGAGAGAATTTAAATAATTTTACATTAATTTATCTTCAATTATCAGGAGTTACAAATGGATCAATGGCAATTCGTATGGCACGTCAAGAAAAGGTGCCGATGTTAATATTATCACCAGATACTTTAACCTTTGGGGAGGATAACATGAAAGATCCAGGTCCAGAATGGGCAACCTTTCTTATTGATGATCATGGCCCGGCAGCACACAGTGCATTGACTACTAAGTGGAATATTGCATGCCGTACCAATTTAGACTTGTATCCCAATTTACACCGTGCTATTTATTTCGCTAATCAAATTCCTCGTGGTCCAGTACTAGTAGAAGTTCCATTTGACATTATGATGAGCTCATTTGAAGGCATTGAAAACCGATCCCCGATGCCTATTACTTCCGATAGTACTCAAGCCAGTGACGCACATTTACTGTCCATTGCGACCATTATTAGCTCCGCTAAATATCCAATAATTATAACCGAAAGTTTCGGTAAGAATACCAAAGCAATTGCAACACTGACGGCTTGTGCTGAAGCCATCGGCGCCCCGATCTTTGAGTGGTGGATGCCATGCTATGCAAACGTGGAAAGGTCTCACGTCTTACACTCCATTGTACCAGTGGAGTCTATCATAGCAGAAGCAGATGTAATTATTGTTGCCGCTAGTAATGGTCCTTGGCATTCACCAGCAACGCCATTGAATAAAGAAGTTAAAGTCATCGTTATCGATGAAGATCCAATGCGACCATGCTCTGCCTATTGGGGTTACGCCACGACCCACTGCGTCTCTGGCGATCCTGCGATAAATCTTGAAAAGATTGTGGAAAATATCAAAATCAACCCTGCTGGAGTGACGGCAGCGGCGCAACGAATAGAATATTGGACCAAACGGAACAAGGAAGAGAAAATTAAGTTTGAAGAAACTGCTGCTTTGGACTCCGCTAAGGCGGCAAAAGAGGGTAAAATACACGCTTCTACTTTCTTCACAACGTTGTCAAACGTGTTGCCAGCTGGCTCAATAATTGTTGACGAGATCGTTGCACAGGTATTATATCACTATCTATGTGCGTACTTACTTACTCACCAGTGACATGATTACTCAGGTTCCATGTTATACTCATTTCCTGTTTCAAAATCCATCGAAGCATTTCCAACACGTCAGAGGATGGCAAGGAGGCTTAGGGACGGGCATTGGTGTTGGCTTGGGGGCTAAAGTTGCGAATCCAGATAAGGTTGTAGTGTGTATCATTGGTGACGGTGCATTCAACTATAATCCGATCCCTGCCGCATTTGGGTTCGCTCAGCAATATAACTTACCAATATTGGTTTGTATCATGAACAATTCAGGGTACATCAGTCAGACTTGGAATTTCTATAGATATTTTCCAAATGGAGCAGCGTTGAACTCCAATAACACTCTTGGAAACGTCATCAGTCCTACTCCGAAGTACTCATTATTGGCCCCAGTTTGGGGTGGCAGTGGCTACGAGGTACTCCATTAATTTCTCTCCTTTTTGCATCGATTGGCTCATTATTTTTACCCCGCAGGTGTTGCGACAAGACGGATTAGAAGACATACTCGCACAAGCCTTATCTAAGTCAGAAGGAGTGTCGCTATTGGACGTTAATATCACACCATAACGGCTATTACTCGACTCGTGCGCCCACCTCGCTTGTATCTAGTTAACTAACTAAAAACATTAATAATTATTTTGATTTTATTCCGAGGACGGAACTGTACCGGCGACAGCGACTCGACCTGCACCCCATTCAAGTATACATTGGCAAGCGAGTCTGAATGCGCAAGCAACTCCAAGACTCTTGCTTGTGCATTTAGGTTTGCTTGCCAAAGTATACTTGAATGGAGTGCAGGTGGAGTCGCTGTCAGGGATCTCATAAATCCCATACCGGTTTATAGCTGTTGAAACATTCATAAAAAAATTGAAAAAGAGGAAGTAAAAAAGATGCCGAAAGTGAAGAAATCGATGACATGGAAGCCATCCGGCGCCGTGGATGGCACGTCCAGTCCACTAGCGGTGCCTGAACCCGTCCATCGGTATGTCTCACTCTTACTCTTACCTCACTCTGTTTCCATTTCCCACTTCAATACTATCGATGTACTTACCCGTCCATATCTATAGGGTGAGTTCAATTGGCGTGTCATCTGGGATGTCAATGAGGTCGTATCCTCGTAATTATATCCAGGCGGTTAAAGATATTTGTATATTTTACACTAAAAAAGCTTCGGGACAGTATAGCAATAGTAAATTATCAAATCGATATATACATCAAATGGCTGACGAAGTCTTGAAGCAACTAAGTGGTGTTGCAGCACAAGTTAAACGATATGAACAAGATCCTGAAATATATCAAGCATTATTAGATGAGTGGAATGAAAATTTTCCGCCATCTTTAGGTATTATGGGTACACCTAAGGCAATTGCCGAAAGATTACAATTACAAAGTATTGAACTAAGTAAATTAAAAGAAGATCTTGAAATTGAGAAATCTCGTGGACGCAAAGATATATCCGACATGGAAAGATCGATGGATGCTCAATTACAAGCTTCTCGCAGTAATATTATCGCAGAACGAAAACAATTGAATCAAGCTCATACCACGCAAGTAAGTGAATATGAACAAATAATTGCCGAGAAGGACAGTATAATTAACACGATTAAGGTAATAACTCAGTAGCTTGTACTATTTAAATCAAACTCATTCACTACATGAATTAGGATACTTTGATAAGTCAACACAACGATGACATGGCCAAGTTGAACCGTGACTATGACGCTGTGATCACCAAATACAAGATCCGAATCTCTGAATTAGAGACCCAAATCAAGGCTGAACGAGTGACGTTCGACAAAGAATTGAATAAAAATAAAGAAAAACGTGAAAAAGATAAAGAAATTCATAGAGATGAAGTGCGTGAGCTAGAGGAAGTTATTCGTGGTCTCAAACGCACCATCGCCAATGGTATGTACAATGCGAACGCGTCTGCTGCGGCTATAGATGACGATGTCGATGATATTGCTAGTACCAATTTAAGTGTCAATTTAAATTCAGTTGATCAATCAACTGAGAATGAATCTAGTGATGATAGTAGTAGTGACAGTGATGACGAGTCTGTCGACGAGGATGACGTGCAGGAAGAGGATCCGAACGAGGAAATACTGCATTTGATAGGTAGTAATGACGTGAATGTGCAATCCTCAAAGAAAAGAGAACTTAAATTGAAGGTAAAGAATTTACTTCATTTCCTACCTGCAATCACTCACTCACTCACATACTTACTCACTCACTCACTCACTTGCTGCAACAGAAACAGGCTGAAAAAGAACGTCTCAAACGTGAAAAACTAGAAAAGAAAATGAAATCGAAAGCGAATGTGCGTATTTCCGGCGTTGTAGCCGGGAAGGTGAAAGCCATGAAAGACCAAATCCACGTACTCAATCAGGTTATAGCAGATGCCAAAGAGGCGAACCAACGGCTACGTGATGACTACTACGGCCTGGTTGAAGAGAATAATATGACCAAACGTCACCTGAAAGAGACACAGAATATAGTAGAAGAACTAAGAATAGCGATGCTGACCACGTCACCACATCTAGCCGGAGAATCAACACGGACGGTATCGGTGCAGATACTGGATGCTAAAGACATTATAAAGCACACTCCTCATTTCCTGTCACATCCCGATCGACGAGGTATTGTAGCTGGGAAGAATCGAGGAACGAAAGCATTTTATTAATTATTTGTGTAACTAACTGGGTAACTATACTACTCTCCATCGCGTCTTACACTTGGAACAGTCCTTTTTTCTTCAACATGGGTTCGATAACGGGATCACGACCACGGAAACGACGAAATGCTTCTTGTGGATCCACGGTGTTACCGGCAGAGTAAATAAACTGACGTACTTTGTGTGCGGTTACTGGATCAAAACAATTTCCAGCCTCTTTGAACGCTTCAAAGGCATCCGCATCTAGTACTTCGGCCCACAAATAGACATAATACGCCGCTGCATACGAGCTTGATGAGAACAAATGTAAAAAATGGGGTGGTCTATAGGTGAGAGAGGAGGTAAGCTGGTTGGCAGACGAAGGAGTAGGACGAAGTGATTACCTATGTCGTAAAATGATTCCTCGGGGCATGTCTAACTGCTTCAACTCCGACTCCTCCAATGCACTGATATCTAATTGTTGCAAGACGTCACCAGTGAGTGAGTGAAGCTTTTGGTCAATCAACGCGCTAGATGTGTACTCAATGGTCTCAAAGCCAAGATTAAAATTCTTCGCCGCGAATATTTTATCTAATAATTCATCGGAAATTGGTTGCCGAGTC
>JACCDO011387980.1_pt1 | contig 10338 bp, 4 predicted proteins | sample 7446101 | NCBI WGS metagenome assembly JACCDO01 (sample SAMN15323440, study PRJNA562643) | freshwater metagenome | isolation source: river surface water | place: USA:Blue River Watershed | collected 2017-08-16
GCTTACTCTGAAACTGCTTTGCAGTTGTGATAGTTCACGCTCACCAGACATCTTCTATTACTTACGTGCTAAAGTTCTTCTGAGCTTGTTAGCGCTGCGACTGCCACCATCAAATGGTGTTGCGGTTGTTATAGGAGGTAGAGGAGCTGCTGCGCTCTGTGAGGCTGGAACCTTGGCTGTTATTGCACTTGGTCCAAACATATTAAATGGATTATTTGGTACTCTTAGTGGAAGATTTCCTGGACGTTCTTCTGGTTCTGGTGCGGTAGGTGGTTTATTATTATTACTTTCATTTCCTTCAGGAATTGTATTTAATGGTAGTCCCACATTTGGATGTTGTTCAAAATTATTTTGACGACCTATATTATTAAATGTAGGCGGTAGACCACTTAATGTTACTATGGGTTCTTCAGGCATATTTGAACCGAGTGAACTTGAATTATTTTCATTATTTTCAATTGGTAAAAAGTTTAATCCGAATAAATCGTTTGGAATTAATGGAGGTTGAGTTGGTTCTTCTTTATAACGTGGTGTATATAATCCAAGTATATTACCCATTTTTACTTTATTAAAAATAAATTTATGATTTTCAATGCGTGGTTTAATAAATGCATTGATATCACTTAATTTTTCTAATGCAGCTGTATCATCTTTTATATATTCTTCAATATTAATAACTGAACGCTTAAAATATATATTAAAATTATTACATTTCAAAATAAAATTAGCTAAATAATTTATACGTGCTATTTTAGCTGGTATAGTAAATGGATTACTATTATTATTTTGATTATTATTATCTGGTGTGAGTTTTATTAAGTCGTGTAATTCATTTATTCTAAATAATAATTCGGTACGTATTAAGTTTGTAAGGTCAGATTTGCATGTAGAAGGAACATACATACATTTTATAATTTCTGCACTGCGAATTGCAGATTCTTTATAAGTATACAGTAATGTATTATATTGTTCTTGTGTATCATTGTTTTGAATTATATTATATATATAAATATATATTAACATTGCCTTTATAGCAGATATTATAAATATTGCATATTCTGGGTTTGTTTCTGTTATTTGTTTAATATTTCCAACAATATAAAATGGTTTATATGGTTGTTTTGTAATATCTATATTTTCTATTAATAATTCATATGCAAATATATCATTTGGTAGTACAGTTGTTTCAATATTTTTAATACCTAATTGTTCAACTGATGTATAATCTACTTTATTTATATATTTATCAAATAATGTCTCATTTACATCACCACCTTTTGCAAAATAGGGAGGAGTTGCCTCAGGATTATATGGTATCCATTCTCCCATATCAGATAAGATTTGTACATTATTATTAATATGTTTTAAATATACTCCTGCTGCATTTTCTGGCGATGGTGTGGGAGAAATAGTAGTAGTTGGTGATTCAGTTGGTTCTCTTGTTACTGTAGGTGGTAATATAGCCCCTGTTGGTGACGGTGCTGGAGGAAATAATGATTCAAGATTTGAACGTATAGAAGGCTTTACAGATTGTGGTGCAGCAAGTCCTAATAAATTTCCTTCACCAAATCCTTCTGGTCCAGTTACGGGCTCTCCTTGATTGCCTTGCCCTGACACAGCTTCTACACCTCCAGGTGGTGGTAATGTTTCTGTAGTTTGTAATTCTGGGGGTGATACTGCTCCTTTTGGACCAAATTCTGGACCTGCATTTCCAGGAACAATGGCTTTTTGTTTTCTATTAAAGAATGAATTTTCAGGTAAATGGAATGGTCCAGTTGCTGGTGCTACACTGCCTGGTCCTGATACAGCTTCTCTATTTGTTCCAGGTGGCATTTCTGTTCTTCCTGTAAATTTTTCAGGAAGTCTTATTTCTCCTTCTTTCTCATATTGATTATTGTTAGGCACAGTTACTTGTACACTATTTGGACTTACAGGTCCAGTTGGCGGCTGTGACTCAGCCGGTTCCCCATACATATTTTGTAAATATGCAACTAATGCTGTTGTATTTGGCTCTACATATCCATCATCAGGTGACATTGATTTTAGTACAAATCGTGCTAATTGTGGTATTTTATCCAATGTTATTTTATGAGGCTGAGGATATAATACGGGTCCTCCAATAGTATTAGCTAAATGATTTATTAAATGAAGTGTGAGTGGTGTTGGTTGAGTATTTTTCATGTGCTCATATCCAGTTGATTGAGTTCGCTTGAAAGAGGGGAATTTCAGTCGTCCAAGCATTTCTTTAAATTTGCTCGGGTCAGCTGGTCCAAGTTCATTTAGTAGGTAGTTTGCTAGTATAGTTGTATTTGGCTCTACATAGCCACTATCAGGTGGCATTGATTTTAGTACAAATCGCGCTAATTGTGGTATTTTTTGTAGTGTTATTTTGTGTGGCTGAGGATATAGTATAGGTCCTCCAATAGTATTGGCTAAATGATTTATTAAATGAAGTGTTAAAGGGGCTGGTTTGTCATTTTTCATGCGCTTATATCCAGTTGATTGGGTTCGCTTGAAAGAGGGGAACTTCAGTCGCCCAAGCATTTCTTTAAATTTGCTCGGGTCAGCCGGTCCAAGTTCATTTAGGAGATAGTTTGCTAGCATAGTTGTATTTGGCTCTACATATCCATCATCAGGTGGCATTGATTTTAGTACAAATCGCGCTAATTGTGGTATTTTTTGTAGTGTTATTTTGTGCGGCTGAGGATATACTATAGGTCCTCCAATAGTATTGGCTAAATGATTTATTAAATGAAGAGTTAAAGGGGCTAGTTGAGCTTTACTATTGAATTTTACTTTTGGCGTACGTTTCCACCAAGGAGATGATGGGGCTTTTGGTGTACTTTCAACAGTTTCTTTGGCTTTTGGCGTACGTTTCCACCAAGGAGATGATGGGGCTTTTACAGCTGCTTCCTTTGGTGTTCCTTGTGGAAATATGCGCCATGTACCATCAGGTCCTTTAGGTGGTTGGCTTCGTTGACCAATACCAGTAAATGCACGGTCTACTACAGAAAATGCAGTAGGTGAACTTAATTTACGCAATGCACTTGCAAACGGACCTTCAGGTCTAGCAGGTGCTTCTCCTTCTTTTAAAAATCCTTGTGATTTTCGTTTTGTACTTGGTAATGTATATTTAGCTCCTTCTCGGCGAATTGGAGCTTTTCCAGGTTGTTGTGCTGTAACAGGCTTTACCCCAACTTCTACACGGAATGTTGGCGCCTTGAGTGGCGTAGCAGGAAGTGATATTTTACCTTTGCATATTTGCGTTTTACGTAAAAATTCATCTAAATCTTCCCATATTCTACGATAATGATGCCCAACACCTTCTATGTGGCTAGGATTCATTGGAGACCCTTGTGTTGTTTCACGAGCAATATCGAATTGAATTGTATCATAACGACGTTTCAAATGTGGACATAATAATATACTATCTTTCTCCTTATCATCTAATAGCTGCATATCAAATACTTTATATGGATTTACATCTTTTCCAAAATATTTATAGAATACTTTTAAGACATCATCTACATATTGACGAGACCATTTATCTTTTGAAATATCTTTATTTACATAACGACGGTCTAGACCATAGTTACGAAAAAATGCATTGAGTGTTAAAACACCGTCATATGCTTGTGGTTTCCCTTCATCAGTAATTTGTGATGTATGGTATACATCTCCAAATATAGATATATACATGCCATCTTTTAATAATTGAATTTCCTTTTTCAATTTTGCAATTTTGCGTTTATTTTGGTCAATTAACGAGTCTGTAAATCCATTGCAACAGTTTTCTTCTAATTGCTTTACACGCTTTTCAAGGTCTTCAATACGTGATTCTAGTTTTGCAATGTGTGCGTCCACTTGCTCATTACCGCCGCCGCGCCATCCACTTGCTTCTGTGTCTTTTTCTTTTTCTTTTGGCTCCTCTTTCAATAATTCAATCTGTTTTTCAAGTTCTTCAATTTGTTGCTCTACGTGGTCATAATGTTCTTTTTTATATTGGTCAATACCTTCATTTGAACGGTCATTTGTTACAGTTGCAGAGGATGCGACACTAAGCGGTGCTTCATAAGTACTTGTTACAACTTCTTCAGTGGTGGTTGTTGTAGGAACAGCTGGTCCCTGTGTTATTGGTTGCTGTTCTTTAACTGTGGGGGGTGTTGGCTTAGCTGCTGCTTTTGCTTCTGCAGCGGCTTTTGCTTTTGCTGCAGCTTCCGCTTCTGCTGCTGCTTTTGCTTCTGCAGCGGCTTTTGCTTTTGCTGCAGCTTCCGCTTCTGCAGCAGCCATAGCTGCTTCTGCTCTAGCTTTTGCCTCCTGTGCAGCAGCCACAGCCGCATTTGCAGCCGCCCGTTTTTTTGCAAGAATTTTATCAGCTAATGCAGTTATTTCTGTTGTCAATTCTTTTTGTTTTGCTTCTAACTGTGTTAGTTGTGCTTTTATTGCAGCGATTCCAGCAGGATTTGCTGTAGTAGTACTTTCTCGTTGTGTGGAAACAAGCTTTCCTGAAGTCGATACTAAACGTTGTTCTATATCACCTAATTGTGTCTTTAACGAACGTAATTGCTTTTCTAAATCAGCAATTGTTTCTTCTTCCATATTAATATTTTGTTAGATTATATATAATACCAAACACCGCAAATTTTGAACTGGTGTAGTCTATACACAAGAAAATTGACATAGCTGCCTGCTTAATGTTGCTGTTAGAAGAGTATCTAGAGAAAATGAGTGCCACCTTGCAACAACAGCAGGAAACAAAGATTTTCAATCCATGGAATCCTCGTAATAAGGAGATTCAACTAGGTGATATTCATCGTATTCTGCGGAAATATGGCTGGAAGAGCCGGGTACGTTCCATTTATCTATTTCAACAAGCCTGTACACATAAATCTTATGTAGATCGTCCTGACCTCTGGGCAGAACAATCTGAAACAGGCGAGCCATTGCAAATGGCAGACCGTCCTGAGGACTGTTTGCCTCTTCGCCAAGCTGATAATGAAGAACTTGAATTTCTCGGAGATAGTGTACTTGGATGTGTAGTTGCAACATATCTTGCAAGCCGTTATCCTGGGCAGGGCGAGGGATTTCTTACCCGTCTTCGTACACGAATTGTAAATAATAAAATGCTTGGTATTCTTGCAAAAGAAGTGGGACTAGGTAATTGGGCAATCCTAAGTCGACATGTAGAGGATGTATGCGATGGACGTACAAATCTACGCATTCTTGGCAGTCTTCTTGAAGCATGGATTGGGGCTCTTTATAAACAAGAGGACCAGGTGGGTCGCGGTTATCAAGTGTGCTTTGATTGGATTGTCTCTCTAATTGAACGCCATGTAGACTTTGTACAACTTATTACGGAAGATACTAATTACAAGGACCAGCTACTTCGTTATTTCCAAGCTACATTCCATCAGCCACCACGTTATAAGGAGGTTGAGGTCGTTGGACCACCCCATGACCGTATCTTTACAATGGGTGTAATTGACCCAGAAGGAGCAGTTATTGCTACAAGTACAGCACGCAATAAGAAAGTGGCGGAGCAGGAGGCGAGCCGTCTTGCACTGGAGAAGCTAATGAGTACTGCTGTTGCTCCTAAAAGCGCCTAGACAAAATTGGAACCATCTTTGCCACCGCCTCTGCTTGCGACTAGAGCTGACGGCAAAATTGAAGTTGAGGAAGTTCTAAGGATTGTGTACCAGCCCTCCTTACAAGCCCAAGCCACTGTGTAACGTAAAAATGCCCGCCTCTGCAACGCTTATTCTCTCTGTCGGCACCTATCTGCGATTTGAGCTCTCCCATAATTATCGCCCAGGCGCTGAGTCTGTACACTGGACGCTAAAGCAGTTCAATGGCTCAGCAGAGCCAATGGTCATGCCACTCTATGGTGGCGTGGAGATTCTTGAGCCACTTGTGAAGCATATTACGCATGAAATTAATCATTATGCACCTCCTGTAGAGCGGTCACCAAATGATAATACGGTTGTAAATGAACCATACAAGAATGGTGTAAATGTAAATATTCGCCTAGAGAATCGCCATGCAATTTCCTATGAAGGTACACTCTATGTGCCAAAGTGCCCTCCTGGTGCATTCCATTTCATTAAGCCGCTGCATAATAATCTAAATCTAAGTGAATTCACTAGCCGTTTCCAGCCTCTCTTTGAGCTGTTTGCATATATGGTGGAGGATTCTGTGGTTTAAAAAACTAAAGCCTCATGGCTCTATATAACTTTTAAAACATATCCTAATAGCTTTTTAGACAAAAATATAGTATATTTTTATTGCTATTATGCAGGATGGACGCAAGTCAGTTAATACGAATTCGTATGGAAAATGCGCAAAAATTTGTGGCTCGTTCCCAGACCGTTGATAGTTCTTTACATACATATCGCAAGATGATAACTGCTGCAAGTGGAGGGATTGTAGGTGGTCAGCCTGCCATTCAACCACGTACTTCAGGTGTATCAGGACAGGCTGCGACTCCCGGTTATGTAGAGCAATACTCTTCAAGCACAGCCGAACCTGTCTCAGCCACTCTATTAGCCGATGGTTCTCGCGCTGTACAATATCGTACATTGGCGCAAGAGAGTCATTTACGCCTCGGCAGCCAAGGCTCAGGAGCGTTTAAGTACTCCTGTGATTCTGTAGCTCTCCGCAATGCAGGACGTGCAGAATGTACAGGACCCGCTCCAAATGGTGCACCTCTTGCTCTACCTACACCCGGCTGTGACTCTTCTGGTGTTTATTATGAGCCTGGTAGCTATGATTTAACGCATCCCGATAACCGCCTCTTAGTACCTGCTCCTTGTGCACCTGACCATGATCAGCGCCGAGTTGTACAAGCACAATGTGCAAATGATGGAACACCTGTATATATAAATGGCTCTTGGTCAAATATTCCAAGCAATCATGCAGTATATCCATTGCCTCCTTCTGCATAAATAAGAAAAGTCTCTATGCAAATCTTTATTTAACAATCATGCGATTCCTAAATAAAGATTTTACACTATAATTGAATAGAATGCTGCCGTCATCAAATAAGGCACCGCCAGATGCGCAAATACCAGCAGAAGCGAAGCCTGCTGCTCCACAAATAGCTGCAGAAGTTCCCAAATTATCTGCTGCACAACTTGCACTTCAACGCATGCGTGAAAAGAAGGCGGCGGCTGAAGTTGCGCCTTCTGAGCCCGCGAAAGCATCTGCACCAAAAGCTGTTGAAGATGCTCCTTTAACAGCAGAAGAACGAGAAGCCCGTTTAGCTGCTCTAAAAGCACGTGTTAAATCCGCAGCTGTAAAGGTTAAGGTTCCATCTCCAGAAGAGGTTGAAGAGGTCCATGATAATTATGAAGAGCAAATTGATGATGAAATGAAAAAAAACCCATATGCAATCGTTCAAAAAGACCCATCTGCTCCTCTTATTTTTCATCCACTAACTCGTCGCGGTGTGGGTCCATTTTTAGCAATGACATTTCGCATGTTTACACTGGAAGCGTGGCTAAAACCAAAAGAGGACCCTTGTAAAGCTCTATTAGGCGCTGGTGGTGCTGGAAAAGAGATTGAAATTTTTCAATATCAGAAATTTGTACGCGAATATCTGCGCTCTGCAACCCCTTATCGTGGTTTACTTGTATATCATGGTCTCGGCTCTGGTAAAACATGTTCTGCAATTGGTGCAGCAGAGGCTCTTTATAGTCAAAGCCAACGTCGCCGTAAAATTATTATCATGACTCCTGGTTCTTTGCGTGGTAACTTTCAATCCCAAATTCAATTCTGCGGTTTCAAACATTATCGTTTAGAAAATCACTGGGTTCAACAACCACTTATTGGCAAAGCCCGCGAAAATCTTGCAAAACGAGACCCAATGCGTCACCGTATTTCACCTGAAGAGCGTGTATTCTCTGCAACTGTTGAGAAATTTGCAGAAGATGTTATGAATATACCTGCTAGTTTTTTAGAGGAGGTCAAGCGCCGTGATAATCAAGACCTTTGTGCAATTTGGGTACCTGATTTTTCAGAAGATAAGAAAGCAAACTATAATTCATTTACTTCAGACCAACGAAGTGCTATTCGTGCACAAATTATTAAAACACTTGAAAATACAATTACATTTATCAATTATAACGGTATTTTAGGAGAGACTCTAAAAGATATTGCATGTAATAAGCCTGATTTATTTGATAATGCAACAATTATTATTGATGAATTTCACAATTTAGCAAATTTGATGGCGGGCAAGGTTTCAAAATATATGGACCCGCCAAAGAATGGCAAACGTAAAGCGGAAAGTTTGGAGCCTGTGACAACCGAACGCTGGAAACCGAAGCTCTGTGATACTGGGCGCAATTATGAGCGTGCATTTTTATTCTATCGTTTATTATGCGGTGCTCGTAATTCAAAAATTTTGGCTCTTTCTGGTACTCCTATTATCAATGAGCCTGACCAGCTAGCAATTACAATGAACATTTTGGGTGGATATATACATACTGCAGAAGGTACATTGGAAACAATTGATGAAGCGGTTCGTGAGCGTTTGCGTGGCTTTGTGGCTAGCCATCCTCGCCTTGATAGTATTTTTTATTCATTTACACCAACAGATAAAGCTACCAAGTTTCGCCTCAGTATTTTCCCTGAAGGATATATTAAATATTTTGTAGATGGAGAATTTAAAGGCTTAATAGAAGATGGCACGGATGCTGGTCAACAAACAATCCAACAGGCGTTCGATGATGTAAAGGAGTTTGCTTTGCAGAATGCCTTTGCTTTCCGTGATGATATTCGTTTTGTTGCACACCCTCGTCTTCCTGTTTCACGTGATGAGTTCAATTCTACATTTATCAACCTAACAGACCGTGATAATCCTCGCCTTGTACCTGAGGCTAAAACAACACTTATGAAGCGTATGTTTGGATTTGTTTCATACTATAAAGGTGCAACTGAAGGTGTAATGCCTACAATTGAACGTGATGAAATTGTATATGTCCCATTACGCGGGTATGCACTTGAATATTATATTCAGAAGCGTACACAGGAAATTAAGGATGCACCGAAGAAGAAGGCGCAAGAGGAGAATGAGAAATCAGTTACTTCCTACAGATTTAATAGTCGTGCAGCATGTAATTTTGCATTTCCTACATCAATTCCTCGCCCATTCCGTAAAAGGACAGAGAAGTCCCAGAAAGATGCAGATGCGACTGCAGATGCTGGTCAGGTAGTTGCAGAAGCCGATGTTGATTTGGAGGAGATGGAAGAAGATATGAAAGAACGCAGACAAGTTGCCGCAGAGGAGGCTCAAACTAAGCAGAAATTGGTTACAGAGAAGGAATTTGATGAAGATGAATTAGAGGAGGATGATTTAGATGAATCCTTATCACCTGATTCAAACGAGGAATCCTTATCAGATGAATCAAATAATCTATCAGATTCTGAAAATGAAGAAGAGGAAGAGGAAAGCTCAGAAAATGAATCGAGTGAATCTGTAAATACATCAAAAGCTGAGCGCATGCTTGCATTATTAAAGAAAAGTCAGTCCCTAAAAGCGCCTACTGCAGCCGCCGCTACTGCAGCCGCCGCTACTGCAGCTGTTGCTGCAGCATCAAATAGCAGCAATGAAGAATCTTCAGCCAGTCTTAGCTCAGAAGAAGAAGAATCACTTCCTAATGTTAGCAATGAAGAAGAATCACTTCCTAATGTTAGCAATGAAGAAGAATCAGTTAGCAACACGGAAAGTAGTAATTATTCATCAAGTGGTGGTGGTGAAAAAGAGGACCAGCAAAGAGCATTATTAGAGAGAGCAAGAGCAAGACTTGCTGCAACTGCTGCTGCTCCTAAACCTACAGCAGCTCCTGCCCCTGCAGTTCCTAAATCTGCAGCCGCTGCTGCAGCCCCTAAATCTGCGGCTGTAACTGCAGCTGAAGCGGCTCGTGCAGCAGCTCTTGAAAAATTAGAAGCATTGCGACGTACAAAATCAGCGGTGCCTCCTTCTGCTGTGAGTGCTGCTGCAAAGCCTTCTGCAGCTCCTTCTGCTGCATTTGCTCTATTAGAAAGTAAACGCAGAGAAAAGGAAGCTGCAGCTGCTGCAGCTGCTCCAGTAGAAGAGGAAACACCTGATAATGCTCCTGAAAAAATAATAGCAACTGTGCAATCTTTGTTATCTGCACAAATTGCATTCAATCATGCACAACGTCGTCTAACTGAGCAGGGAGCAGATGTTGAAAAATATAAACAACGTGTTGCAGAAGAACGCGCTAAAATAGACTCTCTAACTGCAAAACTTCAAAGTTATCCCAAAGAAAAAACAAATAAAATTATATTTACTATGGCTGAAGAACTCAATAAAGA
>JACCDO011076636.1_pt1 | contig 10336 bp, 7 predicted proteins | sample 7446101 | NCBI WGS metagenome assembly JACCDO01 (sample SAMN15323440, study PRJNA562643) | freshwater metagenome | isolation source: river surface water | place: USA:Blue River Watershed | collected 2017-08-16
CCCGGCAGTCTCCTGTGAGTCCCCAACTAAATGCTGGCAACACAGAACGAGGGTTGCGCTCGTTGCGGGACTTAACCCAACATCTCACGACACGAGCTGACGACAACCATGCACCACCTGTATAGAGACCTTGCGGGGCGATCATTTCTGAACGTTTCCTCTATATGTCAAGCCTTGGTAAGGTTCTTCGCGTTGCATCGAATTAATCCGCATGCTCCGCCGCTTGTGCGTGCCCCCGTCAATTCCTTTGAGTTTTAGTCTTGCGACCGTACTCCCCAGGCGGGGTGCTTAATGTGTTAACTTCGTCACAGACCACGTGGAATGTGGCCCACAACTAGCACCCACCGTTTACGGCGTGGACTACCAGGGTATCTAATCCTGTTCGCTCCCCACGCTTTCGCTCCTCAGCGTCAGTTACGGCCCAGAGATGTGCCTTCGCCATCGGTGTTCCTCCTGATATCTGCGCATTCCACCGCTACACCAGGAATTCCCATCTCCCCTACCGCACTCTAGCCTGCCCGTACCCACTGCAAGTCCAAGGTTGAGCCTTGGATTTTCACAGCAGACGTGACAAACCGCCTACGAGCTCTTTACGCCCAATAATTCCGGACAACGCTTGCACCCTACGTATTACCGCGGCTGCTGGCACGTAGTTAGCCGGTGCTTTTTCTGCAGGTACCGTCACTTTCGCTTCTTCCCTGCTAAAAGAGGTTTACAACCCGAAGGCCTTCATCCCTCACGCGGCGTTGCTGCATCAGGCTTTCGCCCATTGTGCAATATTCCCCACTGCTGCCTCCCGTAGGAGTCTGGGCCGTGTCTCAGTCCCAGTGTGGCCGGTCGCCCTCTCAGGCCGGCTACCCGTCGTCGCCTTGGTGAGCCACTACCTCACCAACAAGCTGATAGGCCGCGGGCCCATCCCTGACCGAAAAACTTTCCAACCCCGAGGATGCCCTCAGGGTTCATATCCGGTATTAGCACCTCTTTCGAAGCGTTATCCCGAAGTCAGGGGCAGGTTGCCCACGTGTTACTCACCCGTTCGCCACTGATCCAGGGAGCAAGCTCCCCTTCACCGTTCGACTTGCATGTGTTAAGCACGCCGCCAGCGTTCGTCCTGAGCCAGGATCAAACTCTCCATAAATGTTTGAGTTGATTCCGGCGGACAAAACTGGCAATTTCTTGCCTTTTTGTCTACCAAAGGAATTTCCGCCGTGGCATAGGTCCGAGGACCTAACCCACGTACGGGGTATTGGTATTGATATGTGACACGCTGTTGAGTTCTCAAGGTTCGGGCGCGCACCTCAATCTTGCCTTTCGGCCAGATTTTGGGGCAACGTTCCTAACTTACAGATTTCTGATTACTGGGTCAAATCGCCTTGGCTGGCGTGTCGAACCCAGAGGATCTCTGTCAGTTCCCGCAGGACCGGCCTTGCTTGGCGCACTCAGTGCGGCTTGGTGTCCGTTACTCCCTCGCGGTGGGTAAACACTACGTCACTCGGTAAGACAAGGTCAAATCGGGCACCCTTGCAACGGGCGTGCGGTGCGTCACAGAGGGAGAAACCATTGCAGCGCAACGCTTTTTGCTACCCGAGAACCTTGATTCCGCCCACTGAACGCTTACCGCGGCGCAGCACCAGCCACTGGCCTCCCAGAAGCTCGGCAACGGTGGGGGCGAATCCCTCCTCGGTGACCCGCACGTTATTGAGGTAGGCGCCGCCCTCGGCAATGGTGCGTCGAGCCTGGGATTTACTGGCCACGAGGCCGCTGCGCACCAGCAGCTCGTCGATCGGCGGAAGTGCTCCCCCGACCACCTCAACGGCCTCGACGGTTCCGTGAGGGGTCTCGGACAAGGCTGCCGCCAGGGTCGCCCCGGGCAAATCGGCGAGGTCTCCCTGGCCGAAGAGAGCCCGACCGGCAGCCTCGGCCGCATCACGCTCACCCTCACCATGGACCAGGGCCGTCAACTCGATGGCCAGGGCCCGCTGTGCGGCACGCTCATGGGGCCTCTCGACGGTGGCCTCCAGGAGATCACGGATCTCATCGCGGCCCCTGAAACTGTACGTACGCAGCAGAACCGGGACGTCGCGGTCATCGGCATTCAGCCAGAACTGGAAGAACGCGTAGGGGCTGGTCAGGGCAGGATCCAGCCACACGGTGCCCGATTCGGTCTTGCCGAACTTGGTGCCGTCGGCCTTCACCAGTAGCGGCGTGGTCAGCGCATGCACGCTGACCTGCTCGACACGACGGATCAGATCGGTGCCGGCCGTGATGTTTCCCCACTGGTCGGAACCGCCGGTCTGAAGGGTGCAGCCGTGTGACCGGTATAGCTGCAGGTAGTCGAAGGACTGCAGCAACTGGTAGCTGAACTCCGTGTAGGAGATGCCTTCCTTGGCCAGGCGCGCCGCGACTGCCTCGCGATCGAGCATGCGATTGACGCTGAAGTGCTTGCCGATATCGCGGAGGAACTCCAGCACCGAGACACCCACGGTCCAGTCGTAGTTGTTCACCATCTCCGCGGCATAGCTGCCCTCGAAGTCGTAGAAGCGCTCCAGCTGAGCGCGGATGCGACCCACCCACTCCTCGACTACCTCGCGCGGGTTGAGGGTGCGCTCGCCGGTCATCTTGGGATCACCGATCAGGCCCGTGGCGCCTCCGACGAGAGCCAGCGGTCGATGGCCGGCCAGCTGGAAACGGCGAACCGTCAGGATCTGCGCCAGGTTCCCCAGGTGAAGGCTCGGAGCCGTCGGATCGAAACCGCAATAGAGAGTGATCGGACCTGCCTCGGTCGCCGCCTGCAGCGCACCGAGATCAGTGCTCTGGGCAATGAGCTCTCGCCAGATGAGTTCGTCGAGGATACCTGTGGTCACCTGCTCATCTTGGCGCACGCATGGCAAGGAGAGCGCGCTGGCTCACCGAATCCGACCTAGGACCAGGCAGCGGAATCCGCCGAGACCATTCGCTCGAGGTCTGCCAACTGCTCACGCACTCGGGCAGGGGCGGTACCACCAAAGGCAGCACGAGAGTCGAGTGATCCGCGGACGGAGAGAACCTCGCGCACCTGCGGCGTCAGATGCTCGGATACCGCCAGCAACTCATCGTCGGAGAGATCCCACAGTTCGACATCGCGCGACTCGGCTGCGCGCACGCAGGCGCCGGCGATCTCGTGCGCCTCACGGAACACCACGCCCGAGCGCACCAGCCACTCTGCGATATCGGTGGCGAGTGCGAAACCCTGTGGAGCAGAGTCATTCATGCGCTCCGTATCGAAGCGCAGAGTCGCGATCATGCCTGTCATCGCCGGCAGGACGAGAAGGAGTTGCTCGACGGTGTCGAACACAGGTTCCTTGTCCTCCTGAAGATCGCGGTTGTACGCGAAAGGGAGACCCTTGAGCGTCGCCAAGAGCCCGGTCAGGTTGCCGATGAGTCGACCGGACTTTCCGCGGGCAAGCTCAGCAACATCAGGATTCTTCTTCTGAGGCATGATCGACGAGCCGGTTGACCAGGCGTCATCAAGGCGCGCCCATCCGAACTCGCGCGACGTCATCAAGATGACCTCCTCACCGATACGCGAGAGGTGCACGCCGAGCATCGCGGAAACGAAGAGGAACTCCGCCACCCAGTCACGGTCGCTCACCGCATCGATGGAGTTGCCCAGCGCGCGATCGAATCCAAGGTCGAGCGCTACCGCGCGTGGATCGAGCCCGAGGCTCGATCCCGCAAGAGCGCCCGAACCCAGTGGCGAGCGTGCACTGCGGCGATCCCAGTCGGCGTAACGCTCGATATCGCGCCCGAGTGCATGAACGTGCTTGGCCAGCTCATGTCCGAAGGACACCGGCTGGGCATGCTGCAGATGCGTGAACCCTGGAGAGTATGTCTCGACGTGGGCTTGTGCCTGTACGAGGAAAGCGCGCTGCAGCTCGATGATCTCGCGCACGATCACGCGCACCTGATCGCGCAGGTAGAGACGGAAATCCGTGGCCACCTGGTCGTTGCGGCTTCGCCCGGCGCGCAGCTTGCCACCGAGCTCACCCAGGCGTGCGATGAGATGGCGCTCGATCGCCGTGTGAACGTCTTCATCCTGAGCCTCGGGACCGATGACGCCGTCGGCGACGAGATCGGCGAGCTCAGCGAGCGCTGAGTCGACAGCCGACAGTTCGGTATCGGTGAGGAGACCCGCCGAGTGGAGGATCCTGGCATGCGCTCGCGTCTGCTGGATGTCGTACGGAGCCAGTCGCCAGTCGAAGTGGACCGAGGCACTAAGCGCCGCCATCGCATCGGAGGGTCCGGACTCGAAACGCCCGCCCCATAGACGAGTGGGCTGCTGCTCGGTCACCGTGATGTCCCTTCGGTCACGACGTTCTCCTCTCGACCACGCCCGCGCGATGGCCTTGCGTCATTGTGCCGTGCGAGGGCACGGGCTTTCGGCCGCCACCCGCGAGAACGATCAGTCTGTCGCACAGATCACGTGCAGCATCAGCACTTCGCATCACGACGATGACGGTGTCGTCTCCGGCTACGGTGCCCACGAGTTCCTCGACATTCGTGCGATCAAGGAAGCCGGCGAGGTAGTGCGCTGCGCCGGGGGGCGTGTGCAGTACCGCGATGTTCAGCGCAGCCTCGGCATCGAGAAGCACATCCGCCGCCACGCGCGCGAGCGCATCAGCACCTGTCGAGGGCGCGAGACGAGAGACCGTTGGTTGCAGGATCTCGTATCGGATGCGACCGTCGCTCTCCTGGCGCTTGACCGCTCCCAGAGCCTCGAGGTCACGGGAGACGGTGGCCTGAGTGACGTCGATACCCTCGGCATGAAGCAGACGTCGCAGATCATCCTGGGAAGCGATCGAGGATGCGGAAATGATCTCGGCAATCCGAGCACGGCGTGCCGCCATGCTGGTCGGTGCGCTCATGAGTCCGCTCCCCGCACTGCATCGCATGCCCGAGCCCATCGCACGCGAACCTCGTCTAGATCCGCATCGGTGATCGTGAGCGCAGGTGCCATGCGAATGGCGTTCGAGGACACCGCGTTGACGAGCAGACCACTTTCGCGACATGCCCTCTCGAGATCTGCGGCCGAGCCTTCCGAAAGGACGCAGGCAATCAGGAGGCCGCGACCCCGCACGTGCGAGATGAGCCCGCCCGAAACCTCGACGAGCTCATTCGCAAGTCGCGCGTGCACGGCGTCCGCGCGGGCCAGGAGATCGCCACTCTCGAGGATGCGAATGACCGCCAGCGCCGCCGCACTGCACACCGGGTTGCCACCGAACGTCGACCCGTGCGAACCCGGCTGGAAGAGTTCAGCGGCTCTGCCGAGCGCGATACAGGCCCCGATCGGCAGCCCACCGCCGAGACCCTTCGCCAAGGTCACGATGTCGGGAGTGACTCCCTCACGTTGGTGAGCAAACCAGCTTCCCGTGCGGCCCATGCCGGTCTGCACTTCATCGAGAATGAGCAGTGCACCGTGCTGATCAGCGATGGCTCGAGCTTCGGTGAGATAGCCAGGCGGCGGAACGATGACTCCCCCTTCGCCCTGGATTGGCTCGAGCACGATTGCTGCCGTCGCATCGGTCACGGCTGCGGCAAGTGCCTCCGCATCCCCGAAGGGCACCGCGGTCACATCACCCGGCAGAGGCTTGAATGGCTCCTGCTTGGCCGGCTGCGCGGTCAGTGCGAGAGCGCCCATCGTGCGACCGTGGAAACTGCCCTCCGCCACGACCATGTGCCTGCGGCCGGTGAGCCGCGCAAGCTTGAAGGCAGCCTCGTTGGCCTCGGCTCCGGAGTTGCAGAAGAAGACACGGCCATCGACCGGGGATTCGAGAAGCTCCAGCAGGCGATGCGCAAGATCGATGCACGGGCCTGTGGCCACCAGATTGCTGGTGTGTCCGAGTGTCGACATCTGTGCAGTAACAGCGCTGATGAGCTCCGGGTGGGCATGACCCACGACATTGACCGCGATTCCGCCGATCAGGTCGACGTAGTCACGGCCTTCGGAGTCCCAGACACGCGCGCCCTCACCGCGAACAAGCTCGATCGTCGGCGTGCCGTAGTTGTTCATGAGGCCGGACTTCCACGATTCCGACCAGGGGATGCTCATGAAGACCCGCCATCAGGAATCACCATCGTGCCGATGCCCTCGTCGGTGAACACCTCGAGTAACACGGAATGAGGCAGTCGCCCGTCGATCACGTGGGCGCGCGGCACCCCACCCTGCACTGCCCTCAAGCAGGCCTCCATCTTTGGCACCATTCCGGACTCGAGTGACGGCAGCATGGACTCGAGATCGGTCTGCGAGACTCGCCGGATGATGGAGTCCCGATTCGGCCAGTCGGAGTACAGGCCCTCGACGTCAGTCAGGAGGACGAATTTCTCGGCGCCCAGTGCGATGGCAAGTGCCGCAGCAGCAGTGTCGGCATTGACGTTATGCACCACCCCGTTGACGTCGCGGGCGACCGTCGAGACCACGGGAATGAGTCCGTCGTCGAGCAGTTGCGTCACGAATGCGGGATTGACCTCGACAACATCGCCCACTTGCCCGATGTCGACAGCCGCACCATCCACCATCGCCGTGCGCCTCTCTGCGACGAAGAGGTCGGCATCCTCGCCCGACATGCCGATCGCGTACGGACCGTGATCGTTGATGAGCCCGACCAGCTCACGCTGCACCTGACCCACGAGAACCATCGCCACGACGTCCATGACCTCCGGAGTCGTAACCCGGTAGCCACCGCGAAACTCGGACTCAATTCCGAGTCTGGCGAGCATCGCGTTGATCTGCGGACCGCCGCCATGAACAACCACGGGGCGCAGCCCCGCCAGACGTAGAAAGACGATGTCCTGGGCGAAACTCGACTTCAACTCATCGTCGATCATGGCGTTCCCGCCGTACTTGACCACGATCGTGGCGCCGTGGAACGTCTTGAGCCAGGGCAGCGCCTCAGCGAGTACGGATGCCTTGGATCCTGCGTCGTGTGCGGAATGCATGGGAGACCTTTCAGGTCGCGTAAGCGGAGTTCTCGTGGACGTAGTCGGCGGTGAGGTCATTGGTCCAGATGGTGGCCGAATGCGATCCGCTGTGGAGATCGACGTCGATACGGACTTCCCGACCCGCGAGCGACACCAGGTCCCGCGAGTCCCCCACTCCCCCATTGCGGCATACCCAGATGCCATTCAGGGCGACATCAACCTGCCAGGGGTCGAACTCCGCGGCGGTGGTGCCGGCGGCGGAGAGCACCCGGCCCCAATTGGGATCCTCGCCGTGAATGGCGCACTTCAGCAGATTGCTGCGGCTGATGGCTCGGGCAACCTCCAGAGCGTCATCCACGCAGGCAGCGCCGCTCACGACGATCTCGATGTCCTTACTGGCACCCTCGGCGTCGCCGATGAGCTGTCGAGCGAGGCTCATGCACACGTGAGTCAGAACCTCGGTGAATTCCGTCCGACCCGGACTCACCTCGCTTGCGCCGCTGGCCAAGAGGAAGACGGTGTCGTTGGTGCTCATGCAGCCATCGGAGTCGATTCGGTCGAAGCTGAGCGAGACAGCTTCACGCAGTGCAGCCTGGGCATCTTCGGCGGTGATGACCGCATCGGTCGTGATCACCACGAGCATCGTGGCTAGCGCCGGTGCCAGCATGCCAGCACCCTTGGCCATGCCGCCCACGACGAAGCCCTGACCCTGAGCGAATGCGGTCTTTGCCACGGTATCCGTCGTCATGATCGCCGTAGCAGCTGCAGGACCGCCGTCCACTGATAGCGCTGCTACTGCGAGATCTACGCCGTGCAGGAGTGTGTCCATCGGGAGACGCTCGCCAATGAGTCCGGTCGAGCAGATACCGAGATCACCCGCGGCAACGTCAAGCCCGGTTGCAGCGAGTGACTCCGCGACGTACTCCGCGGTGCGATGCGTATCGGCAAATCCCTCGGGACCCGTGCACGCATTCGCACCGCCCGAGTTGAGGAAGACTCCGCGGAGACTCGCATCCTTGACGACCTGCTCGGACCATTGCACCGGCGCAGCCTTGAACCGGTTCGACGTGAAGACCGCCGCGGCAACGTCAAGCGGACCATCATTGACGACGAGTGCGACATCGGGCTTGCCTGAAGCCTTGATTCCCGCAGTGACTCCAGCCGCCCGGAACCCACGTGCTGAGGTGACGCTCACGGGGCGACTCCGTTCGTCGAGAGACCCGCGGTCTCGGAAAATCCGCTGATGATGTTGGCATTCTGCAGGGCCTGGCCTGCCGCTCCCTTGCCGAGATTGTCGATCACGCTGACGATCACGACGCGGCCTGAATGCGCGTCGAAGGCGATCTGCAGTTGAGCCATATTGGATCCCGACACGGATCCCGTCTGCGGCCAGGTTCCAGGCGCCAGCAGGTGCACGAAAGGCTCGGCGTCGTAAGCCGCATGAAGGGCATCGCGCAGGCTCGACTCAGTGACGCCTGCACCCACCTGAGCCGTGCAGGTCGAGATGATGCCGCGAGGCATGGGCGCGAGCAGCGGAGTGAACGAGAGGCGCACCTCGCCGCCGTTCACCAGCGCAAGCTGCTGCTCGATCTCGGGAGTGTGCTGGTGAACGCCGCCGACCTTGTAGGCGGACATCGAGCCCATCACGGAGGTGGCCAGCAGGGTCTCCGAGGGCTTTCGCCCGGCGCCCGAAGTCCCGGACGCCGCTACGACAACCAGGCTCAGCGGGTCGATAAGTCCGGCAGCGAGCAACGGCGCGAAGGCCAGCTCGACGCTCGTCGCATAGCAACCGGGATTCGCGATGCGGGTGGCATCGCCGATGAGGGCACGCTGCCCGGGAAGCTCAGGCAGGCCGTACACCCAGGCGCCCGCATGCGTGCCGCCGTAGTAGGTCGACCAGGCCGACTCGCTGGTCAGCCGGAAGTCGGCACCCAGATCCACCACCTTGAGATGCGCAGGCAGTTCCGCGACGAGTGCCGCGGACTCCCCGTGCGGCAGGGCGAGGAACACGAGATCGGCGTCGCTCAGCACCTCCGGGGTCGTCTCGGCAAGAACCCGCGACCGCAGCGACGTGAGCTGGGGATGCACCTCCCCCAGGGACATCCCGGCCTTGCCCCCGGCGGCAAGCGGACCGATGGCGAAGTCAGGGTGCGTGGCAAGCAGCCTCAGCAGCTCGCCACCGGCGTAGCCCGAGGCGCCGGCCAGGGAGATTCTCGTCATTCCCTCAGTATACGCATATGCGCATATACAGGCTTAACGCAGGACCGCTCCGCATGCTCGGGCAGCCGACTCGAGTGCGGACTGGCGGGCAGCAGCTGTCTCGGCCGCCTCGAGGGTGCGATCAGGTGCCCGGAATCGCAGGGCGAAGGCAAGGGAACGGTGCCCCTCGGGGACCTGGGGACCGCGATAGACGTCGAAGAGCCTGACCGACTCCAGTAGTTCCCCTGCCCCGGCCCTCAAGGCCTCCTCCACGTCGGCTGCAGTCACGGCATCACTGACGACGAGAGCGAGATCCTCCTTGGCCACCGGCTGGGTACCTACCCGGGGTGCCGGTCGCACCGCGGGGGCAGCTGTCATGAGCGCGCCGAGGTCGAGTTCCCAGCCGCAGGTACGAGAGGACAGGCCCGTGGCCTCCACGACGCGAGGATGCAGTTCGCCGGCAGTGCCGACGACCGAACCATCCACGAGGAGCTCAGCACAGCGGCCGGGATGGAACGCAGGATCCGCCCCCTGCCTGACCACGGCGGTGAGTCCGAGGATGTCGCAGACGCTCACAGCCGCAGCGACGGCATCGGACCAGTCGTAGTTGCGTGCAGCGCCCCACCAGCCATCGAGCTCGCGCTCGCCGGCCAGGACTCCTGCACCGTGGAACGGCTGGTTCGGCAGTGTCTCATTGAGCTCGCGCCATTGCTCGTCACTCGGGCGGGCCAGGACGCTCGGCCTCAAGGCCTCGCCGGTGACGGCGCCGCGATACACGGATCCGAGCTCGAAGACGTTCACGCTGGTGTTACCGCGACCGGCATTGCGGCGCACTGCAGCGATCAGGCCGGGCAGCAAGGTGGCACGCAGATACGGCTGCTGATCCGACATCGGATTCGCCAGGCGCACATCGGATCGACGCGGATCGTCGGCCGGAATTCGCAGTGCATCGAGCTCGGCATCGGAGACGAATGGATAGCAGAGCACTTCAACTCCGCCTCGCGAGGCGAGCATGGTTCCGACCCGACGGCGCATGCGCTGCTGCGGCGTGAGTCCGTGACCTACCGCTGCGATGGGCAGGCGCGAGGGAACACTGTCGAATCCGAACAATCGGATGACCTCTTCGACGAGGTCAGCGGGATCGGTGAGGTCAGAGGGCCAGGACGGAGGCGTGACGCGC
>JACCDO011420564.1_pt1 | contig 10335 bp, 5 predicted proteins | sample 7446101 | NCBI WGS metagenome assembly JACCDO01 (sample SAMN15323440, study PRJNA562643) | freshwater metagenome | isolation source: river surface water | place: USA:Blue River Watershed | collected 2017-08-16
ATCAGTAAATAAAGATATTAAAATTCCACCTTCCCTTGCAAATATGTACAAGGAACTTAAAAGTGAATTTCCTGAAAGAAATTATGTATTAACACATGGCGATTTAACACGATGGTTTAATGAAGAAAAAATGTTTTTATTTAATGCTGCTTTAACTGTAAGAGAAAGTTGCCCTGCTTGTTTTATGAAACAATGGGCTCCTTTTACAGATGATGTTATTCGTTATATTGCTGAACATAATAATAATAAATGCGTTTATGTTTTAATGGGAAATTTTGCTATTGCTAAAAAAAGTTTAATTGAAGATAAAGTTTCAAATGATAAAATTATTGAATGTGTTCATCCTTCACCATTGAGTGCAAGTAGAGGTTTCTTTGGAAGTAATGTATTTAAAGAAATTGAAGAAAAAATGGGAAATATGGTAAATTGGAATATTTAGTTTAAAAATATTTTTGAATTAATTTTTAATTTTATAATATAAAAATATTTTTATATACATATTTAATAGGACAAAAACATGAATTTTTTAAAACCAAAAACAGTAGAAAAAAAAAAAAATAATATAGAATTAATTATAACAAGTAGAATAAATAATTTATCGGTTAAAAATGCTTTTATTGAAATTTTAACAAAAATATATGAATTAGATACACTAAAAATAGAATATAGTGTAAAGTTAAACTATATTTTAACAAATGTTAAAACCGCAAAAAACTTAACTGAAATCAACAATTATTATAAAAAAACAATAGGAACTGATTTTTTATCAAACGCACAAACTTTTAACAAAAAAATTAATGAAATCGATAATTTATTGTTTATGAATTTAAAAAAAATAAAAAATCCATATAATATGTTTAATCTACTTAATAATTTTTATATTCAAATAATGACAAGTATTATTAAATTAGAAAATATTATTTTAAGTTATTTAACTAAATTCCAATATTATAAAACATCACTATTATATAATGATTTACTAAATATATTAAAAAATCAAATTTTAATGTCTTTAGAAATGATAAAAGAAGAAGGAATAATAAATTTTAATTTAACAAAAAAAAAAAAAATAAATAGTATTTTAAATTTAAGAGTTATTTTAGATTATTTTAAAAGAAAAAAAACATTAAACAAAATTCAAAAAAATAAGAAAAATTCAACTTTACATACTTATATTATAGTTAATAAGAATAGTAATTACACATATACATAAAAATAATTTTTTATCTAAATTTTTATTAATTTCTTAAAATTAATATTTTTTTTATATTGTTTAATTATATAGAAAAGTAAAATGGGTTCTCATAAAAAAAGTAAGAAAACCACTAAAAAAAGTAAATCTCAAAAAGGAGGAAAATGGCCTTCAATGCCTACATTTACAATCCCTACATTCGGAAGACGAACAAGTGCTTTACCTGTTAGAGGGGAAAATGTAGAACATCTACAGGAAAATATTTTAGAAACAAATACAACTTCCTCTAGATCTTCCGTATTATCAGAAAATTCTTTAGGTCAAAAACAATCACCAACACCAAAAAGAACTTGGAAACAATCAATTTCAAATATTTTTAGTAAATTATCACCAGCTCAAAAAGAAGAAGCTAGAAATGCTACATCTGAAAAAACCAAAAAAGAATTAGACACCAAAATAAAAAAATTTAAAAGAGAATTATTGAGTGAAGAAAAATTATCTAACACTATAATTGGTATGCTAATAATTAGTGATAAATCATTAGATGATATAAATAATAATGAACCTAGAAGCAGAGGATCGAGTGTATCAACTTCATTTAGTAAGTTTGGCAATGCATCTTCAAGAGCATCTTCAAGTGCATCTTTAAGTGCATCTTCAAATGTATCTTTGGGTGAATCTTCAAGTGCATCTCTTAATAAAGTAATAACAATTGAAGAGACTGTAAAAACACAAATCAGATTAATTAGTAGTACATGCCGAAAATTTCAAATAGCTGTTGATAATGTATTAGAATATTCAAAGAGAGAAACAACTCCTCAAGTTAAATCATTTATTACTAATAACTTAAAGGATATTTACAAAAATGTTTTATATATTGATTTACAATATTCAGTATTAATGAAAACTTGTTTATTAGGTATTCCTCTTGTTGATCAAATATATAACTACCAATCCTATGATACACTTGAAAGTTTTTTAAACGAAAATTTAACTCTATATTTTTATGAATTATTTAAAAAAATGGGTACTATTAGTACTATTAGTTTAAATTCTTTAGAAGAAGAAGAATATAGTTTTTACAAAGAAATTACTGATAATGGTGGTAAAATTAAGCTTAATGCATTTAATCTTTTCTTAAAAGATTTTTTAGAAGATCTTAATAGTAATCTTAATAGTATTGATAATATAATTAAAACCAAGCAAAATGGTAAAATTGATTTATCGAATAAATATAAACAATCTGTTAAAACTATATCTGATAAAATTTTAAATAATAAAGGAGAAGAAGAAGTTGGTGAATTAATGGAAATAAGTCTTAAGTATAATGAATTTCTAGAACCAAAAAATTTTGAAAATGATAATTCTAGTGTGGGAACTGAAAATGTAGATTATTTAACTCTAGAAACAATCACTACATTAAAAAAATATGTTTACACTGAAAAACTTGACTTTTTTAATGAAGTTTTCGAAAAGCCATGTCCCAAAAATCTTGAACAATTATTTGGATTATTATTAGATAATGAAACTTATGATAGTTATTTCCAAGAAACTGAAAAGACAACAAAAGACATCTTTAGTAAATATTTAAATGTATTCGAAAAAGTAAAAGAAAATTTATATCCAACTACTCAATCTGTTGGTGGTGCTTACTTAGGTTTAGTACAAAATCGTACTATTCAATCTTTTACAAATGAGTTCTACAAACTTTTAGAAAAGAAATTAGATGCAAAACTTGCTAAAATATTTAAAAATGATGAATTAATATACAAAATTGAAGATGACAGTGAAGGTGGCGAACAAATCACAGAATTTAAAGATGATGCTGATATCGGATATTTGGTGTCTGGTATTTTTAGTGAAAAGTTTGACGAATTATTTGATTTACTTAAATCTAAAGCTGCTAGTTCAATTATTAAAGCTAAAAGACATACAATTGCTGGTAAAACTTATAAAACATTAACAAACAATGAAGAGTTAGAAAATATTGCTTTCAAAACATTGAATCCAAAAAATTTAAAATCAGTATCAACACAAATTTCGGAAGCATTAGAGAGAACAAAGGATACTGAAAAAGATGAAATTGGTAAAATACTAAATTCAAAATATTACAAATATTTAATAAAAAAAATAGCATATTATAAAGCACGTGGTAAAGGTGAATATGGTATTATGGCTAGTCCAGGTAGATATTTAAAAAAAGGTCTTTCTAAAAATGTTGTTTCAACTGCTTCAAAAGTAGGTACTGCTGCTTACAGTGTAGGTAAATCAGCTGTTAAAGGAATAGGAACAGGATTAGGAATAGTTGCTTTAGCAGGTCTTTCTTTAATTGGTGCGTTAGGATGGGCTATTAAAGAATATGGACCAACTGGACTTAAATGGTTAGGATATATTATTGGAGGAACTTTAGCAGTAGGTGTTGGTGTACCAGCCATAGCTGCTATTATATCTACTGTAGGTGCAGCTTGGTTAGTTTATGCTATTTTATGGGCTATTGGTAGTGGATTATTCGTAACTGTAGGATTTTCACCTAAATTTATGTACTTTATAGGAGAAGAACTTTACCAACTATATTTATATGGAAAAATAAATAGTAACGAAACTAAAGAAATTTTAGAAATCATTGGAAACACTTATCCCAATGATTATTCTGAAAGAAATGCCATATTAAATATTACTGCTATTAAATATAAATTAAGAAATGAATATTTTGATGAATTAAAACCTCAATTCCTTATATTCGATAAAGAAAAAACAAATGAAATACTTAATAAGTTAGGTGTTGATACTCAAAAACATGGAGACAAATTTGAAGAATTATTTAGTAAATTCAAATTATTAAATTATGAAGCTAAAAAATTACAAAAACTTATGGACAAAATACTTAAAATTGGTTTACCTGTTTCTGAAGCTAATGATGGTACTATACCTAAATCAACTAAAAACAAATTTGAGCAAGCTAAGAAAATAAAATTAATGCAAGAAGCTGTTCAACAATTTAAATCAATGCAAAGCTTTTTCTCCGAAATCGAATTTGAATATTTCAATTTAATGAAAAATATTTTAATGGGAGAAACTAAATACAATCAAATTACTATATTCAAAAATTTTGATGATTTAGAAAAAATATTAAACTTTACTTTAACTAAATGTTATGCACCCATATGTAATATTAAATATCTTTCACTAAGTAAAGATACTCCTTTTTATTTAAGTAAAATTATTCATTTAGAAGAGAGTGAAAAAGGTAGAATCAAAAACAGAAGTGGAAAAATGTATATCACTAAAGAATTACATTCATATGATATGATTATTTTCTTCTTATTTGCATTAAATAACACAAAAATATTTTCTCTTACTCAACCATTTGATTTATTCCCTAATTATAATAAAAATAAAACAATTAATACATATAAATCAGGTAAAAATATATCTTCCAACTATATTAAAGCTTTTACAAATTGGAAACCAAATACAACTGATCTTGCTTTACAAACAAGCTATGCTGAACAAGTCACAAATATGGTCTTAAACGAAGAAAGAATAGGTGCTTTCAAAGCTGCTTTAACAACATTGAAAAAATTACAAATATCAATTGAACCAACAAATATTAATAAATTTAAACAATTAGACTATAATTTTTATACTGAAGTTTCTAAAATTTGTAAATCTTCACTTATGAATTTTATTTATTATGAAAAAGAAAAAAGAAAAACATTCAAAGAAACATTCTTTAAAGATAAAGAATTGAAAGGAAGCGTTGAAAATTGTAAAAATGATGAGACCACTTTGAGAAAATATAGAAAAGAAAAAATCAAATTAAATTATAAAAAAAAACGAAAAGAATTAGCTAATAAAAATACTCCAAGAAGAAATAAATTTACTAAAAACCATAAAAGTTATGTAAATAAAGCTGTAAAATATATACCACCTAATCCTTTAAGTTTAAATATGTCAGGATTAAAAAGTAAAGTCCTATCTTTTTTATCCCCAAGAGGGAACAACAATTAAATAAAACAGGAAATGTTCCCTCGTTAAATAAAAATAGTTTTTTAAAATTCAAAGCAGAGTTACCTGGATATATAAATAACAATAATGCAAATAACAAAATAAAACCAACACAATTAGCTTCTTCAACTCAATCAACATTAGCTTCTTCACCTCAATCAACATTAGCTTCTTCACATCAATCAACATTAGCTTCTTCACCTCAAATAGTTCATTCTATTCCAATAGTTCCTTCACCTAGAATTCAATCACAATTAACTCCTCAAAAAACAAAACTAGAAATAATAAAAGAAGAAACCAATAACAATCTTTTGAATAATAATAGTGTCGGAAGAAGTAGCTCTTTATCAAGATCTTCATCAAGTTCTTCATCAAGTTCTTTATCAAGCTCTTCATCAGAAAATAATTTTGGTAATGAAAACTGGGAAAATGTCGGAAATAAAAAAACATTTGAACAAATAAAACAAGAAATTCAAGAATGGTTCTCTAATAAATCAAATGAAAACAAAAATAAATTAAAAAAAAATCCATCGCAACTAATTAATGAAGCTTTGTATGTAGTTAATAATTCAATAACACCAGAATTAAAACAAAATTTAATAGATAATCTTGTAATAGAAGAATCACCAAATGGTAAAACTAGAATTCATTTTCACAAAACACAGTCATTAGCTGAAAGATGTAAAAATAGTTCATGTTCCTTACAAAAATCTCAATCTGTATCAGCTACTAATAGTTTAATAAATAATAAAAATATGGCTACAGCTGCAGCAACTAAAATACAAAAATTAGCAAAAGATTTTAAAAGTAGAAAAAAAATGAAAAATTTTATTGAAACCCAAGAACATTTACCTGGTTTAATTGAAAATAATAAGGAAAGAAAACAAAATCAAAAAAAGATTACAAGAGTTCTACATCCAATTCCAGTAGTATCATCAAATCCATTTAATTTACCAAATGTAAGTTATTCTACTAGTTCTTCTAATCCATTTAATGATCCATTTAATGATCCATTTTATAATAGTTCTCAAAGTTCAACAAATTCACCATTATTTAATACAAGAAATTCCTTACAAAAATCTCAATCTGTATCAGCTACTAATAGATTAAGAAATAATGAAAATAATTCAGAACCTTTTCAACATTTAAATAATTTAAGATATAATGATAATGAAGAAGAAAATGACAACCTTTATCTAGAAGACAATAACAATAACAATAACAACAATAACCAAAAATATATAAAATCAGCTACAAAAATTCAAAAAGTATTCAGAGGTATGAAAAATAGAAAAAGGGTAAAAAATATGAAAACTCAAAGTCCTCAAGTAGAGCATTTAACAGTAAATAATTTAGAATATGCAAATGCAGAAACACCTTCTCAAATGTTAGTTCAAGAACCAAGAGATAGCCATGAAACTTTAACAGGAATAAATAGTTTACAACAAGCATCAACAATAATACATCCATTATCAAATGTAATATCACAACCTTCATCTCAAACAAGACAAAAAACACAAGCAGAAATATTAGAAAATGAGTTTAGAGAAAAAAAACAAAGAATTAGTGAACTTAAAGATAAACTTAAAATATTAAAAGCTCAGTTTAAAAGAGAATCTAATGTTCAAAAAAAAATTAATTTAAATACAAGTATAGGTAGTCTTATATCAGAAATTAAAGGTCTAAATGAAAATTACACAAACAATTATCAACAATATCATCCAAGTGAGTTTCATAAACGTACTGGATTTTCAGTAAAAAGACTTTTTAAATAATAAAACAATAAATTTTTAAATATTTTAATTTATAAATAAATAAATTAAAAAACATAAATATAAAAAATAAATCTAATTTTGTTTTTTACGAGGATTTACTCTTTTTAATCTTACTCTTTCCTCTTTAATTCTATTTTCCATCAAGAATTTTGTGCATTTTTCCGCTTTATCCATTGACTTTAAATACTCAGTTAATCTTAACTTTAAATAATCTTTATTCATTGGTTTAGTCACCATTGATTTAGCATATTGAACCTTTCCTTCATGTGTGTTTAAATCTTCTATCTCATATTTACCCATAAATTCTAAAACATTAGGAGTTAATTCATTTTTCTTTTTTCTTCTTTCAGCCACTGCTCTTTGCAATGTTTTTATATCATCATCTAATTTTAACCATTCTCTAACATTATTCTTAAAATCAACAAATTCGGGATTTGTCTCATCTAATACCTCTCTTAATTCATCATCTTCTTCATCTTGATATCCATTTATATTATTATAATGATTTTGTTGTTGATATAAATCTATTTGTTGTTGATTAAAGTTTTTTTCTAAAAAATTTTCATCTTTCTGTCTTGAAAGATATTCTACTTTTCTACTATTCGCTACTGAAAAATTATTATTATTATCAAAAGAATAACCTGAGTCAGCAAATCTAAAATTATTCATTCTTTTAGGCACTAACTGATTATTTTCATAATTATTTTGATTCATTTCATTATTATTAAATTTTTGCATTTCATTATGATTCTTATATAAATTATTGTTATGTACCACTTTTGTTGTATTTGTTAATTCGGATATATTTGTTCGATAAGATTTTATTGATTGAGTTTCATTATCATTATCATCATCTTCAATATCTATATTTTCAATATCTTTTAATGAAATAGGTGCTGAAGATAAAGAATGTTTAAAGTTCATAGGATAATTATTTTGATTTATTTTATTCCCATTCATATTAAGGTCTTTCTTATTTATTATTAACATATTTTTTTAATATTTTATACTTTCTCTTTATTGGCATATAATTTACACAATTTATTAAAAAAATAATAAATGATGTAAATATTTTGCCAGATTAAAAATAAAAAATTTGATTTCTTAAAAAATAAATTAAATGAAAATAATTATATTTTGTTGTTTTATGATATTTACAATAATTAATGTAAAAAAAATTTAAAAAATAAAATATTTTTAATTTATATTTTTATTTAATGTTTAATGTTCTAAAAGAAGTTGTTGAGGTGTTGATAAAATATGCATATTTACAGGGAATAAATATTTTTTTGACATAGATTGATTATAATTTAAGGGTGAATCTTTAATATGAATTTTATAATAAATATCTAAATAAAGATCTTTAATAAATTTAGGTTCTAATTCAATATTATTTAAAGATAAACGAATTATAAGTTCTTGTTTTGATATTTTATATTCATTAGTATCTAAAAACATATCTTTAAAAATATAAACATCAACAAATTTTTTATTTTCAAATTCAAAATTTGAATCAAAACATGATTCAATATAAAAATAAGAATTACTTTCATCAGAATAATGAAGTGTATCATCACAGTCATTTAAGTTTATTAAATCTTGAGTTTCCATATCTAATTTATAAAATTTTTCATTTGCTTCAAAATTATCACCTTTTCTAATATATTCACGAAGAATAATATGATCATCAATATCTTTAACAGGAGAAGGTGAATTATCTTCTTCATAATCATCAAAATAATTATTTATGGATTCATTTTCAATTTGATTTAATAATTCGTCAAATGATTGCACTTTAGAGGTATTAAAAACCATTGTAAACTGATACTATATTTAATCAATATTTTTTTTAACAATAATTTATTTTTTATAAAATAAATTAAAAAAATTAACAAAATTTTCTTGGTATTTTCATTTCGATTTTTTTAAAAAAGTATGCTTATAAAAAATTTTAATTTCGATTTTTTTAAATATTTTAATTTTCAGAAAAATTACCTGTTTTTATAATATTTATTATATATTTTTTAATATTTTTGTTAACTGTGTCAAATTTAAATATTCTTAGTAAATTATCATTATTTTCCAAATCAAAATCATATATCACGCCTATACTATCATGTGTTTTTTTATAAATATCATACATATTCATCATTAATTGTTTGATATTTTCTTTAAATTCATCTGGTATCATTAATAATATTTGATATAATTTATTTAAATTACTTTGATTTTTATAAAAAACAAATAAGTATAATAATTCAATAAATAATTTTTTTGAAGCATTAACAATATTATTATTTATATTACCATCAGATTTAAATAAATTTTTTCTATTTGTTAAACTAAAAATACAATTTCCAATACTATCATAAATATTAAATTTATTATATTCATTTTGTAAATCTTCAATGCTTTTATTATCAAATATACTTATTAACATTTTTTCACTATTATTTAATCTATTAAAATTATAACCATTTCCAATTCTATTTCTAAAATTTTTATATAAATTTTCAAATATTATATATCTGTATAAAAAGTTATTAAACTCATTTGAACCAATCAATACATTTTTTTTATTATCATAATTTAAATAATATAATTTTGAAGGTGTTAAAATATATTTATTAATATATAATGTAATTTCATTACTTAAATATATATAATTATTCATTATGTTTAATTTTTCCATAACTGCTCCTTCACTTGTATTTCTATTATTTACAATTCTGTTTTCAATTAATTCTTCAGGAGATATAATAGCTTCCATAAAATTTATAAAATATAATTTATTTATTAATTTATATCTATCTCTTTGATAATGCGACGATGTATGGTTTTTAACTATTTCTTTTAATTTCATTTTTTGTTTTTGTTTTTCATTTTCATTTTCATTTTCATTTTCATTTTCTTTTTCTTTTTCATCCTCTTTTTGTAATTCATATGTTATAGATTTCAAAAATTCACTTTCATCGTGTTTTATATCAATTTTAATATCGTTCATACTTATTAATATTTTAAATCTATCAATTAAACGATTTATCTCTATATTTCTATCATTTACTAATTCTATTACATAATCTATTTTTTCATTAAAATTAAACGAATTATTACTTATTCTTCTATATAAATATTTTAATATTTGCATTTGTAAAAATCCTAAATTTGATTTCATATAATGATTACCATTATTTTTTAATATTTTATATAATTTTAATAATTTTGTTGTTTCATTCATATTTGTTGTTTCATTCATATTTGTTGTTTCATTCATATTTTTATTTACTAACTTATTATAATCTGAATAATTTAAATAAAAATCTATTGTATGTGTAATATTCATCTTTCTTAATCTAAATA
>JACCDO012180630.1_pt1 | contig 10335 bp, 13 predicted proteins | sample 7446101 | NCBI WGS metagenome assembly JACCDO01 (sample SAMN15323440, study PRJNA562643) | freshwater metagenome | isolation source: river surface water | place: USA:Blue River Watershed | collected 2017-08-16
GCGGTCGGCGGTAATTACTGCGATTTATTCATCCCTAAATTTAAAAATAACGAGATACGCTCTATGTTACTTTCTTTCGCAAACCGTGAAGGTACACACCAACGTAGCTACGCCCTCTTAAATGATACCCTAGGCCTACCTGAAGAAGAATATTCGGCTTTTTTGGCTTATCACGAATTAAAAGAAAAAATTGAATTCATGCAAAAAGCCGATGTTTCAACCAAAAAAGGCCTCGCCACAGCCCTAGCCCAATCAGCCTGCAACGAAGGCATGTCTCTCTTCAGCGCTTTTGTAATGTTGCTTAATTATCAACGTTTTGGTAAGATGCGTGGGATGTGTGAAATTGTGGAATGGTCGATTAGAGATGAAACAATGCATGTGCAAGGCATGACACAACTTTTCAGGGAATATGTTAAAGAAAATCCTAGGATAGTTAATGATGAACTCAAATCTGAAATCTACCGCATGTTTACTTACGCAGTCGATCTTGAAGATAAAGTTATTGATTTAGCTTATGAAATGGGCGGATCAGAAGGCCTAGTTGCAGCAGAAGTCAAACAATACATTAGATATATTGCTGATCGGCGTCTATTACAATTAGGTCTTAAACCAATTTTTAATGTAAAAGATAATCCTTTATCTTGGTTAGATTGGATTATTAATGGCGACAGTTTTAAAAATTTCTTTGAAGGGGTTGTCACAGATTATAATGCCGATGGCATGTCAGGAAATGATTGGGGTTGGTCTGATTTAATTTAATTATTCTTTTGTATATAAATTATTAACTTTTTTCTCTACAGCTTTTTTTACTGTAGCTACGACTTTACTATTAAAACCTTTATCACTTAATTCTTTTTCAAAATTTTTTACGATATTATTCTTAAGCGCTTTTAATTCGTCATGATTTTTAATAGGTTTCTTTTTAGCCTCCCCCTGTTTAAGAGGAATGAATTCTTCAATAAATTCAGCTGCCAATGTTGTTAAATCATCAATACAAATATTAGTATTAAAACGATTAGGACCATATTCATCTACAGCTTCTTCAAATGTATTAGTAATTCGTTTTAATTCTGACATAAATTCATCCTTCAACTCGCTTGAATCAACAATCTTTTTTATTTTCTCTTGCTTGTAATTTTCAACCTCTTCAGGTTTGAACTCTAAATCATCATTGTTTGTATTTGCAGCAGCATTTACATCATTATCATTTGTATAATCTTCTTCAACTGTATTAACTTCTTCATCAGATTTATTTTGATTTTTATTTTTTCTATTTTGGAACATTTGCTTAATTGTAAGTTTTTGTTGCGCTTCTGTATTACCTGCATTTGAAGCGTCATTTGGTAAACTAGCTGGAGATACCGACCCTTTAATTACAACAGGTCTTCTCTTTGTTACGTAGTCTTCAAATAATTGTGTTTGGGTATTTTCAACATCTACACCCGCTCTTTTTGCTGCAATTAATGTGCAATACATAAAGAACGCGTCGTCTATTAAATAATATTCACCTACTAATACCATTCTGTTTTTAAAGAATATATCAATTATTTTTCCTAACTGTTTTTTATCTAAATTTTTAATAATATTATTAATGTCTATCTGTTCTCCTGGATCTGTTGTAACCATACTAACATAATTACCACCGCCAGAAGTAAAATAATTTTGAATATCTGACATAATAGTTGTATCTGCATTTCCATTGCTATCTATAAATCCATAAACTTGACCTTTTTTTTCGAATTTCAAATATTTTCTGTTTGTATCTTGAATCTTCGTCATTTTATTAGGGGCAAGTAATGATTCTGCAAATTCAAACCATCCGCCTTGCAATTGAGGAAAACGATACCATCCATGTATATCATTACTTGATGCATTGCTGTTAATTGGCCTTAAATCAGGCATGTCATCCCCATTATTCCCATTATTCCCATTATTCCCATTATTCCCATTATTACCATTATTCCCATTATTACCATTATTTCCATTATTACCATTATTTCCACCATTCCCATTATTCCCATTATTACCATTATTTCCACCATTCCCATTATTCCCGCCACCACTATTGCTAATGTTTATTTCGTGTGTGATATCAAGAAGTAAACCATAACCGTCATTATCTTTAGTACCTTCACATTCAAAAACTTTTTCAAGATAATCATAAAATAAATCATCATCTATCCAGCCTCCTAATGTTTCTTCTGAATCTTTTATTTTTTTATCTTTTAATGCAGGTTTAACAGTATCATCACTGACATCTCTCGCAATATATAATAAAATACTGTTATTTGACTTATGTTTATGAATAAAATACGCTGAGTTCGGAATGTCTATCGTTTCCCATTCATTTGGATTTGAAGATACATCACTTATGTTGATAAAATATTTATTAATGCTATCGATATTTGTGGCGCCGGCAATATTTTTTAAAGCTTGTCGAATACCATCAGTTGTTTTATAAAAGTTACCGCCTTGAAGCTGTAGTGCATCATCGCAAACTTTTCGTATCGCATCAGCGTCTAAACTTGATTTTATATATACTTCTTCATAAATTTTCACTAATATCTTTTGTACAAATCGATCACAGTCTGATTTTCCAACTTGAGTATTTTGTCCGCCATTTTCTTTTAGAAGATTCTTATATAGTTTAAATTGAATAATTTTTCTAATTTGATTTTCATTAATAATAATCATATCATTTTTCCTTTTAATTAATTTAATATTTATGATATATATAATTATAAAGTCGTTATAAGAATATAAAAGATGTTGATAATTACGCAAGAACAATTGAATAAAATAATTAATGAAAGTTTATTATTACATGAGTATAATGAGTCGGCCGATGACAGTTATCATCAAATTTTGAGTGAGACGGTTTCTATGTGGATTGATCCTGAAACTGATAAACGTATTGATGATACGGCTGAGGCAGCGAATATGCCACCAGGTTCATTGGCTGCAATTTATCGTAAGGGTTTAGCTGATTGGATTGAACATAATCGTTACGGTAAGGGGAAAGAACAACATATGCATGCGCTGGAAGACATAGGCGATTTTATACATAATCGACATGATACACGTTCTCAGTATCCTGTGGAGTGGAATAGGGTTAAGAATTTTAGAATTAAGAAAAAGCAGAAAGAATATCGACACGAGATTGAGAAGAGAAAAAAGTTAAGACAACGTGAAGAGAAGAGAAAAGAGCGTGAGAGAAGAGAATAGTTTTTTCTTTAAATTTTTGTAGAATTTATTTTTTAAAGTTATAATTTTTTATTATTTTCTTATAAAGAAAGATTTATATATGAATTGTATATTTAAAATTTCACCTGCCTTAAAGATTATTGAATTAAGGCAAGATCCAATTATGATAAATATCACGCAGATTGATGAGGAAACAGCTGCAGAGTTTCGTGAGGCTATGTCAATGGCTCATAATTCTGGACAATCTGTAATACCTATTATTATTGATAGTTATGGGGGTAATATTCATAGTTTAATTTCAATGATTGATACTATTAAAAATTCTCAACGTAAAATAGCGACAGTTATAACAGGTAAAGCGTTAGGATGTGCTGCAATTTTAGCGGCAATGGGTACGCCTGGATATAGATTTATTTCTAAACATGCGTCGATAATGTTAAATAATTTGACAAAAGAAGTTAGTTCTAAGAAAGATGATTTTAAACCTGATATTCGTGAAGTGGAAAGATTATATAAGATGGTTTGTGAGTTAGTGGATAATAATTGTCATCAAATGACAGGATATTTTGAAAGTTTAATAAAAGACAAAGGTGGATGTGATTTATATTTAGAAGCCTTAGATGCGATTGAATATAAATTAATTGATCATATTGGTTCTCCGTGGTTTGAAGTTGACATTTATTTAAATTATTCATTTGATGGCATTGATTATAAGGAGAATATTCATGAAATTGATTAGAAATATTTCACGTAAGATTAAAGATTTAGAAATGCGTGTGGCGCCTGTGATTATTACAGTGAGAGATTTTGATGAAGAAAATGCTAATACATTTATTAAAGAAATAGGGTTAGCTCATAACACAGGACAACCTATTATCCCAGTGGTAATTGATAGTTACGGTGGTGATGTGTATGCTTTAAATCGTATGATTGATGCTATTAAGAATAGTGAATTGCCAGTGGCGACTATTGTAGAAGGTAAAGCGATGAGTTGTGGCGCTATTCTAATGACGTTTGGCACTAAAGGTTATAGATATTGCAATTCAGATGCTACTGTAATGATGCATGATATTAGTTCATGGAGTGGTGGTAAGATTGAAGAAATTAGAAGTTCATTTAAAGAAACTGAGCGTTTGCAATTAAAGATTTTGCAAGAAGTAGATAGGAATTGTGGGCAAGAATTAGGTTTCTTCGAAAAAGCTATTCATAGTAAAGGGCGTGCAGATTGGTTTATAAATGCAGAGGAATCATTACAATTAGGAATGGCTGATAAAATTGGTAATCCTAATATTGGGTTGAATTTTAAAGTCGATATTAATTTTAAGTTTTAAAGGTTTTAAATGAATTACGAGAATAAAATATATTTGTATGATGATGAAATTGGATTTGTAGAGTATGTACAACACATGGGTCGAGATTTGACAATTGTGAATGCTGCTCGAGCTTCAACTGGTAAAGAGTCGTTAGCTTTTGACGAGAAAGATAAAAAATTATTGGATTTTTTAATTAAGTCTGGACATACATCGACATTGGAACATAATTTATTAACAGTTAGATGTAAGGTACCTTTATTTGTGTCGAAACAACACATGCGACATAGAACTGCGTCATATAATGAAATTAGTCGACGATATACAGCGGAACAAATTGAATTTTATTATCCTGAGAGTTTACGGCCGCAAGATAAAAAGAATCGACAAGCAACATTAAATGAAGATTATAATCCCGTGCTGGAAACAACAGGTTTGACTGCTGCTGATAGTTTATTAAAGCATTCGAATGATTCATTACAGGTTTATCAAGAGATGATTGATAAAGGTATTGGACGTGAATTGGCACGTATGTATTTACCTCAGAATTTATATACCACATATTGGGCGACTGCCAATCTTCATAATTGGATGGGATTTATTAGTAAACGTGATCATATCGATGCACAGTTAGAAATTAGAGTATTGGCGCAAGGCATTAATAAAATTATTGAAGATTTGTGGCCAATTGCATATGCATCATATACAAAATATAGAAGTTAAAAAATTATTTCATCTATATACTGATGTAACCAAATAGCTGGGACTAAGTAGACTTGTCCATTATAATAATATTCTACTTCATCATATTCAGTAATATCTTTGGCTGAAATATATTTTAAAATTAAACCAAATTTATCTTTGTATTTAAACAATTTGCCATTTATGCTATTTTTATCTCTTATTTGTTGTAAAAAGTCTGTCATTTTTTTATTATATTCTATCTTTATAATTTATTATTATATTAAATATTTAGGAGTAAACATGCAATTACATGATAATTCAATTTCACATATTGCCAAAATTGTGCAATTGGCAATTTTAACAGGGACAGATATTGTAGATAATTTAAGGGCGATGCAGTTTGTCTTAACAGAAGATCAAAAGTTAGATGTTAATACTGAATATGTTAATGCGTTTGAAGATAATCTTAATAAATTGGTACAACAAACCTTATCACAGGATTTAAACTTAAACTCAACGGAGTCTTAATATGAATGACAGATTAAGTCAAATTTTTAATAAACGAGAATCTTTTATGCATTTATTGCGACAAAAGTTTCCAAATGCTTATCCTGTGGATTGGCCTGTGGATTTATCTAATAAAGATGCACAGAATAATATTCGGGATATTGCATTAAAAGGTGTTGAAGAGATGTTTGAAGCGTTGCAACATTTAAAAAATTGGAAGCCACATCGTGAGACTGAAGTACCTGAGGTTGATCGTGATGAATTTTTGGAAGAAGTTGTTGATTCTTTTAATTATTTTTTCTCTTTATTAATTTTGGCAGGATTTAATGATGAAGACTTATTTAAAATGTTTGAGAAAAAAGATTCAATTATTCGAGAACGCTTAACTGGCAAATATTAAATGTTATCTAAATATTCCTAATTATCTTTTATAAGATTAGGAATATAATGAAAAGAAGAAGATTAAGTAATTTAATCAAAAATAGAATAACAAGTAAAGATTGTGTTTTTGAAATATGGAGTATTTTAGAAGATGATTTAATTTATTTAATAGGAATATATCCTGAGTTTGATTCTCATTTTGAAATTGGCGATGAGTATATAAATTATTATTATTTTAATAATTTGAATATTATCATGCAAAAGCAGATTGATAATTATCAATTTTCAAATAAATTATTAAAAGATTTAGATTTGCATTTTGAATTAGAAATAACATATAAAAATGATGACGATTATTTAGCGCAAATACATACAACCTCAGATTTAAATGCAGATGTATCAGATAACTTTAAAACTATTAAAATTTTTTTAAATGGTTTGATATTAGGAAATATTGAAAATATTAAAAAAGTGAAGAAAGAAATTATTTTAGCATTAACTGGGGAAATTCAAGAATGTTTAAATCTTAAAAAGAAAAAGATTAAAAACAATAATCATTTAATGTTGGATTGCTTGTTAGAAGAAATTTTAACATTAATGGATTTGGAAAATTCTACATTTCAGGAATCAAAACACGAAATCATGTTTTATCATAAAGACTTTTTTAATAATTGGTCTTTTGAAAAAATTGAACATTTAACTAAAGATTTAGATGAATTATATGAACTTTTAAATGTGTAAAAGTTTATTTTTTTTATTATTTTAACATATAATCAATATATTTAAAGGAAAAATTATGACTAATCAACAAGTTATTAATATGAATAAAAACATTCAAGATAAATGGAAAGTTTATTTGGCATCAGGATGGTTTAATCCTATTGCATTGGAAGAGTTGTTAAATCTCGAAAACTTTTTTGATGAATTAAATGAAAAAATTGATCTAGCCGCACCTCGACGTATTTTTGTTTGTCCGCCTGACGCCTCTCAAGCTGTGCAAGATGATACATTTAAAGGAAATTGTCATCATATTGAAACTGCTGATTTTTTATTAGTCAATACTCGCGATAAAGATATGGGAACAATCTGGGAAGCCGGTTATGCATATGCTCATAACAAGCCAATTGTTTATTATTGTTCAGGATTACCTGCAGGGGCCAAGTTTAATCTAATGCTGTCTAGATCAGGTATTAAGGTATGTACATCAATGAAAGAATTAAAAGATTATTTTAATAGATGTTTTGAGGCAGGTGGTTTAATTGTCGAATCTTATGACAAGGATATTGAATAATGCAAAGTATTATAGCTAAAGATTTTGAAGAAGAAGTATTAAAAGCGAATCAAGTTGTAGTGGTAGATTTTTGGGCCACGTGGTGTGGACAGTGTCGACAATTAATGCCTATTTTGGAACAATTACAAGCAGAATTTACGAATGTTAAATTTGTTAAAATGGATATTAATGAATCAGAAGAAATTGCCTCACGTTATTATGTTTCATTATTACCGACAGTTTTAATGTTTACAAATGAAGGTAAATTAGCAAAAAGATTATCTGGATTAAGTGGCAAAAAATTTCTAATTGATAGTATTAATCAAACGCTTGAAAATAAATTGGATGATTTATATTAAATCAAAAATATATATTTAATTAAAAATGGTAATTAAATATGTCAAGTCTATTAAGAAAATATATAAGAGAAACATTAACAGAAATTTCTGCTAAAAAAGTAATGAAAAAAATTTTGGCGCCAAATGCCAAGAATATTAAAAATTTTCGTGCAGACCAAGGATTTACTAGTCAAATATTACCAGGTCGTATAGGTAAAAAATGGTTTCATCAACATTCAGATCAACAATGGTTAAATGGCGAGGTTGAGAATATTGTAGCTTTACATACACCTGTCGGTTTTAGTATTAAAGAATATCCTAATTATGAAATTTGTAAACAAGATATGTTAATTCAATATCCTTGTAATACATTTATTAAAAACGAACAATCAGCTTTAGGGTTTCTTAATAGGAAAGCTAAAGAAATAGATACTGATACTTTTCTTTCAGAAAAATTAAAAAAATTTGACAGCAATATGTTTCACGGTATAAGTAATATTTTATTTTTACATTTATCGCCTAGAAGAATTACGCATGCAGCGTCAGTAGATTCTGAAACTAATACATATAAACATTTTCCTAAATTAACTCCTATTTCATTAAAAGATTGGAATAATATAACTATTAAAGAATTTATGGATAGATATGAAAATCATATAGAACCTGTAGATTTTAGATTTTTAGCTAGAAATGTCAACAAACCAATTGATGATGAAAGAGCTAATAGTATTTTAAACGACATGAAAGAAAAATATAAATATTTAAGAATATATGCTGACGACCCTTCTTACAATTATTTTGACTTGCGTCAATCATCAGGCGCTAGAAAATTTCCTTCTCATTATACAACGCCATTTGATAGAACAACTTCTTATTATGATAAACTAGATATTTTAGACTTTGAAGATTGGAAATACGAAGTAGATAATTATGACAAAGAAAATCCTAATATTTTAGAAGATATTATGGGCGAAATTATAGTGGGTAATTTTAAAATTAATGCTGTTTGGGTGAATGTTAATTTAATAAATCAAAACGATTTTAACAGATGGATGAGTGGTGAATATTCAGATGAATTTATTAATTTTAAATACTCGTTACCTAATAATAGTATATTTTTTTTACATGGCAAAATGCGTCCTAAAATACAAGAATTTTATCGTTTAAAATATTTTATTGAATGTGGATTACCTATAAAAAGTTATTTGTCGAATGAACATAAAAAGATAACTAATTCTTATTTGCAAAATAATTTATTAAAAAAACTAAAAAAACTTCAAAAAGAAGGAATTATTGAATTAGATCAAAACGGTGACGTTGCCAGCAATTCAATTAATGCATTTAATAACTTTTTAAAATCCAATTATTCTAATTTATATTAAATCAAAAATATATATTTAATTAAAAGTATGGTAAGTAATTAAATATGTCAAATCTATTAAGAAAATATATAAGAGAAATATTAACTGAGGTTTCTTATAATAAAAAATCACGAGGAATTAAACCTCCAAATCCTTATGAAATTAATAATTATAAACAAGGCAGTTTTGAACAAAATAATTTTCCTGGTCGTATTGGTAAAAAATGGTTTCAAGAAAATTCTGATCAACAATGGTTAAATGGCCCTGTCGAAAATATTGTAGCTTTGCATAATCCTGTAGGTTTTAATATTAAAGAATATCCTAATTATGAATCTTGCAAACGTGATATGTTTATTCAATATCCTTGTAATACAATTGTTAAAAATGAACAATCAGCGTTAGGTTTTATAAATACAAACACCGATGTTATACCTACTGACGATTTTATCTCTCAAAAATTAAAAAAATTTGATGCAGGACTTTTTCAAGGATTAAATAACACTTTATTTTTACATTTATCACCTAGAAGAATTACACATGCTGCAGCTGTTGATTCAATGACAAATACTTATACGCATTTTCCTAAATTAATGCCTATTTCATTAAAAGACTGGAATAACATGTCAGCATTAGAAATGTTGGCTAGGTATGAAAATCATATCGATATAGAAGATGTAAAAACATTAAAAGGTTTTAAATATTATGATCCTGATTCAAAAAAACGTCTATTAAATGATATGAAAAACAAGTATAAACATTTACGTATGTATATAAATGATCCATCATATAATTATTTCATAAGTCGCCAATCATCAGGGGCTAGAAAATGGCCACAACAATATACATATAATCTTAGCTCACGTGTCAGATCAAAAAGTAAATATGATAAGCAAGATATTTTGGATTTAGAAGATTGGAATTATGTGAAGAAAAATTATTATCAGTCGAATGAAGTTGAAGAAGGAGACGAGTCATATGAAAATGTCTTTGAAGATATTATGGGCGAAATTGTTGTAGGTAATTTTAAAATTAATGCTGTTTGGGTGAATGTTAATTTAATAAATCAAAACGATTTTAACAGTTGGATGAGTGGTGAGTATTCAGATGAATTTATTAATTTTAAATACAGTTTTCCAAATGACGCGGGTCTTCTAAAAATACAAGAATTTTATAGATTGAAATATTTTATTGAGTGTGGTGTAAAAGTTAATTATTATTCTGACTTACAACATCAACATATTACTGATGAATATCTTCTTGATAATTTACGTGATAAATTA
>JACCDO010474886.1_pt1 | contig 10334 bp, 8 predicted proteins | sample 7446101 | NCBI WGS metagenome assembly JACCDO01 (sample SAMN15323440, study PRJNA562643) | freshwater metagenome | isolation source: river surface water | place: USA:Blue River Watershed | collected 2017-08-16
TATCTTGCAGGTAGTCAGACAAGCAAAACCAGAAGACATTGTCTTGATAGCGGGTAAGGGCCACGAAGAAACGCAAGAGATTGCCGGAAAAAAACTGCCGTTTTCTGATGTAGTACATGTGCGTTTAGCCATGGGGGGCTCTGCTCGATGAGCCAAGCTACCCACATGACCTTAAATCAAATTAAGAACTTATTGCCTCAAGCGCAATGGGTCAATGGATTGCCATCCGATCAAGAAGTTCAGCGTTTAATCAGCGATAGTCGTCAAATCATCCCCGGGGATTTATTCATTGCATTACGAGGTGAAAAATATGATGCGCATGATTTTTTAGCCGATGTCACTCAGCAAGGCGCAATTGCTTGTTTAATTAGTTCTGTTGATCAGTTACCAAATAATTGTTTAGGCATTTTGGTCAGTGATACACATCAGGCTTTGCAGGAGTTGGCAGCCGGTTGGAAAAAATACTGCTCAAAAAATGCCTTAAAACATGTGGCCGTAGTGACGGGTAGTAATGGCAAGACCACAGTCAAAGGCATGATTCAAAGTATCTTTAATGAGGCTGTGGGTGAGTCCCATGCATTGGCCACCCAAGGAAATTTCAACAATGACATTGGTTTACCTTTGACATTGTTACGTCTTCAATTGCAGCATCAATTGGCCGTCATTGAATTAGGCATGAATCATCCTGGTGAAACAGCTCAATTGGCAAAAATTGCGGATGCCAATATTGCACTCATCAACAATGCGCAACGCGAGCATCAAGAATTCATGGCAACGGTTGAAGCTGTTGCCAAAGAGCATGGTCTTGCAATTGAAGCTTTACCCATTGATGGCGTGGCGGTTTTCCCAGCTGATTCTGAGTACGCAGAATATTGGAAACAAATTGCTGGAACTCGCAAAGTGATTGAGTTTGCATTCAATCAGACGGCATCGGTTCAGGGCCGCTGGTTGGATGTCTCTAAGAATCAATTTGAAGTGACAACCTCGCAGGGCTCTATTCAGGTGCGCTTGAATATCTTGGGTGAGCACAATGCCCAAAATGCACTTGCAGCAGCAGCAGTTGCAGTGGCTGCTGGAATTTCTTTAGAGGCGATTCAAAAAGGTTTGGAAGCATTCAAACCTGTGAGCGGTCGCATGCAACATCATCAGCTCAATTTACTCACTACTTTGATTGACGATAGCTATAACGCCAATCCTGACTCAGTAAGAGCTGCAGTGGATGTTTTATCCAAGCAAGGCAAGCCGACTTGGCTTGTTCTTGGAGATATGGGTGAAGTCGGTGAGCAAGGCCCTGAATTTCATCGTGAAGTTGGAAGTTATGCCGGCGAAAAAGGAATTCGTCAGTTATTTGCTACAGGCGAGCTTTCTAAAGAAGCCGTGCGTGCCTATATCCAACATCCCAACTCAAAGGGTTCAGCGCAACATTTTGATGACATGAATGATTTGTGTGCAGAGCTAAAAAAATCGCTAAAAGCGAGACCGATCAATGAGGAGGCTTTGATTCTTGTGAAGGGGTCTCGATTTATGCGTATGGAAAGAGTGGTTCAAGCTCTTGCAGAGGAGATTCACTGATGTTGTTATGGTTAGCCCAATTACTTCAAGATGACTACAGCTTTTTGCGGGTGATTAACTACATCACTTTCAGAGCGGTGATGGCCACTTTAACGGCCGGATTAATTGGCTTATTTTTTGGTCCATGGGTCATTCGTCGTTTGACTGCGATGAAAGTGGGTCAAGCCGTTCGTACCGATGGGCCTCAAACTCATCTGGTGAAAACTGGCACGCCCACCATGGGTGGCGTACTAATTTTGATTGGCATTGCCATTTCAACTTTGTTGTGGGCTGATTTGGCCAATCGATTCATTTGGATTGTGTTGATTGTCACTTTGGGTTTTGGTGCCGTGGGTTGGGTGGATGACTATCGCAAAGTGGTTTACAGAGACCCTAAAGGCATGTCTTCCAAAGAAAAGTATTTTTGGCAGTCTTTGATTGGGTTGTTTGCTGCGGTGTATTTGGCCTTCTCAGTCTCTGAGGTGAATAACTTAAAAGTTTTAGAACTTTTCCTAAATTGGGTGAAGAGTGGTTTTTCAATTGATTTGCCAGCGAAATCCAATTTATACGTGCCATTCTTCAAAGAAGTGAGCTACCCCTTGGGTGTGCTGGGCTTCATTGTTTTGACCTATTTAGTCATCGTGGGAAGCTCAAATGCTGTGAATTTGACCGATGGTTTGGATGGCTTAGTGATCATGCCTGTGATTTTGGTTGGAGCTGCATTGGGTGTGTTTGCTTATGTCATGGGTAATGCCATTTACACCAAATACCTTTTATTCCCATTCATTCCTGGTGCGGGTGAGTTGATGATTTTTTGTGGTGCCATGAGTGGAGCTGGTTTGGCCTTCTTGTGGTTCAACACTCATCCTGCACAAGTATTCATGGGTGATGTGGGTGCACTCGCGCTAGGCGGTGCATTGGGTACGGTCGCAGTGATTGTTCGCCAAGAAATTGTTTTATTTGTGATGGGCGGCATCTTTGTGGCTGAAACAGTTTCTGTGATGTTGCAAGTGGCTTGGTTCAAATTCACCAAGAAAGTCTATGGAGAAGGGCGTCGAATTTTCAAAATGGCACCTTTGCATCATCACTTTGAATTGAGTGGTTGGAAAGAAACACAAGTGGTGGTGCGTTTTTGGATCATCACCATTTTGTTGGTGTTGATTGGTTTATCTAGTTTGAAGTTGCGATAGGACACATGGCGATTCAGTTACAACATCCTTTTGGTAATCAGTACGCTCAAAAAGTGAGTGTGCTGGTACTTGGCTTGGGAGAGTCAGGTGCTGCCATGGCGAGATGGTGTGTCAGTCAGGGTGCTCATGTTGTCGTTGCTGACACTCGCGCGGACAATCAGCTCTCAGACACAGCGCAACAATACAAACAACAAATTCAATCTCTTGGTGTAAAAAATATTCATCAGGGTGCTGTGACATCTGATTTATTGAACAACATTGATTTAATTGCTATCAGCCCTGGTTTATCACCGATTCAGGAACCGATTCAATCATTTTTGTCACTTGCCAATGAACGCAACATTCCAGTTTGGAGTGAGATTGAGTTCTTTGCACAAGCCATTCAGGCTCTTAAAAATGAGCAGCAGTATGCAGGTAAAGTCATTGCGATTACTGGCACCAATGGCAAAACCACCACAACTGCATTAACAGGACTGCTCTGTGAGCGTGCCGGTTTAAAAGTCGCTGTGGCTGGCAATATCAGCCCTGCTGCTTTGGATAAATTGCTGGACATTGAAGAGTTGCCCGATGTGTGGGTTTTGGAACTATCTAGTTTCCAACTGCAGCATACCTTTAGCCTTCATGCCGATGCAGCAACAGTCTTGAACATCACTGAAGATCATTTGGATTGGCATGGTGATATGCAGCAATACGTCGCCGCTAAAGCCAGAATTTTTGGTGAAAACACCATCGCAGTATTGAATCGTGATGATGCAAATGTGATTGAATTAGCCAGTGACATGAAAGATCAACGCGTGATCACATTTGGCGTCGATGCTCCAGATGAAGAAGATGCATTTGGTATTTTCCATGACACTGCGGCCGGTGGTATTGATTGGCTTGTGTGGGCTGAACCTGATTTTGAAGCTTTAGAACTGAAGGCAAAGCGTCGTCGCAAAAAATCAAAAGATATCGATGAGTCTGAGCCTGTAAGACTGAAGCGCTTAATGCCTGCAGATGCTTTGCGTATCAAAGGCCGTCATAACGCCAGCAACGCCTTAGCTGCATTGGCCATGACCACCGCGATTGGAGTACCAATGAGTCCATTGCTGCATGGACTTCGTGAGTACAAAGGTGAGCCTCACCGCGTTCAAACCGTGTCAATTGTGGATGGGGTTGAATACATCGACGATAGCAAAGGCACCAACGTAGGAGCTACTCTGGCAGCCCTAAAAGGCTTGGGTGAAGAATCTGCGCGCGCTCGAATTATTTTGATTGCTGGGGGCGTTGGTAAAGGTCAGGATTTTTCACCATTAAGTGATGCAGTGTCTCGTCATGCCAAGGCTGTTATTTTGATTGGACGCGATGCGCCGCTCATCAAAACCGCTTTGCATAGCAGCGCTGTTCAAATGAAAGAGGCCTCAACCCTTGAAGAGGCTGTTCAACAAGCCAGTGCAATGGCTACTTCAGGTGATTTGGTCTTGTTGTCACCCGCTTGCGCAAGTTTTGACATGTTTAAAGATTACGGGCATCGCGCACAAGTATTTATTGATGCTGTGAATGAGTTGGCTTCCATGAACGGGCAGGTGAGCGCATGATTCAATTGTTCAAACGTTTCAGTGTCAATGGCATCAGTGGTGTCAAAGGTGGCATCAAAGAGGGATTTGAAGATTTCCGATTGGGTCTGCGTGATGCCACGACAGTGGTTCGTCCTACTCGTTCACGCATGATGGAGTATGACCAACCATTGTTATGGGCTGTGTTGATTTTGGTGACTTTAGGTTTGGTCATGGTGTATTCAGCCTCTGTTGCACTTCCTGATGGACCTAAATATGCCAAATACAGTAGCAGTCATTTCTTGGTGCGTCATGCCATTTCAATTGGTATTGCTTTTGCGATTGGCATCATGGCTTTCAAAGTGCCATTAAAAGTGTGGGAGCGATTGGCCCCAGCCATTTTTGCATTGGCCTTCATCCTGCTGATTTTTGTGCTTATTCCTGGAGTGGGTAAAGGCGTGAATGGTGCGCGTCGCTGGATTCCCTTGGGAATCACCAACTTCCAGCCATCTGAACTGATGAAGTTGGCAGTGGTCTTATTTGCTGCTTGGTATACCGTCCAGCGTCAAGATTATTTGCATCATTTGGTCAAAGGTCTTGCACCCATGGGTGCAGCGGTGATCGCTGTCGGTGTTTTGCTCTTGTGGCAGCCAGATATGGGTGCATTTATGGTCATTGCAGTGATTGCAATGGGACTTCTCTTTTTGGGCGGTATCAATGCCAAATTATTTGGAGCGTTGACAGCTCTAGCGATTGGTAGCTTTATTTCAATCATTGCTTTTTCAGAATTTAGACGTCAACGAATCTTTGCTTATTTGGATCCGTGGAATGAAGAATTTGCGGCTGGTAAAGCCTATCAATTGACTCATTCATTGATGGCCTTTGGGCGTGGTGAATGGTTGGGTGTTGGCTTGGGGGGCAGTGTTGAAAAATTACATTACTTACCTGAAGCGCATACCGACTTTATTTTGGCTGTGATTGGCGAAGAACTCGGATTTGTTGGTGTAACGGTCGTGATTGCAATTTTCTATTGGTTCGTGCGCCGCGCATTCTTAATTGGACGGACTTCTTTGCAGTTAGATCGAAGCTTTGCTGGCTTAGTGGCCAAAGGCATTGCTATTTGGATTGGCTGGCAAGCATTTATCAATATGGGTGTGAACCTAGGCTTGTTACCGACCAAAGGATTGACTTTGCCATTTGTGAGTTTTGGTGGTTCAGGTTTGATGATGAATGCAGTGGCTGTGGCCATTTTGCTGAAAATTGATTATGAAAACCGAGTCTTGATGCGAGGCGGAAAGTTATGAGCGTCATGCATTCATCCCAAACTCACGCCCCAAGCCTTTTAGTTATGGCTGGTGGTACAGGCGGGCATATTTTCCCGGGTTTGGCTGTTGCTGAATATTTACGTGAGCAAGGTTGGAGTGTTTCTTGGTTGGGTAATGCCCAAGGCATGGAGCATCGCTTGGTACCACCCAAAGGTTTTAAGTTTGAATCAATTCAATTTGGTGGTTTGCGTGGTAAAGGATTGAAAACTTTATTGCTCTTGCCTTTGAATTTACTGCGTGCATTTTGGCAAAGTATTCAAGTATTGCGTCGCGTAAAACCTGATGTTGTTTTGGGTATGGGTGGTTATGTCACTTTTCCGGCAGGCATGATGAGCGCTCTATTGGGTAAGCCTTTGGTATTGCATGAGCAAAATTCAATTGCAGGCTTAGCCAATAAAGTATTGGCTAAGGTGGCGGACAAAACCTTGTGCGCATTTCCCAATACATTGCCAGGCGCTATCTGGGTAGGTAATCCTTTGAGAGCTGGGATTGATCAAGTAGCCAGTCCCGAAGTTCGTTATGGCGCTAGAACAGGTCGACTCAACCTATTGGTTGTGGGAGGAAGTTTGGGGGCTGCGGCTCTCAATGAAACCGTGCCTCAAGCCATTGCAAAAATACCAAAAGAACTTCGACCTGCAGTCATACATCAAGCGGGCGAAAAGCATGTTGAAAAATTGCAAGCTCATTATGCTCAATTGGAGGTAGAGGCCAAGGTTTTGCCATTCATAGACGATATGGTGGCAGCGTATGCGCAGGCTGATTTGGTGATTTGTCGGGCAGGTGCCATGACAGTCGCAGAACTATCTGCAGTTGGAGTGGCGTCTTATTTGGTGCCATTTCCATTTGCTGTAGATGATCATCAAACAGCCAATGCTCAGTTTCTATCCAACGTAGGTGCAGCTGTGTTGATGCCGCAAAGTCAAATGACTGCAGATGGCTTGGCTCAATACTTGCAAAATGTTCAACGTTCTGAATTATTAAAAATGGCTCTGCAAGCTCTCAGTCAGGCCAAGCCTCTGGCGACTCGAGATGTCGCCGCTGTGTGCCAACAGTTATCCAAAAAGGTTGCCCACTCATGAAACACATTCTTCACCAAATTCATTTTGTAGGCATTGGCGGTGCTGGCATGAGTGGTATCGCTGAGGTGTTGTTGAATCTGGGTTATCAGGTCAGCGGTTCTGACATTGCTGAAAGTGCTACTACCAAACGTTTGCGTGAGTGTGGCGCACAAATACAGATTGGGCATCACGCAAACAATGTGGGTAGTGCTGAGGCCGTTGTGATTTCAACCGCTGTGACCGGTGACAACCCAGAGGTATTGGCAGCGCGTGCTGCGCGTATTCCCATCGTGCCTCGTGCAGTGATGTTGGGTGAGCTCATGCGCCTCAAGCAGGGCATTGCGATCGCAGGAACTCATGGCAAGACCACCACCACCAGTTTGTTGGCTTCAGTCTTAGCAGAAGGCGGATTGGATCCTACTTTTGTGATTGGTGGCAAATTAAATTCTGCTGGTGCCAATGCACGTTTGGGAACCGGTGATTTCATTGTGGCTGAGGCCGATGAATCAGATGCTTCATTCCTCAATTTATTGCCGGTGATTGAGGTGATCACCAACATTGATGCTGACCACATGGACACGTATCAACATGACATGGCCAAGCTCAAGCAAGCATTTGTGCAGTTTACGCAACGCATGCCATTTTATGGGGTCGCTGTGTTGTGTGTGGATGATCAAAACGTACGAGACATTCTGCCATTTGTTTCGCAACCCATTTTGCGCTACGGTTTATCAGAAGATGCTGATGTCAGAGCCATTGATGTCAGAGCTGATGGTGCACAAATGCACTTTGTGGCTGAATGTCATACCGTCAGACGTCATGGTGATAAACCAGGCCCTCTTCAAGTGACCTTGAACTTGCCTGGCTTACACAATGTTCGCAATGCTTTGGCTGCGATTGCAATTGCAACTGAGTTGGGTGTGTCAGATGCTGCGATTGCTAAAGCCCTCAAAGAATTCCGAGGAGTGGGTCGACGTTTCCAAAAATATGGCGAAATGAAGTTGCCTCAAGGTGGATCTTGCACGGTGATTGATGATTATGGTCATCATCCTGTCGAAATGGCAGCCACATTGGCTGCAACCAGAGGGGCATTCCCTGGCCGTCGTTTGTTGTTGGCATTCCAGCCACATCGATTCACACGCACACGCGATTGCTTTGGTGATTTTGTCAAAGTTCTTCAAGGCGTAGATGCTTTGGCATTGACAGAAGTTTATCCAGCGGGTGAAGCAAAAATTCCAGGGGCTGATGGTGAAAGTCTTATCAAAGCTCTGGCTAAGGCCAAAGACAAAGATCGTCTTTTGGATAGTACTGCCACCCAGTTTGTAAAAAATATTGCTGACTTACCAGGATTGGTCACGAGCATGGCGCGTGATGGTGATGTGATCATCACGATGGGGGCTGGATCAATTGCAGCTGTTCCAGGTCAGTTGACTGGAGGGGCTCATGGTTAAGAACATTCAATCTTGGGCAGATCAAGTCCAACAAGATTTAGCCAAAGTCGATGTGGCAAAGCTAGGCAAGGTTGGTGTTTTGTTAGGCGGCAAATCAGGTGAGCGAGAAATTTCTTTGATGTCTGGTCAAGGAGTTCTTGAAGCCTTGCGTTCTAAACAAGTGAATGCGCATCCATTTGACCCTGCCAAACAAACCATGGCTGAATTAGTGGCTCAACAATTTGATCGAGTATTTATCGCCTTGCATGGTCGTTTTGGTGAAGATGGCACGATGCAAGGATTGTTGGAACAAATGAACTTGCCTTACACAGGCAGTGGTGTTTTAGCTTCTGCATTGGCCATTGATAAACAGGCCACCAAGCGTTTGTGGTCAAGCTTCAATTTGGCAACACCAAAATTTGCAATGCTTCATGCGCAGAGCGATTGGAATCAGATTGTCAAAGAGCTTGGTTTGCCCATCATTGTTAAGCCAGCTCGTGAGGGTTCTTCTTTGGGTTTAAGCAAAGTTACAAAAGCAGAAGATTTACAGAAAGCTTATGAGTTAGCAGCCAAACTAGATCGTGATGTGATGGCTGAACAATGCATCATCGGTGAAGAGCTCACTTGCCCGATTGTGGGGGATGGTGAATATGCACAAGCTTTGCCAGTGATACGGATTGTGGCGCCTGACTCTAATTATGACTATCACAATAAGTATTTCTCTGATGACACAAGGTATTTGTGCCCGACGGGTTTAGATATTTCAGTTGAAGAAAAAGTTCAAGCTTTGGCATTGAGTGCCTATAAGGCTCTTGGTTGTAAAGGTTGGGGGCGAGCCGACGTCATGATTGATAAGGCTTCAGGACAACCTTATTTGCTTGAAATGAATACGGCTCCTGGTATGACAGGACATTCATTGGTACCCATGGCTGCTAAAGCGGCTGGAGTTGATTACGCAGATTTGGTTTTGTGGTTGTTAAGTCAAGCGAGTGTGAATAAATGAAATTCTTGCGCGCCTTACTGTCTTTAATGGCTTCAATGTCGGCCACAGTTTTTGGTCCAATTTGGAATCATGCCAAGACGATGCGCGCATTATCAAATTTACTGTTCTTAGTAGCCATTTTGATTGCCTGTGCATGGACTTTATTTTGGGTCAGTCAAAAACCTGTGTTCACACTCAATCATTTAACGGTGGAGTCCTTAGATGGCCGTGAGCTCAAACATGTCAACTTACCAACAATTAAAGCCAGAGCTCTTGATCAAGTGAAGGGAAATTTTTTCACCATTCGTTTGGATCAGGCCAGACAGGCATTTGAGACCATGCCTTGGGTTCGTAAAGCCAGCGTTCGTCGTGAATGGCCTAACGGCATTGTGGTGGCGATTGAAGAACATCAGGCGCTGGGCGTTTGGGTTGGTAGTGATACACCCAAGTTAATGAATACCTATGGTGAAGTTTTTGTGGCCAATATGGCTGAGGCAGAAGACAGTGCGTCTTTATTACGTTTCAGTGGCCCTGAGGGTAGCAATAAAGAGGTCTTTAGAAAGTTACAGCAACTCAATCATTGGTTTGAGCCTTGGCAAGCCACTGTTCAAAATTTGGATTTGTCTTCACGTTATGCCTGGCGAGTCAAATTAAGTAACGGTTTGAATATTGAATTGGGCAGAGAGTTAGATGAAAGAGATGCCAAGCAGATTCAGTTAAGCGTTGAGCGCTTATTAAAAAGTTGGCCTCAGGTTCAAGAGAAATGGGGGCAGCGAGTTGATTCAATTGATCTTCGTTATGCCAATGGCTATGCCATCAATATAGGAAAAAAATTGTGAGCGTGATTAGTAAAGACACCAAAGATTTAATTGTTGGTTTGGATATTGGAACTTCCAAGGTGGTGGCCTTGGTTGCTGAGCTAAATCCAGATGGTCAATTCAACGTGGTGGGTCTTGGTCAAGTCAGTTCTAAAGGTTTGAAAAAAGGGGTGGTTGTCAATATTGAAGCGACTGTTCAGTCGATTCAAAAAGCTCTTGAAGAGGCTGAAGTTATGGCTGATCGTCGCATTGCCCAAGTATTTACTGGTATTGCAGGTAACCACATTCATAGCTTTAATTCAACGGGCATGGTGGCCATTCGTGACAAAGAAGTTTCTGCGGGTGATGTTGAACGAGTGATTGAAACTGCCAAAGCCATCAACATTCCAACAGACCAGCAAATTCTTCATATCTTGACCCAAGAATTCATTATTGATGGTCAAGA